>Ga0074046_10000346_pt1 | contig 41420 bp, 48 predicted proteins | sample BogForMeECP23OM3_FD_94441 | JGI IMG/M metagenome (GOLD analysis project Ga0074046, IMG submission 94441) | Bog forest soil microbial communities from Calvert Island, British Columbia, Canada - Bog Forest MetaG ECP23OM3 | ecosystem: Environmental > Terrestrial > Soil > Wetlands ... | reverse complement strand
GCCGGCGCAGGGGGAGGAGCGCAGCGAGCAGGATCCCGAAAGGAAGCCACGGACCGCGGTTTTAGAAGGCTGTCCGCGACCAAGCCGGGAAGGATTCGCCGTCCCTTGCGGCTCCTGACGGAAGCCCTATTTCGAGGAAGGCGACCCGGGCCCCAACGGACTGGTCTCGGGTCGCTGGAGCATGCGGCCGAAGATCTCGTCCGGCGACTCGGCGAGGCTCGGTGCAAAGTCTCTCGCCTTCAGGTTCCGCGCGAGCCCCTCGCACACCGACTCCGGGTTCTCGACTCCGCGGCGACACAGGTGAGCCGCGAGGAGCCGATCGATCACCATCTGCATCTGCTTCACGTTCAACGTCTTTGAATCGAAGACGGCCTGCTTCAGCAGAACGCGCAGCGTCCCCCGTGCCTCCATCCGGTCGAGATTCGTAGTCCGTTCGAGCTCCTCGGCCACGAAGTCGAACACCGCGGAGTCCGCCATTAGGGATGCGCCTCCCCGGCGGGGGATCGAGTCGAAAGCCAGCGCGCGTAGGACTTCGGGGGCAGGAAGGCGAGGAACAGAGTCACCGCCGAGACCATCCCACAGGACGAGAGTGCGACCTTCACCCCGGCGCCGATATGCTCTCCGGGCCGCAGTGCCAAGACGGCAGCGTAGATTCCCAGGAATCCAAGAGCGGCTGCCGAAAGCGCGATGCCCCAGCACAGGAAGCTCGCACTGACGACCGCATCGGCAAGGCCAATCTTGACACGCTGGCGTGTTACTCGCCAATAGCCAAGGGACTCCGCAGCTCCCCAAGCGAGGCAGGCGACCTTGAGCCAGATATCGAGATGGAGGTGCCAGAGAGGCTGGCCCGGCCCGACGCGAACCGTCGCGTAGCCGAAGAGGGCGACAGCGAGGCCCGCGCCTAGAGCGATCGGGAATGCCCGCGCCCACGGCGCGCTCGGCCGGAAGACACGCCACGTAAAGATGGAAGCGGCGAGGAAACCGAGCCCTTGGACGAAGAGGCCGATCACGAAGGAGAAGTAGGCGAGGCGGGTGCCCGGGGCGAGGGTCGGACCGCCTAGCAGGACACAGAAGCCAAGCGGGCCAATCCCGAGGAGGCCCAGGCCTGCGGTGAGCTCTGGAAGCTGGCGCGTTTTGTGCCACAAGCCAAGAAGCCGCAGGGACACGAGGAGCCCGACGATGAAGAAGGCCCCGATCCCGCCAATTCCAATCATCGACCGCCGGTCCCCCGCGCGCGTGAGCCCGAGAAGCTCTCTCGGAGATTCGGCTGAGTCCCTTGAGAGCTGCGTGCCTCGACCTTCCGCGTCGGAGATCGGGGACGGTTCGCAAGGAGCACCTCTTCAACGAGCGCGGGGCCTCGCGGACGACCGGTTTGTGCCCGTGCCACCGCGAGTCTCGCGTGGCTGGTGCGGGGCGACCATGGCTCCCATTCAAGTCTTCGCGCGAGAGCGATCGACGCTGTCTTCGTTCCTCACTGAACGGCGTTCAGTGGGAAAGCGCTGAGGGGCACTGCGCTTCTCCTCGCGCCGCGACTGAACAGCGTTCAGGGGCTGGCGGGAGCGGCGATCTCAGACGGGTACGTGCTCCGACGCCATCCCGCAAACCCAAGAAAATCGGACGCTCGGTACAACTTTTCTGAGGACCGTCGTTTTTCCGAAGAGCGCCCCTCGTCTCCGAGTAAACTGAAGCATTCCCGAATGGTGTAGCGAGCACCCGAAGGATGGAGTTCGCTGCGAGTCAAACGCGGGGTGCCGATCAACAGGATCAAGAAGAAAGCGGGGAAACGGATGCGCCGTACCTGGAAAGTGTCGCTCATACAGTGGATGGTTGTACCGGCTCTTGCGCTGGCCCTCGCGGCCGGAATCTCCGACCGAGCTGAAGCGCAGGGCTCGGGGTATACGCAAACCCAATACCCGATCGTGTTGGCCCACGGGTTGCTCGGGTTCAAGAAGCTGCTTGGGGTGCTCGAGTACTTCTACGGGATCCCCGAGTCTCTTCAGAGTAGTGGCGCCCGTGTCTATGTGACACAGGTGACCGCCGTCGCCTCGAGCGAGGTCCGCGGCGAGCAGCTGCTTTCTCAGGTCGAGACGATCCTCGCCGTCACCGGCGCAAAGAAAGTGAACCTGATCGGCCACAGTCAGGGCGGCTTGGACGCGCGTTACGTCGCCGCCGTCCGGCCGGACCTCGTGGCGTCGGTCACGACCGTAGCCACGCCCCACAAGGGCGCACAGCTCGCGGACTACTTGCTGAGCCTCCCGCCTTCGCTCGAAGGCGTCGTTGCAGGTCTCCTCGACGCCATCGGGACGCTGATCGACTTCGCTTCCGGTGCCCCCTCGCCTCAGGATGCACTCACCTCCTTGGGCACTCTGAGTTCTGGCGGGGCGGCCGCGTTCAACGCAAAGTACCCCCAGGGCGTTCCTCCTACTGCGTGCGGGAGCGGAGCGGCTTCCGTCAATGGCGTGCAGTTCTACTCCTGGGGAGGCACCGGCATCTTCACCAACATCCTCGACATTTCTGATCCGATTCTCGCCATCACAGGGTCGGTGTATAGCGAGGCGAACGACGGCCTCGTGGGGCACTGCAGCTCGCACTTCGGCACAGTCCTCCGAGACAATTACTTCTATAACCATCTCGACGAGGTGAACCAGGTTTTGGGCCTGGTGTCGCCGTTCGAGGCGAACCCGGTCTCCGTCTTCCGCGCGCAGGCGAATCGACTGAAGAATGCCGGTCTCTAGGTGCGCTGGGGAGTGCGACGTCCGCCCCGGCCGGCGGGGCGGGCGCCGCACCCCTTGGCTCCCGGGTCGTGCGTGAAGCGTCGCTGGCACATCTGCTCCGCGGTTGCACTCGCAGGGATCGCGGGCTTTCTCGCGCTACGGCGTCCTTATGCGCCCTTCCCGGGTACCGCTGCGCAGGCTTTGAGGGTCACTCCTGTTTCCGGGGCGGAGGCCGGGGAGCGGGGAGGAGGTTCCCTCGGGCCACTGCCTCCCTCGCTACGTGGGACGCAGATCGACGGAGACCTACCGACGGATGCGCGAGGGGATCTCGTGGTCTGCCCGGAGGTGCGCCGCTTCTTCGACTACTTTCTCAGCGCGACGGGCGAAGAGCCGGCGGAAACAGTCCGCGCTCGCATCGTGAGCGAGATCCAAGCACGTCTTCAACCGAGGGCGGCGAACGAAGCGATTGATCTTCTTGATCGGTATCTCGCGTACCGCGAGCGCGCCGCCGCGCTCGATCCCGCGGATCGAAACGACCTCGAGGCACAGTTTGCCGCGCTCGAAGAGCTACGACGCGAAATCCTAGGCGACCACGACGCTGTTGCCCTGTTTGGGGACGAGGAGGATGCAAGCCGGGTAGCGCTCGAGCGCCGCCGCATCGCCGAGGACCCCCGTCTCAGCGCGGAGGAGAAGGAGCGTGCGCTGGAAGAAGCCGAGGCGCAGCTCCCCGAGCCCGAACGCGAGGCACGGGCAGAGGCGGTCTCCGCGCTTCGCTTGTGGCAGGACGAGCAAAAGCTCCGCGCCGACGGTGCCTCCCCGCAGGAGCTTCGGGGGCTGCGCGAGAGCCGCTTCGGGAAGGAGGCGGCCGACCGTCTGGAAGAGCTCGACCAAGCCCACGATGCCTGGCGCGATCGCGTCAGTCTCTTCCAAAGTGGGAAGGCCGCGATCGAGTCGGACCCGTCCCTCACAAGCGACCAGCGCGCCAGCGCGGTGGATCAGCTGCTTCAAGCAAGCTTCTCCGCCACAGAGCAGATCCGCGTGCACGCCATCCTGGGCGACCCTGCCACATCCGCGCCCACCCCCTGAGCCTGCTTCCTGCGACCGCCCAGGGCCGGGCGGCGGGGCCGCTCCCGTCGCTCCAAAGCGGAGCAATGGCCCGAGTCGTATCCATTCGCGAGAATACGTCACGCGCCCGAAAATGGCGTATGAACGGGTGCAGGAGCGCGCAGCTCTCAGCGGCTTCGTGTGTCAGTGAAGAGAGCGAAGGTAGCGGTGCCTCCGCTCGCACGCTGTGGCTCCCTCTTACTTGTCGAAAGCGTAAGCCTGGCTGATTTCGCTAAGTGCCGCCTTGACGAGCTCCGCCGCCTTCGCGCGATGGCCGCCAAAGTCGTGAGCGGCTTTCTCCAGGTGATTGAGAGCATTGTGAAGAGCCTTATCCGCGGCGAGCAATTCCGGATGCTGCTCGGCTGTGTAGGCACGCGTGGCGAAGCCGAGGGCGAATGCCAATGCGAGGGTGATAAGGCTGAGAGAAGTCGAGCGCTTCATCGGTCATGATCCTCCGTGGTTATCTTTCGATCAGTTTTCAGGCCAAGGGACAGAGCGCACTTGGATTCACTCCGCGATCTTGCCAGCTTGGCCCCGTCTATCGGCGAAAGGGGTGTGAGGCTGAAGGTCGGCTCGAGGGCCGCCAAGAGCGGCGCAAAACCGGCTCTCGACTGGCATGCCCAAAGCTCGACTCGCTCGCGCAAGCGAGTTCCAGGTCGGGGCTTCACGCAGCCTCGCCCCACCTCCCTCGTCGAGGCCCTCTCCCGCTCCGCGCGGTTTCCTCGCAAAGCGCGGGTGGCGTGAGCTCGTAAGCACCCGATGCTGATTCCGCCCCCGGAAAGCCCTGGCGGACCTGCTTGCCGCCCTCGGTCTCCACTCGGTGGGCAAGAGGGACCGCCTTCCGCGGGGCGTATCATCTATAAGACTGGGCCTGGGGGAACCGCAATGGCAGAGGCGAATCTGCGGAATCGCAGCCAAGACCGCGCGCCATGGCGGGAGCGCTCGAGGGCGATCGACTTCTTCTCGATTGCAGAAGTTGCGCCTTCATGCGACTCCTTAGGGAGCGTTGCGGGAAGTGTCACCCCGGGGAGGCATCCTTTTGATGGGATTCTTGTGGTTCATTCTGATCGGGCTCGCTGCCGGATGGCTCGCTGGCCGCTTGATGAGAGGCAGCAGTTTTGGCGCTGTCGGGGACATCGTGGTCGGAGTGGTCGGAGCGTTAATCGGAGGGTTCTTGTTCCGCACGTTGGGTCTGTCGATCCGAGGCGGTCTTCTCGGCAGTTTGATCGTCGCGACGATCGGTGCCGTCGTCCTGCTCTTTCTCCTGCGTTTCGTCGAACGGGGGAAAGCCTGACGCATTGGCGCCCGTGGACCGCAAAGCAATGCCGGGCGTTTCATCATGGCATCCCCGCACGGCCGTGCGTTCCTTGGCTTGCGCTGCGCCAAAGCGCCCGCACCGCTCGCACCGCCGTCCGTGACCGGCTACGCGTCGGGGCCCGCCGCAGGCCAAACCGCTGGAGAGTCTGATGCGCGGGAGCCGGGGTGCCACCTTCCAGAGCATGCTGCCTGTCCTCTGGCTCGTGGCCGGCTGCGCGGCGGGTGGCGCTCCTGCCACTCCCGATCGCTCGCCCTTCCACTTCCCCGCGGACACCTTCGCATTCGCCAACGTGACGCTCATGGAATACGAAATTGACCCGGTGACTCGCGAGGTCTCCTCGCATCCGAGGGAAAAGCCCCCGGAGGTCACTCTGCAATGCGGAGCCATGGTGCGGGCAGCGCGGCAATTCTACTCCGTCGCCCGATTCGATCCGTCTGCTCCGGCCGCCGACGCGCAGACCTACGAACATCTGGTCCGTGAAGTGCTCGACACCGATCCGCGCCGTCCATCAAATCAGCGCGTGGTGATTCCCGGCTATCACGACCTGCGGGATCTCAGCGGGGCGCAAGCCCCGCTCGTCAAAGCGATGCTGGCGGGTCCCTGGGAAACCTACCTTCAGCGCGGCAACTGGCGCATGATCTTCCCCTTCCGCCCGGAACAGCAGGAGCGAGTCGCAGGACAGCTTCTCGACGGGCTCGCTCGTGGCTGGCCGCCGATCGTCCATGTGCTGCGCTTCCCAGAACGGACCATCAACCATCTCGTACTGGTCTTCGATGCCGAGCAGACTCCCGCCGAGATCCGATTTCATGTCTATGATCCCAACGACGCAGAGCGACCGTTGGAGCTCGTGTTCGATCGCGGCGCGCGGATCTTCTCCTATTCCGCGACTTCGTTCTTTCCGGGAGGTCCGGTGAAAGCGTATGAGGTCTACGATGGGTGGCTCTACTAGATGCCGAACCTGGGCTGCCCTCACGTTGCTCATGCTTGCAAGCGAGGGCTGCGTCACAGGTCACCTTTTCGATGCGGCGCTCCGGCGGGAGCAGCCGCTTTCCTACCACGATGCCCTGGTCGATGGAGATCGGCTCACGCTCGGATACACGGCGCTCGTTACCAATGACGCGGGCAGGGTGGTCGCGCGAAAGGAGCGGCGGGCGGCCATCTCGCTCACCGCGCTTCACCGCCAGGACCTCCCGGTGGAGGCTTTTCCCGTCGAGCACCTCGCGGACGATGCGCCCCTTACCGGCCGGCGGCTTGCGATCGGCGCGGAAGGCGGGGAAGGCGGCCCCCCTGGTTATCTCGAAACGGAGGCGGCTCCGGACGGGCGAGAGATAAGCTTCGTGCTTCACGATTCTAGCGGCGGGCCCTATGCCCCGTTCTATTCAAGCGCGCTCACCCGAACCTCTACGGCACCGTGGGTGTACCCACTCCTACCCCTTGGCGTGGCCGTTGACCTTGCGACATTTCCCATCCTTTTGGTCTTCTTCCCGGTCATGCTCCTGATCGGCGCTTAGGCAAACGGGACCCCGGCGTCTCGGGGCGGCGGAAACGGCGCTCCCGGGCTCCCAGGGTGCTCTGCTTCGCGTCATACTGAAGCCCACGAGGGCCTGTTCGAAGATCGGGTAGAGGAGGCCCCGAGAGGAGCGTTCGGCTTCGGCCATTCATGCCTACTCCCCGTCATTACGACGCACTCGCCGCAAGACTCCACGGCAGGCGAAAGCCCGCCGGATTCGGGTTCATCGTCTCCATTCTCTTGACAGCGCTGTGTATCGTCGCCCTTCGCGCACGAATCCTGTCTCCCGTCCGGATCCTGCTTGCGGGCGTTGTGCTCCTTTTCTCTGTGTCCGCTTGGTGCGCAGGCGTGTATCTACTCTGCGATTGGTTTGATCCCGAAGAAGGCTATCTCCGATCCTCTTCCCGTTCCAAGCCGGAGGCCACCGCCCGAACGAATTCCTTGCTGCAGCGGATGACTTCCATGGTGCCTGGCATCTGCGCGATCTTTCTTGACCTCTGGTTTTTGGGAGCGGCCCTTCTTACGCTTTTGGCGCTCTCCCACGCCATCTTTTGACGCCTCGTGGGTGGTTCACGAGGCGACGCGCCTCCCCTCTCGGGGTTGCTCGAGCGGAGAGTCGTCGGCTTCACGCTGCGCCTTCCCGACACGCAGGTGCTTCACTCCAGTGCGCATGGTAGGATGCCGGCTGCGCCCGGCCCTGGTGCGGCTCTTTCATTGGATGCGGCGAGTACCGCTGCGTGCCCGCAGGGAGAAACGGCCGCGCAGGCAAAGCATGGTCGCATCTCACGAAGTCGTCCTCGAAATCGCGAAGCCCGAGCACGCGACGCTGCTCTTCCATCTCCTCGAGCTCTATTTGCACGATCTGAGCGACATCTTCCCGATCGACATCGGGCCCGATGGGCGTTTCGGCTACGATCGCCTACCGCTCTACTTTGAAGAGCCAGAGCGACGCTTCCCATTCCTCATCCGGGCGAACGGTCACCCTGCGGGTTTCGCACTCGTGACACGCGGATCACCCGTAACCGAAGATCCCGCCGATCTCGACATTGCGGAGTTCTTCGTGGCGCGTCGCTATCGCCGTTCGAGGGTAGGCCGCACGGCGGCGTTTCAGCTGTGGGACCGCATGCCCGGCCACTGGATCGTGCGTGTCTCAGAAGGCAATCGTCGCGGTCTTCCCTTCTGGCGGAAGATCATTTCCGAGTATACGGACGGTGCGTTCTCCGTGGACGCGCGCGCGGGCACTCCCCACCCGTGGTGCGTGCTGACATTTCGCACCCCGCAAGGAGGATTCACGAGGGCCGGACCGTGAGAGGGGCGGTGAGTACCTGTGCTTAGGCGCGAGGTGACCGCTTCCCTGCGCGATCCGAGGGAAAGCGAAGGGGGTGACTTCATGCTCGAGCTAAGAAGGGGAGCGCGCCTTCACCTCGTGCCGCAGGAGTCCGTAGACAAAGCTATCGACAACCCGTCCCTCCTTGACACAATTCTTTCGAAGGCGACCTTCGAGCGTGAAGCCCACCTTCTCGAGTACCCGGCGTGAGGGCTCGTTCCACTCCAGCACCGACGCCTGAAGCCGCTCGAGATCGAACTGGGCAAAGGCGTATGCGCTGGCGAAGAGCGCGGCCTCTGTGGCGAAGCCACGCCCCCAGTACGCTTCGCTTATCCAGTATCCGAACTCGGCGGTGAGGCGGTTTAGATCTTGCATCCGCTCGAACCCGACGCCGCCCACAGGCTCATCTTGGAAGACGACAGCGAAGCTCTGCGGCGGACTTCCTTGCTCTGTTACGCGCCGAATCCAGCGGACCGCGTCCTTCCGGGTATAAGGATGGGGAAATCGATCGGTGAGATTTCTCCAGACCGCATGGTTGTTGCCATGTCGCACAAGAGCCGCTTCGTCTCCCCGCCGCCAAGCTCGCAGGAGGAGTCGCTCGCTTCGAATCTCCATGGGATAAGTCTAACCGGGCGTGGCGCAGGGATGCGGACGGGCTGCGAGGCCCCCAGTCGTCCTTCCCTTGCACGCGGCGGGGGAAGCGCGCATCGTGATCCGCCCCTCCACCCGACCAGAAGGTCGTTCCCAAGCAGCCAACCCGCCGGATTGCGTGTAGTCTCGGGTCGCCCAGGGATGCAGACATGCGGTCCTGGGCGCGCAAGCCAGGGAGGCGGTCGGACTCGTGGCAGCTCGTCTTTTCCTTCTTCTATGTGCGATCGCGTGGCTGCCCTACGGCCTCTACTGCCTTGTACAGCCGGACTCTTTGGCCGCGGTCGCAGGCGTCGTCTCCGCCTCGCACACGGGAAGGATTGAGCTGCGCGCCATGTACGGCGGCCTCCAAGCTGCCGTGGGAACGCTCTGCCTCGCCGCTGCGGTGCGGGTGTCGCTGGTTCGCCCCGCGCTCATCTGTCTTGCATTTCTATGCTCGGGGCTTGCTTTGGCCCGGCTCTCCGGAGCAGTACTCGCCCGTGAAGTGTCCTCCTACACTGCACTCGGCCTTGGCTTTGAGACCCTGTCGGCGGGCCTTTCGATCGGCTTTCTCCTCGGGGGGCGCACGAAGGCGTCACGGCCAGCCTAGGCGCGCCCCTTCGCGCGCCACTCCTCCTTGATCTTTGCGCCCTTCCGCTCGAGCGCAGGTCGGAGGACTTCCTGTAGCCACGGCATCCATTGGGCGAGCTGGGCCAGACGCAGTGTCGAAAAAGGGAAGGCACGCTCCCGCTTGCGATCGAGTGCGCAGGCGACGATTGCCTGCGCCACGTCTTCGGCTTTTAAGAATGGCTGGGAGAACACGATGTCAGGAGTTTCATCGAGGTGGTCCAGCACGAAGCCGGTCGCGATGGGGCCCGGTGAGACGGCGCACACCGCAACGCCACTCTTTCGCATCTCTTCGCGGACCGCGAAGCTGAAGCCGCGCAGGCCCCACTTCGACGCGCAGTACGGGATTTCGCCCGGGAGCGGGAGGTGGCCCGCGATCGATGCCACGTTCACCACCACGCCCTTTGACATCCGAAGATGAGGCAAGGCGAAGTGTGTCAAGAGCAAGGGCGCCTTGAGGTTGGTATCGATGACCGAAGCGATGCCTGCGGGTTCGACGTCTTCGAGCGCACCCCGTGCATTTGCGCCGGCGTTGTTCACGAGGACGTCGAGACGCCCGAAGGCGGAGATCGTCCCGCTCACAAGTGCTTGGAGATCCGAGACCAACGTAACGTCGGTGGGAATCGCGAGGCCGCCGAGCCGCTTTGCCAGGGCGCTAAGCTTGCCCGCCGAGCGCGCGGCGAGGACGACCTTCGCACCGCGGGCTGCGAAGAGACAAGCCGATGCCTCACCCACGCCGGACGAAGCTCCTGTAATCACGACCACCTTGCCGTCGAAGTCGCCAGCCATCCGATTTCTCCTCGCTCTACCGCGCGACGGCGGTGCACAAAGCAGTCGAGTTCCGGCGTTCGTCAGCGGGTTGCTTCGAGACCGGCCATGGCGCGGAACTCCTCCGTCGTATTGACGTGAGGAAAGGGCTCGCTCGGCAACCCAAGGCCGAGCCGTGCGCAAATCGGCTCCCAGCCGTCCCCGGGATGCCACTCCAAAAGCCGATCGCGCGCGGCGCTCCGCCGGACCTCGTCGTTGTGACGCAGGTAGGCTTGTTTGGCCATCCTCTCATCGCTCCAGGCCGGCGTAAATCGGGTCTCAAGGAGAGTCTTCACCATCTCGAACTGGGCGGGAAAGACAGGACCAGGAGGCGGCTCGCGGCGTGAGATCGCGAAGATCGTGCGGTCGGCGCTTGCCCACCAATCATCGACCTCCCGTACCGACAGCAAGACCAGCGCGTCCGGATACTCCTGGCTGATCTCCTTCCAGAATGCCGCGGCCGGCCAGTCCACGGTCGCTCGATAGCCGGCGAGCAACTCCTTCCACCGCGGCATCTCCCCGGCGGTTGCGCGCTGCCAGATCGGGATATGCGTGGGCTGCCGGAAGACCTCGATCATGTGGTAGCAAGGCGCGCCCAGGAGACGTTCCAAAGCAAGCTTGAGCGAATGGGTGCCTGTGCGCCCAAGTCCGGCACCGATCACACGAAGTGACACAGCATCCCTCCTGCTGCCCTGACGCTCGTGTTCCCCGCTTCGAACCGTCCCTAGCGCAATGCGCAGACAGAGCCAAACTCCGTGGCGGAACGCGGCCAGGGGTGCGAGTTTACTTCGTCCGAAGGGGCAAGTGGGTTTTCGCCGACACGCGGACCGTCTGGATCGGAAGCGAGATCCCGAGCCATGAAGGTGCCCAAACCGGTGAAGTCCGCGGTGGGGACGCTTGGCGCGAGCCGGAAGTCGGGGGATTCGATGGGCGGGTCTAGCCCGAGAAGCGATGCCATGGGACCCTTCTCTCTCGAAGCAGAGAAGGCGCAGGCGCCAGCCCTGCGGTCGTCCCTCGCGGATCTCCGAGAGCGGATCGCCTCCTCGGAGGGGAGCGCCGCTCCATGAGCACACCTTCCCATCCGAGCGACGCAGTTCCCCGGATTTCTGCCACGATCATCTGCAAGAATGAGGCGGATCACATCGAAGAGTGCCTGCGCAGCGTTGCATGGTGCGATGAGGTGATCGTAGTCGACTCCGGCAGCACGGACGGCACCGTGGAGAAAGCGCAGCGCTACGCAACGCACGTCGTCCATCATCCTTGGGAAGGCTTCGTCGCACAGAAGAACTTTGCGCTCGATCTCGCCACGGGCGAGTGGATCTTTTGCCTCGATGCCGACGAACGCTGCACTCCCGAGCTGCGCGATGCCATTCGGCGTGAAATCGCAACGCCCACAGACGCCGTCGGCTTCGAGGTGAGGCGCCACACCTTCTACCTCGGCCGCTGGATCAACCACGGGGGTTGGTACCCGGACCGCAAGCTGCGCGTCGTTCGCCGCACCCGAGGGCACTGGGGAGGAACCGATCCTCATGACCGGCTGGGTGCGGACGGGCCGGTGCACCGCATCGAGGCGGATCTTGAGCACTATACCTACCACGACTTCGCCGAGCAGCTCGAGTCCGTCCAGCAGTTCTCGGATGTTGTGTCGACGGAATGGCTGCGCGAAGGGCGGCGCTTCTCGCTTGCGCTGGCGATCCTCCACCCGCCGGTGAAATTCTTTGAGTGCTGGCTCTGGAAGCTCGGCCTGCTGGACGGCTGGCCTGGCTTCGTGATTGCCGCGACCTCGGCCTTCTACGTGCTGGCGAAGCACGTGAAACTTTGGGAGCGCTCTCGCGGTGCGAGGAGTCTTCCTCCGCGCTAAGGGAGCGGCCTCCCGCGCGGGAACGCACCGTCCTTTCGCACACCGCAGCGCGGGCAGCCCTCGCACCTGCAGGGCGAGAGGCAGCCGCCTCGAAACGCGCTCATCGCGTCCTGAAGCCCCGACTCGCCAGAGCCCCTCTACCGCTCCGCACGCTCGCGTCTCGATCGAGGGTTCGGAGGCGAGGGCGCGCTGCTCCCGCGGTGAGGGACTGCCCGCACGAATGCGCGGTACGCTGAAATCCTTTCACGGGCGTGAGCGTTCGAGGTAGCATGGCCTGCCCGCGCTTGCGCGCGGTGTAGGAGGAGGGAATCGAAGATGCGAAGGCATGCGCTTTGGTTTGCGGGAGCAGCGCTCACGCTCGCGGCACCGGCTCTGGCCGCTGACAAGACCTACCAGGTTACCGGTCCCGTGGTCGAGACCAGCGCCGACTCGATAACGGTGCTGAAGGGCAAGGAAAACTGGCAGATCGCAAAGGACGCGGGAACGAAGGTGACGGGTGATCCGAAGAAGGGAGATAAGGTTACGGTCTATTACCGCATGACCGCGACCGACATCGAGACCAAACCCGCGAAAAAATAGTCGTCGCTCCGCGCTCCGGGCAGATTTCCAGGGCGTGCGCCCGTGCTTGCGGTGCGCGTGGCGCTCGCGCCTTCTCTGCCGGAAGACTCTCCGCGTGAGTTGACGCCTTTGGGTGTATCGTCGTGACGACCCTCGAACAGCACCTTGCCGCTGCGCAGCCGCTACTCGAGAAGTGGGGGGACGCCGCTGTCTTCGGGTGCATCTTTGCCGAGGGCGTGGGGATTCCCGCGCCCGGCCAAACGCTGCTTGTAGCCGCCGCGCTCCTCGCCGGTCGGGGCGAGCTTGCGCTGGTGCCGCTCCTTGTGCTCGCCGTCATCGCTGCCGCGTTGGGCAACGCGCTCGGCTGGCTGATCGGGCGTGCGGGGGGACGGCCCGTTCTGCAGCGCTTCGCCCGCGGAGAGCGACTTGCGCGCGTCGAGCATCTGTTCGCGCGCTGGGGTCCGCGCATCGTTGGGCTCGGTCGTTTCGTGGATGGCCTCCGTCAGATCAACGGCCTTGCAGCGGGAGCCCTCGGGATGGAGCGCGCGCCGTTTCTCATCTGGAATGCCATCGGGGCGCTCCTGTGGGTGGGGTTCTGGGGCTTTGGAGCCTATAGCTTTGGACGCGATTTCGACGCCATCGCGTCTGCAACGCACCGAGCGGGCCCGTTCCTTGTGCCGCTGGTCCTTCTCGGAGCTGCTCTCCTCCTGCTCTATCTGATGCGCGCACCTCGACGCCGACCAAAGACCTAGAGGAGGACTCGCTCGGCCCGCTGCGCCAAAGGAGGGTGGCTTTTCCGCCAGGGGGTCCGCGCGGAGCAAACCGCTACGCTGGCCGCGGGACCACCGTATGCGCGCAGGCCGTGCCGCGCAGCGACACCGTCTCGTGCGCACCGTCGGACGCTCGTCGGGGGAGGACTTTACCCGCGGCCGGCTCGTCGGGTGCGGCGCTCGCGTCTGTGGCGGAACCACAAAAGCGCCGGCAGGACCAAGACAAGCTCGCCCCCTGCTCCGCAGGCCGGACTTTGCCAGGCGATAATTTTGCCCATTCCGCACACCGAATTGGGTGTTGAGGTTCCAATAGGGCTCGTGAACCCAGAGAGGACCTTGACGACCACTGCGGGAGGATCGATCGCTTTTAACCCCTGCTGCCACAGCGCGGCAGCACCCGCGGCGATTGGCGCGCTGAACGACGTCCCGTAGGAGCCAAGAATTCCATAGGTGTACGTCGAGGTTCCATCGGGAGCGCAAAAGTCCGGCTTCGTTCGTCCATCCGTGGTCGGCCCCTGGCTGGAGTACGGCTCAAGCGGAGGGATCAAATCCGAGTAGGAGGATTCAGGGATCGCACCCACAGCCACCGCGCCGTGCGCGTCGGCGGGATCCATTGTGCTCGAAGCCGCAATGGCAGGATTAAAGGTGTTGTCGAAGCTGAAGAGCGTCACGTCGAGCCCATTCGTAGGCCCCGAAACCAAAACGACCTCCGCCGTATAGGGTGCCTGCGATGGATCGTAGGTGAAGGAGACGACCTCCGAGGGGTCTTGCGGACCGTTCTGCGGGTTGGTGCTGGAAGCAGCGATCCTGCCATTCTTATCGAGCACATAGAGATCCAGGTCGGTCAACGAGTTCCCGTACTGGTTCCAGTTGAGAAATACGGTGATCGTGCCATCGCTCAGCCCCAGCCCGAGCGTGTTCGCAGTGGGTGTGAAATTCAATCGCCCGTCGTGGTCCGGATCCGACCACGCGCCCCTCCAGTGTTGCTGCGCGGCATTGCCGGCTGCAACGCTCCAGAAGACCCCGTCATTGTCATGCGAGGCGTTGATGATGGCATTGATCACGCCCGTGTCATCGTAGTAGCTGGCGAGCACCCAGGCGACCGAATGATTGGCGATGAAAATCCCGTTCTGGCTCAGGTAGGTCGCCGCATTCTGGAGGTCCACTTCATCACCGACCTTTAGACAATAGAGCTGGACACCGGGTGCCATGTCGAGGAGCTCTTCGGAAACAGCAACGCCATGCGGAGTCGTCGACTCTACACCCGTTCCCGTGAAGTCCACGCTGATCGTGCTCGCGGGAAGCTCTCCGGCCGCGATGACGGAGGAAAGGCCTTGAAATCCGAGATCTACCACCGCGACCTTGACTCCGGCGCCTGTGAATTGGAACTGGTCCTGTAGAGTGGCTGCATTTGTGAGTGCAACACTCTCCGACACGATCGTCCCGAACCCCGAAGCTCCGGTCGCGATCGTGGGCGTGCGAACGACGCGCAGCTGGCTCAGGTCTGCCAGGCGTCTCGCATCGACGGGGGGCACGAGGACCCGGAGAAAGGACTCGGAGACTGCGTCGACGTGCCCACCCAGGGCCTCGATCTGCCGGGCGTCGATCTCGCGCGTCGAAATCCCTGCGCGGGGCTCAAGGATGACGGGTATGAGCACGCCTTGCGCGGACTCTCGCAGTTGGATCCGGCGAGCGGCGGCGAAGTGCCGCACCCCAGTTTCCCCCCCGCGGTCATATTCGTCGAGCAGCTGGAGTAGCATGGGGGCCAAGCGCTCCGAAGTCCCCGGGGCGGGCGCTGCTCCCTGTGCCACGCGCGCGCACAAAAGAAGCAGGACCGCCAAAAATCCGATCGCTCGGCGGGCCAGCGCCATAGCATCCCCCCCGGCTCTTCGGGCCTGTTTAAATTCCCACGAATGGCGCTGTTTCACAAGAACCCGTTGGCTCCTGCGTCCGGGCTTCGCGGAAGGGCGACCGAATCCCCTTCAAGAGCCAGACCGCAATTCTCGTGAGCGCGATCACAGGTGTCCTCGGCATCCCCGCCGATCCAAGCATTGGCCGCGGGGGAGGGAAGGGCCATTACCCAATCGAAGGACGTTCTCCTGCTCGGCGCCTCCGCGCCCTCGCTTGAGCTCTTGCGCGAGCGCCTGGTTCGCCTCGGCTATCGCGCGGTGCCTGCGAAGACCCCGGAGCAGGCGCACATGTTGCTACGCATCTCGCGCGGCGCGATCGGCGCCGCGGTGCTTGCGCCCGATCTGCCGGTGGTGGATTTGCGGCGCACGCTGCGTTTCCTGTGCGATGTCGCGACGGGGGAGCTGTGGTTTCTGGCCGCGGGCCCGAAGCCCGAGCGCGCAGACCTTGCACGACTTCGTTCGGCGGGCGTCACCTTCGCGCTCTTCGAGCCGCTGCACCAGCATACGCTCCGTTTCCAGGTCAACCGCGCCCTCGCGGGCTCGTCCGTGGTACGCGGCGAGAGACGGAGCTTGCGGGCGCCTACGAACTGGGAGATTCCGGTCTTCATGGAGGGCCGCAGCAAAGCAGTCACGGTCTACACCGTGTCTTCTGCGGGCGCCTTTCTCGCGACACCGGCGCCTTCACCGCGGGGCGCCCAGATCGCCATTGAGCTTCCCGTGGCGGGCTTGCGCGGCCGACTCAAAGCCCGTGTCGTAATGACAAACGTGCCGGGCAACTTGCGACACAAGAATCTACCTGTCGGGATGGGGGTGCGCTTTGAGAGCCCGCCGATTGACGCCGAAGCGCTGCTCCATGTGTTCGCCCAGGAGCGACTCTCCGACCTGATGCTCTAGGTCCAGCTCTTCTTCGGCGCTGCGAGAAATTCCCTCTCGACCCCGATCCGTGTCAGAATGCATGCACAACCTCGGGAGGGCCCGCGTTTATGACGACCCCGTTTCTCTGTCTCGCGATCGCCTGTCTTCTTCCCTATATCTGGGCGCCGTTCCAGATTCCCGCTCGCAGAATGCAGTTTGGTACCGTGGACAACAAGCTTCCGCGAGTTCAGCAGTCGCAGCTCCAAGGTCGTGGTGCCCGCGCGCTCGGCGCGCATCAGAATGCGTTCGAGGCACTGATCACATTCGCGCCCGCGGTCCTGGTCGCGCACCTCGCGGGTGCCGACGCCGTCTGGTCCGCGCGCCTCGCGGTGCTGTTTCTGATCTGCCGTGTGCTGCATGGGATCTTCTATCTGGTGGACCTCGATTTCGCGCGCAGTGGCGTCTTCACCGTCGGGTTCGGCTGCGTGATCGCTCTCTTCGTCCTGGCGGGGATGGCTCCTCACTAAACCTTGCGCTGCGAGGGCAGATCTCGTACCCCGCGCGGCCTAAACAACTGCGGGCAATGCGCGCGTGACGATCTCGCGCCGCTTGGCGCCGGCAGGGAGGGCTCCGAAGAGGAGCCCCCCCTCTCGTTGGATCCGGGCTTCGCAGAAGGCGTCCGCCACGAAGGACGGCGCGCCGCGCACGAGGAGCGAGGCCTGGAGTGCAAGCGCCATGCGCTCGACGAGGCCGCGAGCGCGAGCCTCGGAAGCCGCAGGATCGGCGATCTCGCCCTCGAGGCCGGCCGCGTAGGCGTCGAGCGCCCGGTTTCCGCCCCGTGCAAGACGCAGTTCGTCCAAGAAGGCTGGAAGACTCGACGGCTCGCGCACGATCGCCCGGAGGACGTCGAGGCAGATCACGTTGCCCGAGCCCTCCCAGATGGCATTGACGGGCGCCTCTCGGAAAAGCCGCGGCAGCCCGGACTCTTCCACGTAGCCGTTCCCGCCGAGGCATTCCATGGCTTCGGCGATCATCGTTGGCGCACGCTTGCAGACCCAATACTTCGCGACGGCCGTGGCGAGACGCGCGAATGCGCGCTCGGGCTCGGAGGCCGGTGCTTCATCATAGGCGCGAGCGAGCCTCAGCATGAGCGCCGTGGCGGCCTCCGACTCGAGGGCGAGATCGGCCAGGACGGCTTCCATGAGCGGCTGTTCGACGAGGCGCCGCCCGAATGCACTGCGGTGGTGCGCGTGGTGGAGAGCCTGGGAGAGGGCCTGGCGCATGAGCCCCGCGCTTCCAGACACGCAATCCAAGCGCGTGTGATGGACCATCTCGAGGATCGTGCGCACCCCTCGTCCCTCTTCCCCCACCATCCGAGCGAGCGTGCCGCGGAACTCGATTTCGCTGGATGCGTTCGAGCGGTTGCCGAGTTTGTCCTTTAGACGCTGGATCTGGAAGGGATTGCGCGTGCCATCGGGGAGAACGCGAGGCACCAGAAAGCACGAGAGTCCGCGCTCGGCTTGCGCGAGGGTCAAGAAGGCATCCGACATGGGTGCGGAGCAGAACCACTTGTGTCCGATCAGCGTGTACTCCCCGCCAGACCCATCCGCGCTGAGCGGACGGGCGCGTGTCGAGTTTGCGCGCACGTCGCTGCCCCCCTGCTTCTCCGTCATGGCCATGCCGATCAGCACCGCGCTCTTCTTGCGGGGCGGCAAAAGCTGCGGATCGTAGACCGTGCCGAGCAGGAGAGGTTCCCACTCCTCGGCGACCTCCTTCTGGTGGCGGAGCGCGGGAAGGCAGGCGAAGGTCATCGTGAGAGGACAACACGAGCCGCTCTCCACCTGCGAGAGGAGGGACAGCAACGCGCTGCGCGCGACGTGCGCTCCCGGCCGCCGCGCGTGCCAGGGAAGATTGTGCACCCGCGCGGCCATCCCGAGGCGCAAGATCTCGTGCCAAGCGGGATGGAAAGTCACCTCGTCGAGACGGTGACCGAAGCGATCATGAGTGCGCAGCTCAGGCGTGAAGCGGTTGGCGTCGCGCCCGAGCGCGAAGACCTGCGCACTGCCGAGGGTGGCGCCGAAGTCTCGCACGTCGTCGGCGAAGGGGGCCGCGCCCTCGCGGGAGAGTCCTTCACAGAGCGCGGCATCCAGCTCGAGGAGATTTACGTCCTCAAACGGCGGAGGTTGATTCACTACGTCGTGGGTCGCACCGAGACCTCGGGGATCTTCCTCACGAGACATTGTCGGGCCCTCCTATCGCAACTTGCCGATCACCGTCTCCGCGAAGCGCTCCATCGCGCGCTCCTTGGTTTCCAGCGGGTTTGGATCTCCGCCATAGAGGTACCAGGGCATGCTGATGAGGTCGGTCACCCCCGCCTCTTCGAGTCTGCGGTAGCCGTCGAGATCGAAGACGTCGGTGCAGACCACCTTGATCTCGAAGGGCTCCCCTGCGCGGCCGGCTTCCCGCCGCAGGCGGGAGAGCTGCGCGATGAAGCCGCGCAGCTCCGACTCGCGGTTCATGACTGAGATCCAGCCGTCGCCCAGGAACGCCGCGCGACGCAGTGCGGCTTTCGAGAGCCCTCCCACGTAGATCGGGACCGGCTGGCTCGGTGCCGGGTTCATCGCAAGCCGTTCGAAGTCGTAGTACACGCCGTGATATTCGACCATGCCGCCGCGGAGGACCGCGCGGATCACGGCAATCGCCTCATCGGCGCGCGGGCCGCGCGTCTCGTACTCCTGGCCGCAGAACCGGAACTCCTCGGGAATCCAGCCGAGGCCCACTCCGAGTGCCACACGATTGCCTGAGAGGACGGCGGCCGAGCCGACGGTCTTGGCGACAAGCAGGGGATGGCGGATCGCGAGCTTGATCACATTGGTGTAGAAATGCAGGCGGCTCGTCAGCGCAGCCATGGCGGGAATGGCGACCCAGGGCTCGATCCATGGCGTCTCTGCGCTCCAAAATCGTCTACCGTCTTCGGTGTAGGGATAGGGAGCAGAGACGCGCTCGGGATAGAACACGGAATCCGGGACCGCGACGGCATCGTAGCCGCAGCGCTCGGCGGCTACGGCGAGCGGGAGGATCTGCGAAGGTTCCAGCAGGGTGAGCGCGATCGAGAATTTCATGCCGTTCTCCTCACGGGTCTGTAAGCTCTCGCAAACACAGGGAGGACCCCATGATCCTGGAGCGATTCCGACTCACCGACAAGGTGGCGATCGTGACCGGTGCCGGGCGCGGGATTGGCCGCGGAATCGCGCTGGGCCTCGCGGAGGCGGGCGCTTCCGTCGTGTGCGCGGCCCGCACCGTGGCCACGATTGACGAGGTGGCCCAGGCGATCCGCGGAGCTTCGGGCCGGGCGCTCGCGGTTCCCTGCGACGTGAACGACCGCGCCCAGCTTGAAGAGGTCGTCGCGAGGACGCTGAAGGAGTTCGGCCGGATCGACGTCGTCGTGAACAACGCCGGGGGTTCCCCGCCGAGCGGCGCGCTCAAGACGACCGAGAAGGCCTTCGAGCAGGCCTTCCACTTCAACGTCACCACGGCCTTCGTGCTCACGCGCCTGGCTGCGCCGCACATGTTCGAGGTCGGCGGCGGTGCGATCATCAACATCTCCTCGGCACTCTCCCATCTTGTCGAGAAACCCTTCGTCGCCTACGGAACCGCGAAGGCGGCGCTGAATCACATGACGCGTCTTTTGGCCTATGAGTTCGCGCCGCGCATCCGGGTAAACGCCATCGCGGTGGGATCGGTCGAGACCGACGCCCTCGCCCCTTTCCTCAAGGCCAGGCCGGACTTGCGAACGAAGATGGAGGAAATGACGCCGATGAAGCGCATCGGTACGCCCGAAGACATCGCTGCGGCCGCGCTCTACCTGGCCTCGCCCGCGGCGAGCTGGGTCACCGGCAAGGTGTTCGAGGTGGACGGGGGAACCTTCGCCTCAAACTGGCCGCTCGATCTTTCGGGGATCTAGCGTCTATTCCGTCCAGGCGAAGCGCACACCCCCCGGTACCGTCTGCTTGGCGAGGGCTCCGAGCGCGAGCACGCGATCGATCTCCTCTGACACCACGGGAAGCGCTCCGTCGGTCGCGAGCGCCACGGCCTGTTTGAGCTCGCTCACGGGATCCGTGCCCTCGAAGGGCCGCAGGCCTTCCACCACGTCATCGAGCAACAGCTTCCAGAGCAGAGACTGTCGCCTCCGCCGCAGGTACATCTTCTTCTCAAAGCCTTCGAGTTTGCCCTGCGCGAAGAGAAAGTCTTGGTATTTCAGATAACGCTCCATGGTCGTGTCGTATTCGTCCGCCACGGCCTGGATCGCTGACGTGTTCGCGCCTTGCGTACGGGTCACCACGTGGTTGGCGTCATACTTCGTCCAGTCGCTGGTCAGGATCTCAAGGCCATACTCGCCGGCACGGTCACGCACCTCCGTCCCAGGGAACGGAGAGAGGATGTGAAAGCCATAGAGTGAGCCGAACTCGGAGTGCAGGTCGTTGGCGAACTCAACGGTCTTCCGCAGCGTCTCCTCGGTCTCGCCGGGCAGCCCGATGATGAAGGAGGCGAGAGCGCTGATGCCGACCTGCTGCGTCATACGCATGGCCTCCTTCACCTTGTGAAGATTCGACTTCTTCTTCACCAGGTCGAGCACCTCCTGGTTGCCGCTCTCGACTCCGAAGCAGATCGCCTGGCAGCCGGCTTCGGCCATCGTCTCCACGATTTCCGGTGTGATTGTATCGACGCGCGAAAACGCGTTCCAGCCGATCCCGGTATTGCGTCGGATGAGCTCGCCGCATACCGCCATGAAGTGCTTTCGGTAGAGCGTGAAGAGATCGTCTTCGATCGTGATCTCGGTGAAACCGAGGCGGGCGAGCTCTTCAATCTCGTCGACGCACAGGCTCGGGTTTCGGTAACGCACCTTGCGACCGGTCCACTGGGGCGCGGAACAGAAGATGCACTCGTAGGGGCAGCCGCGAGAGGTCACCACGCTGGCGTGACTGTCAAAGGCGAGATAGCGCGCGAGCGGCACGAGCTCGCGCGCGGGATTCGGCAGGGTGTCCAGGTCATCCTCGAGGGGTCGAGGCGCCGTTCGTACCACGCGCTCGCTGCTCCGGTCACGGTAGGCGAGTCCCCGCACGTCGCGCAGATCCATGCGACCACGAAGGGCACGTGCGAGCTCCACCATCGTGTGTTCGCCCTCTCCGATCCCGATGAAATCGAGGGCGGGGAGGTCGCGAAAGGAGCCTTCGATTTCGAACGAGACGTGCGGCCCTCCCATCGCGATCGGCACCTGTTCGTCGCACTTGCGCACGATCTCGGCGATCCCGTTGGCGATGTGATGGTTCAACGTGACAGAGGTGATGCCGACGAGCTCCGGCCGCAAGCGCGTCATGCGCCGCTCGATCTTGTCCGGGGTGGTGCGCGCGAGCAGGAGGTCCAAGATCTCGACCTCGTGCCCCTCCGCGCGCAGCGCGGAGGCGAGGTACGGCAGCGTCACGAGCAGGCGCGGGAACTCTTCGAACGGGTAGGACGGGTTCACCAACAAGATGCGCACGGGGCCCTCCAGCCTCGCCGGGTCCGTGGGCGAGGTCGGCGCATTCTACGCGGCTCCGCTGTGCCGAGTCACCCGCACTCCCGCGGGGCTCAAGGCCCATCTGCGGGTCTCCGATCTGTTCTTCGGGAGGTCCGACGTGGCCGCTACCCGCAGTGTCCTCCTGCTCGATGGCGCAACCCACCGCCTGGCCGCTGTTGCGCAACGGCTGCCGCTCCTGGGGTTCTCGGCGGTGAGGGCAAAGACCCCCGAGGAGGCGCTTCAGCTCGTCGAAAGCCCTCGCTACGACTTTGGCGCTGCCCTGCTGCCTCCCGACCTGCCGGTCGCGAATCTCGCGGGAGCGCTTCAGATCCTGCGGGAGCGAGGCGCCCGCCGCCTCGTATGTATCGCCATCGGCTCGAAGCCAGGACCCGAGGGATTGGATCGGCTGCGCTCCGCCGGAGTCGAGCTGGCCGTGTGGAATCCGATCGACGATGCCACCCTGCGCTTTCAGATGAACCGGGCGCTCTTCGCCTTCCAGGGCGAGTCCCTGCGCCGGGAGGTGCGCGCGCCTACGGACCTGCGCGTACGCTTCTCGGCGGCGGGGCGCCAGAAGGAGGCGGCGCTCTATACGTTGTCCGCGCGTGGCGCCTTTCTCGCGACCCCGCGCCCTTCGCTGCGCGGGGCGAGCGTCGCTGTCGAGCTGCCCCTCCCTGCGGAGCATCTCGCGGTGGGAGGGCGCGTCCTCTACACCAACGTCCCTGGGAATCTCCAGCGCGCGACCCTGCCCCTTGGCATGGCCGTTGAGTTCACTGCGCTCACACGAGAGGCGGAGACTTCAATCCGTCGCTCGGTCGCGCAGCGAGCCCTCGCCCTCGTGGTCTAGCACCCGGCGGGCAGAATCCAGCGCAACACGTCCGCTGAATGACAGTCCGACACACAATCCCTTCCCCAACTCGTTGCCCATCCGGCTATTCTCTTCGGCGTCGGGGCAGCTCGCTCTCCGCGGTGGAGGTGCGGCCGGCCCCTCCCGCCACTTGCGGCGGAGGTCCGCGGCAGCGGCCCGAGAACTCGGAGGAGCTAGAGCGATATGGCGGCTCGCACCAAGACGACCGCGAAGAAGAAAGTTTCTCGCACGCCCAAGGGGAAGACGGCGGCCTCTCGGCTTGACCGGTTGACCAAGGACCTTCCGCCGACGCTGCGCGAGTTCTCGAAGCAGGTTCAGGGACGGCTCAACCGCCTCGAGAAGGAGATCGATCGGGTGCAGGCCAGCTACCGCAAGCAGGTCGCCCACCTGATCCGGGTAGCGAGCCACCGCCTCGGGCAGCTCGAGGCCCAGGGCGAGGGCCAGTGGCGCCGGCTTACCGAGCCTGCGCGCAAGGAGGTGATCCGGCTCCTCTCGCAGCTCGAGAAGGCCATCAGCCCTCAGACCAAACAAGCGAAGAAGGTCGTCCGGGAAGTGAAGAAGGGCGTCGAGCAGGCGAAGCAGGACGTGAAGCACACAGCGGAGCACTTGAAGCAGAACGTCCAGAAGGCCGCTGCCTCCGCGGCTGCGGCCATCCCGCGGTCGCCCTCCGTACCGAGTCCTTCGCATCCCCTTCCGTCACACGGGTCCGATACGGGTGGAGGAGCTTCCTAACCTGCGTGCCAATTGACCCCAGGAGTGGGGCGGAAGGGCCCAACCCTTCCCGGCGGGATGCTCGTATGCGCCCCTGCCCGCGGCACGTCCGTTGCACAACTCCCTTCCCACGTGCTCGTGATCCGTAATCGCGAGCCGCCGGAGGAGGGGGTCATGGCGATGTTCGCCGCGGGAGGCTTTGGGGCAGGGGCGCTGGGGAGCGGCGCACGCTGGTGTGAAGTCGGTGTAGGGGGGAGAAGGCTTCGCGCGCACGGCCTCGCCGCGCGACTCTATGCGCGTGGCGAGATCATCTTCAGCCCCGGTGCCGAGCACCAATCCGTGTATCTGCTCGAGTGCGGCCTCGTCCGCATCTTCCGGCTTTCGGCGTCGGGAGCGGAGACCACCTTCTACTACGTATCGCCGGGCGAGGTGTTTGGTGGGGAGTCGCTCCTGGCGGGCGACAGCGAAGAGAATTTCGCGCAGGCCCTGAGCCCCTCACGGGCGTGGAGGCTCCCCCGCGCGGTCTTTGAGGAGGCCCTCGGTCGGGACAGCTCCGTGCTGCGCGAAGTGGCTCGCCAGCTCGGACGCCGGCTCAAGCTCGCGGAAAATCGTCTCGAGGACCGTGTCTTCCGAGATGTGGAGGCGCGCGTGGCCCGGGTTCTCCTCGAGCTCGCGGAGCGCTTCGGATCAAGCGCGGACGAGGGATGGATGCGGCTTGACTTGCCCGTCACGCAATCCGACCTCGCAACCCTCGTCGGCACCACGCGTCAGTCTGTGAACACGAGCCTACGACGGCTTGGAGACGCGGGGCTACTCGCTCGCGAAGGCCGGCGCGTCTTGCGCATCCTGCCCGCGGCACTGCGGGGCATTGCCAACGCAACGCTTGCCTAGGGCGAAAGCCCGGAGGGCAGCGCAGGGCTACGTTCGCGCCTCGCAGCCATGTCCGAAGTGTGCTCCAAGATCGAGATCGAGGGCCTTCGGGCGCAGGACGAGCCCTTGGCGGCTACGCTTCTCGCCCGCGCCTTCGAGAGCAACCCGCTGAATCTCGCGGCCATAAAGTCCCCGGATGCCGCTCGACGCCGACGCTGCAACCTCCAGGGCATGCGCTGCCTGTTGCCCGTGGCAATGGCGCACGGGCTCGTGCTCGCCGCCTCGCTCGACAGACAGCTCGCGGGCGTGCTCGTTGCAGCACCGCCTCTTTCCTATCCCTTCCCCCCCGCGCCCTTCTGGCAGCGCATGCGCGCGGTCTTGATCCAAGGCCTCGCCGTCGCACGCCGTTGGCGTGAGGCGTTCGAGAGCCTCGACGCGCACCATCCGACCACCCCGCATTGGTATCTTGGAACGCTCGGGGTCGAGCCCTCGCTCCAAGGCCGCGGCGTCGGGACGGCCCTCATGAGAAACTGGCTCGGGCGCGTGGATCCCGACGGGCTCGCGGCTTACCTCGAGACCGACCGAGCGGAGAACCTGCCGTTTTACGCGCGGTTCGGCTTCCGACCCGTCGCCGCGTTCCAAGTCCTGGCAGTCCCTGTGACCGCCATGGAGCGCGCGCCTCGCGCCGAAGTGAGGTAAAAGATCCCCAGATGTTTGGACGCCGCCCCGACGCCACGCTCGTGCGAGATGCCGCTCCGGTGCGTCGCTTCATGCCGTTCATCTCGCCCCGTCGCAACGAGTCTCTCGTCTACTTCGCCCAGGAGATGGATGTCGAGCGCGCGCTCTCGTTCGTCGAGGAGCGAAACCGCTCCCGGCCGACGGATCGGCCGATGACGCTCTTTCACCTCGTGCTGCGCGCGATCGCCCGGCGCCTGCACGAGCGGCCTCGCCTGAACCGCTTCACGGCGGGTGGGAAGCTCTGGCAGCGCGACGGCGTCTGGCTCACCTTCGCCGCGAAGAAAAGCTTCCATGACGATGCACCCATCGCCACCGTAAAGCGTCGCTTTGACTCTGCGGAAACGCTGGACGAGATGTGCGATCGCCTGCTGGATTCGATCCGCGTCTCCCGAGGGGACAAGAAGACCGCCTCCGACCACGAAGTCGATCTTCTGCTGCGCCTGCCTGCGAGCGTGGTGCATCTCGTCATGCGGCTCGTGCGCCTCGCGGATGGGCTTGGTCTCCTGCCTCGCGCGATGATTGACTCGGATCCGATGTTCACCTCCGTATTTGTGGCGAACCTCGGCTCGGTCGGATTGGAAGCGGCGTACCACCACCTGTGGGACCACGGGACGTGCCCGATCTTCTGCGTCGTGGGTCGCATCCATCCCGACGAGAACGGTCGGCGCAAGATGACACTCAAGTGGAGCTTCGACGAACGAATCGAGGACGGCTTCTACGCTGCAAGAACACTCGACGGTCTGCGCGAGCTACTCGAGCGTCCGGAGAAACTCTGACGTGGCTGACGCCGCCGCGGGCAGCCGCCGCAAGAATCCCTACGAAGTGCTCGGAGTCGCGCGAGACGCCGACGAGGACACAATTCGCAAGGCCTATCGCAAGCTCGCGCGCAAGCATCATCCCGACGTGAATCCCGGAGACAAGGCGGCCGAGGAACGCTTTAAGGCAATTTCGGAGGCCTATGCGACCCTCTCCAACGCGGAAAAGCGTCGAGCCTACGACGAGTTCGGCGACGTCTCGCTCGAAACGGGCTTTGATGCCGAGACCGCCCGGCGCGCCCGCGAGGCGTTCGGCCAGCGTTTCGGTGGCACTCGGTCCGGGGCCGGGGGGCCGGGTGGGGAGGAGTTCGCATTCGGCGACCTGGATGACCTCCTGGGCGACCTCTTCTCCCGGCGTGGCTGGGCCGGCGGAGCGGGCGGAGCCCGCGGCGCTCGTACGGGGCGCGGGGGCCTGCGTGGCCCGGACATGGAGGCGGAGGTGGAGCTTGATCTGCGCGAAGCCGCACGGGGGGGTGAGCATCGCTTCACGATCACGCGCCCCACCGCGGACGGCGCCGCCCGAACGGAAACGCTGACCGTCCGAATCCCGCCCGGCGTGGCCGACGGCGGACGCATCCGGATACCCGGCAAAGGCGGCGAGGGCATGGGCGGGGCCCCCCCGGGCGACCTGCATGCCACGATCCGCATCCGACCGGACCCGGTGTTTCGGCTGGAGGGGCGCGATCTCCACCTCGAGCTCCCGATCACCGTGCGGGAGGCCGTGCTGGGCGCAAAAGTCGAGGTTCCCACCCTCGAAGGACGGGCCACGCTGCAGGTGCCGCCGGGCACCGACAGTGGGAAACGGCTCCGGCTGCGGGGCAAGGGAATGCCGAACCCTGCGGGTGGCGCGCCGGGAGACCTGTACGCCGTGGTCCAGATCCGTGTGCCGAAGGAACTCTCCGACGATGCCAAGTCGAAGCTCGAAGCCCTCGCCAAGTTCGACCCGCCGGATCCCCGCAAGGGGCTGTTCCGATGAGCTCCCGGGCGTCGGTCAAGGAGATCTTGAGGTTCCTCGGCGTGGACGACCCGGAGCTTCTGCCGGAGCTCCGGCGCGAGGGGCTGTTCGAGGCGGAGGAACTCTCCCCCGAAGAAGCGGAAGAGCTGCGGATGGCGGCGACACTGATTCGTGAGCTCGGGGTGAATCCGGCGGGTGTCGATGTGATCTTGCACATGCGCCGGCGGCTTCTCTTCCTGGAGGAGCGGATGCGCGAGACGCTGCGCCGGTTGCTCGAGGAGCGGTGAAGAGCCACCGCAAAGTGCTTCTCCTCCACATCCCGCAGCGGATGGATTTTGTGAACATCACCCGGGATGTGGAGGCGGCGGTCCGCGAGAGCGGCGTGCGGGAAGGACTTTGTCTCGTGAACTCCATGCACATCACCTCGAGCGTGTTCATCAACGACAATGAGGCCGGCCTGCATGAGGACTACAAGCGCTGGCTCGAAAAGCTCGCCCCGTACGACCCGAGTCCCGAGACCTACCACCACAACCGCACCGGCGAAGACAACGGGGATGCGCATCTCAAACGGGAGGTGATGGGCCGCGAAGTCCTGGTGGCCATCACCGCCGGGAAGCTCGACTTCGGGACCTGGGAGCAGATCTTCTACGGCGAGTTCGACGGTCGGCGCGAGAAACGGGTGCTGATCAAGATCGTGGGAGAATAAGGCGATTCTCCCGCAGCCTGGGCGGGAGGAGGCGGCGCCTTGCCCGCGCCGAAGCTCCGCCCCGTATCCCACGCCCCGCGGCGTCCCTCGCACGAGGCGACCCTCGAGGGCGTGTCTTTCCTGGCCGCCGGTAGAGGTTGTATGCGATCTTGTTTGCGCACTCGCGCTTCGGCCGGGGGGGACCGCGACGCCCGTGACCACCACGCCGACCACACCGCACGACCCGCCCTCCCCGCGCAGTCGCCGACCGCTCCGGCCCGACGACGGGCGGCTCGCGCGCGGCCGCCGGGCCAAGAGCCGGATCCGCGAAGCAGCGCTCGCCCTGTTTCGCGAACGGGGCTTCGACGGCGCGACGTTGCGCGCGATCGGTGCCCGGGCCGGCATGGGCGCGAGCTCGATCTATCGCCACGTCGAGTCGAAAGAGGAGCTCCTGATCGAGGAGCTGGCGGCGCGCCAAGAAGAGGCGTGGACGAGCTTCCGCAAGGGCGATGACCGCCGTTCCGTCACCCGCGAACGTCTCGGCCGGTTCCTGGAGCTCGAGCACGCGCTGCTCGCGCAGGACGCGGACTTTACGACGATCGCGCTGCGCGCGAGCACGCAGCCCGAGGCCCGTGTAGCGAGGAGGGTGCTCGCCCTCCAGGACCGCACGATCGGCCTCGTGGCAGAGATTCTCCAGGCCGGCAAGCTGCGCGGAGAGCTCGCGCGCGATCTCGACGTGCTCGCCGCGTCGCGGGTCATTGTCCACGTGACGACGGGGGCCCGTATTCCCTGGGCAAATGGACTCGTTTCTGCCGAAGGCTGCCGCGCCTCGATCGCGGCGGCCCTCGACGTGCTGTTCGGCGGCCTGTGCGCGCGTTGACCGTGCGCGCCGAAAAAGGCGAGAATCGCCCAGGGGTCCCCGAGGAGAAGAACACGCATGGCTGCCGCGCCCCCCGAAGACCTCCTAACCGTTCACGCTGTACAGCGTCCCAGCAAGATTGCGGTGATCGACGATCGACCGGCCTCAGGTTCCATGCCTGCGCGCTCGGTGGAGCGGAACTTCGCTGAGCTCGAGCGGGAGGCAAACCAGCTCGCGAATCTCTGGCTCGAGCTCGGTGTCCAGCCTGGCCACAAGGTGGTGTGGTGCGGCCAGAACTCCGTGGCCCTGGTTCGCGCGATCCATGCCGCACGCAAAGCGGGCGTCATCGCAGTGCCGCTCAACTACCGGCTTACGCCCGAGGAAGCGGCGTATGTCGTCGACAACTGTGATGCGGTTTCCGTCTACACCGACGCCGAATACGCGGAGCTGTTCGAGAAGATCCTGCCCCAGGTACCGAAGGTGCGGCATGTGCTGGTCTTCGACGGAACGCCGGGAAGGGACCAACTCGACGCGGATGCCCTGCTCGCGCGGGCGAGCAGCGCGCCCCCGCTGGGCCCGCGGGAGGGCGATCAGGGATCGACCATGATCTACACCTCAGGCACGACCGGCCATCCCAAGGGAGCACTCCGGCGCGGTGCGGGTCCCCCCGACCAGGTGCGCGCGATGATGGCGTTCATCGGCTACGTGCCCGAGGATGTCTATCTGACGACCGGTCCGCTCTACCACTCCGGCCCGGGCGGCTTCATGGGCCTCGCGCACAGCATTGGCAACACCGTCGTCGTCCAGCACAAGTTCGACGCCGAAGACTGGCTCCGCTTGGTGGATCGTTACCAGGTCTCGACCACCTTCTCCGCGCCAACCCCGATCCGTCTGGTCTGCAACCTGCCCGTAGAGGTAAAGGCAAAGTACGACCGGACCAGCATGAAGCGGATGATCGCCAACGCTGCGCCGTGGTCGTTTGCGCTAAAGGAGGCCTACCTGCGGGACTTCCCCGAGGACTCGCTCTGGGAGGTCTATGGCTCGACCGAGCTTGGCGTGAACTCGATCCTTGAGCCCAAAAATCAGCGCCGCAAGCCGGGCTCGTGCGGTAAGCCCGCACCGGGCGTCGAGCTCAGGTTGCTCGACGAAAGTGGCGAGGAGATCTCCGAGCCGCATCGACCGGGCGAACTCTACGTGCGCAGCAGGAGCGTCTTCGCCACCTACTACAAGGCGCAGGAAAAGTACGAGAAGAGTCGACGGGAGGATTTCTTCACGGTCGGCGACATCGCCTACCGTGACGAAGAAGGCTTTTATTTCATCTGCGATCGCAAGAACGACATGATCATCTCGGGCGGCATGAACATCTATCCCGCGGAGATCGAGGCCGCCCTCGAGCACCATCCCGCGGTGCTCGACGTGGCGGTGTTTGGCATCCCGAGCGACGCGTGGGGGGAGAGCGTGCACGCGGCGGTTGCACTGCGGGAGGGCCACACGCTCACCGAGCGTGAGCTGATTGTTTTTGCGCGCGAGCATCTCGCCGGTTACAAGCTGCCGCGCTCGGTATCCTTTGTCTCGGAGATTCCGCGCACCGGTTCAGGGAAGATTTTGAAGCGTGTGCTGCGGCAGCCCTACTGGAAGGGTCACGGAACGAGTGTTCTGTGAGCGGGGGAAAGAGCGCGAGCGAGTTCCGAAACTACGGGCTGGAGGCGCGAGCCAGCGTTGCGGACTTCTACCGCGAGAACCATGCGCGGCAGACGCTTGCATTCGTTCTCGCCAAGAAGGCGGAGTACGTGCCGCTCCGCCGGCGTCGCATGGGCGTGTGGCAGGCGGTTGAGTACCTGAGCCAGCTCGTGGACGACAGCGATCCCGATCTCGAGCTCCCTCAGATCGAGCACGCGCTACAGACGGCGGAGGCGCTGCGCCGCCACGGTCGCCCCCCGTGGATGGTGTTGGCCGGCTTTCTGCACGACCTCGGAAAGGTGCTCTGTCTTTTCGGCGAGCCGCAGTGGGCGGTGGTGGGCGACACGTTTCCCGTGGGTTGTGCCTTTTCCGACAAGATTGTCTACCCCGAGTTCTTCTCCAAAAACCCCGACGCTCGGGTGCCCGAGTACGCCTCCCGCACGGGCATCTACTCCGAGGGCTGCGGCCTCGACAATGTTCACCTCTCCTGGGGGCATGACGAGTATCTCTACCATGTCCTTCGCCCCTACCTCCCGGAGGAGGCACTCGCGATCGTGCGCTGGCACAGTTTCTACGCCGCGCACCGCGAGCGGGAATACGAATTCTTGATGAATGCGAACGATCGCCGTCTGCTCGCGGTGGTGCGTGAGTTCAACCCGTACGATCTGTACTCGAAGAGCCCAGAGCGGCCGGCCTTTGATCGCCTTCGCCCCTACTATGAAGATCTGGTCGCTTCCTTCCTGCCAGACACGCTTCAGTGGTAGCCGCGCTCGCGGCTAGAAGGTCCGCCATGCGCCGATCGCGACGATCACGCAACCGAGCAGGGTGACGAGAAACCCGATGGCGCCTGCATAGCAGAAGCCGAGCACGAGGCGCCGGTCGGCGCCGGGGATGTGGTCGTGAAGCTGCGTCGGCCGCAGCCACCAGTGCGCGGGAAGCGAGCCGCTCCGCAGCAGGCTGCGCCGCAGCGCCAGGTGGTAGAGAAAGCCCGTCGGCACGCCGAAGGCGAGCCCCCCCAAGACGAGCCAAAGACCCGTCACGAAAACGGTCTCCACCGTGGCAACCGCCGTCGCGAGCACCCATCCGGCCATCGCCACAAAGACGCAGAGCACGACGACGATCTCGAGCATGGAGCGCTCCCCACGGCCTTCCCTCGACCTTTCGGAGGACCGCGCGGGCGACTTTTCCCCGCGAATCGGGCTTGTCTCGCTGGGGGGTGTCGTGCCCCAGCAGCGGGCACGCGCTCGACCCGGCGCCTTGGGCGACGAGGCTCGCCGCCCACCTGCCCTGTGGCAGCGTCCTTGAGCCCGATGCGCACCGAGCCATGGTCGAGCCTAGAGCGGGTAGAATGCACGGGTCGATAGGAGGAGGTCGTTGATGCGCGCCATCGTGGTGGACCGCTTTATGGAGCCGCAAGAGCTCAAGGTGCGCGAAGCACCCGAACCGAAGCTCGTCACAGGACACCTCGGGGTCGAGGTGAAAGCAGCGGGCTGCAACTTCTTCGACATCTTGATGGTGCAGGGGCGCTACCAGGTTCGTCCGCCCTTTCCGTTCATCCCAGGAGCGGAGCTCGCGGGTGTGGTGCGAGAGGTCGGTCCCGGCGTGGCGGGCTTCGCGGTGGGCGATCGCGTGCTCGGGTCCGTTCCGCTCGGAGCCTTTGCTGAGCGCGCCGTCGTACCGGCGAAGGCGGCCTGGAAGATGCCCGCCGGCATGTCGTTCGAGCAGGGAGCCGCGCTCCCCATCGTCTACCCCACGTCCTACGCCGCTCTGGTCTTTCGTGCGCACCTCGAACCCGGGGAGAACCTCCTGGTGCACGCCGCGGCGGGCGGTGTCGGTCTCGCCGCGGTGCAGATTGGAAAAGCGCTCGGTGCGCGGGTGCTCGCCACCGCGGGAAGCCCTGAGAAGCTCGAAGTCGCGCGCAAGGCCGGGAGCGACGTCGTGATCGACTATCGAGATCCGAATTGGGTGGAGGCCGTGAAGCAGGCCACGGGCGGTCGAGGGGCGGATGTGATCTATGACTCCGTTGGGGGGGAGATCACGGACCAGTCGCTGAAATGCATCGCCTGGAACGGACGGCTGCTCGTGATCGGTTTTGCGAGTGGGCCGATTCCTGCGATTAAGGCGAATCGCATTCTGCTCAAGAACATCGCGGTCGTGGGGCTCCACTGGGGCGCGTATGCGCTGCACGAGCCCGAGCGGATTCCGGAGACCTTCGAAGCGCTCTTTCGGCTCTTCTCCGAAGGGAAGATCGAGCCCGTGATCTACGGCCGATACTCGCTCGAGGAGCTCCCGCTCGCCCTCGAGGCGCTCGGCTCCCGCAAGACCCATGGCAAAGTCATCGTTGTGCCCGCCGAGCCCTGACCCAGCAGGGCGTGCTCCGAACGCGGCGCGTAGCGCTCCCAGAACAGGCACTCTTCCACGGGACGGCGCGGCGGTCGCCCGTATCGACCGAGGGGCCAGCCGATCGGCAGGAGTGCGCAGCTCGGGCAGCCTTCAGGCAGGCCAAGCCAGGCGTCGATTTCTGCGCCGAACGCGCGATGCACGGTGGTGAGAGAGGCCCCGAGCCCCACGGCGCGGCAGGCGAGGAGCACGTTCTGGATCGCGGGAAAGAGGGCCTGCGCCTGGGCTTCGCCGCGCCGCGTCCAGCCCGCCACAAACAAGTGCACAGGCACCTCTGCCAGGTGGTCGGCGAGATGCAGCGCAGCACGGATGTTGCGACGCTTTTCTTCGGGAAAGCGGGGATCCTTCGCCGCCTCGAGCGCAGGGGCGATGTAGACGTGAAACGCGCGTTGGTAGCGCTCCGCCACGAACGCTCGACCCTCGGGTGTGGTCACCGCGACGAAGATCCAGGGCTGGCGATTCCCGCCGCTCGGCGCGAAGGTGCCGGCCTCACACACCTTGCGCACGAGCTCGGGCGGAACAGGGTCGGCTCGCAGCCGGCGGATCGCACGTGCCGTGCGGATGCCATGGAGCAGCGGAACGTCCTCGCCGATCGAGGCGAGATCGATTTGCATGGTGGTGGGGTTCATCCTGGGTCTCCTACTCGCCTGCGGCGTCGAGGTAACGCTCGATCTTGTCAGCTCGCCGCTCGAAGCGGGGGCTCCGTGTCTGGGGATTGTTCTGGTCCGGGCTCGGGAGGCAGGCGGCGAGCTCCGCGGCTTGGCGCCGACTGAGCGCTGAGGCGGGCACGCTCCAGTAGTTGCGTGCGGCGGCTTCCACGCCGTAGAGGCCCCGTCCGAACTGCGCGACGTTCAGGTAGATCTCGAGAATGCGTGACTTCGAGAGCCGACGCTCCATCGCGAGGGTCAGCACGAGTTCATGCCACTTGCGCAGCGGGCTGCGCGCGGGCCAGAGAAACAGATTCTTTGCCGTCTGCTGGGAGATCGTGCTTCCGCCGAGGGCAAGCCGACCTTGACCGAGATCGTAGTCGACGGCGTCGTGCATGGCCTCGAGATCAATGCCGTCGTGTTGGTAGAAGCGGACGTCCTCGGCGAGGATCACCGCGCGCTGGACGATGCGCGGGATGCGGGCCAGTGGCACGGGCATCCAACGCAGCGCGGGAAGATCGCGCTTGCCATCGCGCGCCTCGTCGGCAAGGCTGTCTTCGTAGCTCTGGATGAAGCGGGATTTCGGGATCGGACCGCGAGCCAACGCGCTCCAGTTGGGCCAGAGCCACGCGAGGAAGAGGGCATCCGCCACGGCGGCCGCCGCGACGAGAAGAAGCCCTGCTCTCACGACCCGGTTTCGCATGCCTTCGGAGTCTACGGAACGAGCAGGACCTTTCCTGTGGTGGAGCGGCTCTCGAGCGCCTCGTGGGCGGCGCGTGCTTCGCGCAGCGGGAAACGGGCGCCGATGCGCACGCGCAGCGCCCCGGATTCGATTGCGTCGAGAACCTCGCCGCCGCGTCGCGCGAGTTCCTCACGGCTCTCGGTGTAGTGCGCCAGCGAGGGGCGTGTGATGTACAGCGAGCCGAGTTCGTTTAGGCGCCGCAGATCAAAGGGAGGCACCGCTCCGCTCGACTGGCCGAACAGCACGAGCAGCCCCCGCGGGCGCAGCGATCGCAGGCTGCCCTCAAAGGTCGATTGCCCGACCGAGTCGTAGACCACGTCGACACCGCGTCCGCCGGTCAGTCGCCGCACCTCGGTCGCGACGTCGCGCTCGCGGTAGCGGATCACATGATCCGCTCCCGCCTCGCGCGCGAGCACCTCCTTGTCTGCGCTTCCGCAGGTACCGAGGATGTGCGCGCCCGCGCGCTTTAGCATCTGCACGAGCAAGAGCCCGGTTCCCCCGGCAGCGGCGTGCACCAAAGCGGTGTCGCCGGGTTTGGTCGTTCGCACCGCGTGGCTCAGGTAGTGGGCGGTCATCCCCTGAAGCATCGCGGCCGCCGCCACCTCGTCGGCGACGCCCTTGGGTACCCGCACCAGACGGTCGGCGGGTGCGACCACGGCTCCGGCATACGATCCGGGAGCACTCGCCCAAGCGACGTGGTCCCCGATCCGAAGTCCCACGACGCCGCGTCCTACGGCTTCGACCTCGCCCGCGCCTTCGAGGCCGGCCACGAAGGGCAGAGGACGGGGATAGAGGCCGGTGCGGAAGTAGATGTCGATGAAATTGACTCCGCAGGTGCGCACTCGCACACGGACGTCGTTCTCGCCCGGGGCTCCCGGGTCATAGGGCTCGAAGCGCAGCACCTCGGGTCCGCCAGTCTCGCGCACGAAGATCGCGTGGCTCATCGCGTCCTCTTGGCTTCGGCAAGCTCGCCGAGCGGGTGCGCCGGAGAGCTCTCCGCGGCCCCTGGTTTGGCGAGAAGGCTCACCCATTTTCGTGCGCGCCGCGACCTCGATCGCCGAGCCGCTTGCCCACCCCGAAAAGGGACTGGACGTCGCGCGGCGTCCCGTCCCGAATCACGCCGTGCCTTTGTCCTTCCGGTGGGAGCGAGGAACGCCTCACGTCGGGAAGCGCCGGCCACGGAGCTTTGGAAGGGTAGAGTGTGGATGTGAAGCCGCTCCGCAAGATCGTCGTCGTGGGAGGCTCCCTGGCCGGCCTGCGGGCTGCCGAGACGCTTCGACGCGAGGGTTTCGACGGCCGACTCGTCGTGATCGGCCGTGAGAATCATCAGCCCTACGATCGCCCCCCGCTCTCGAAGGAGGTCCTGGCCGGTCGCCGGGAGCCGGAGACGATCTCCCTGCGCAAGCCGGGAACCTGGGAGGAGCTCTCGGTGGACTGGCGCCTTGGGCGAAAGGCGGTCGGCCTCGACCTCGCCCGCCGCACGCTCCGCCTCGACGATGGGAGTGAGGATCTCCCCTTCGATGGGCTTGTCATCGCGACCGGCGCCACGCCGCGCACGCTCCCCGGTGCGGGTGGGCTCGCCGGAATCCACGTCCTGCGCACGCTCGACGATTGCCTTTCGCTTCGGGCCGAGCTCGAGCACGGCCCGCGCATTGCAGTGGTTGGAGCGGGCTTCATCGGTGCGGAGGTTGCAGCGACCTGCCGTGAGCGAGGGCTTCGGGTGACGCTCCTCGAGGCGCTGGCGGCGCCCCTGGTTCGCGGCATCGGTCCCGAGCTCGGCGCGCTCGTGGCGCAGGTGCACCAGGATCACGGCGTCGCTGTGCGCTGTGGCGTCGGAGTGGCGGGCTTCGTCGGGTCGGCGCGCGTCGAGGGCGTGCGGCTTACGGATGGAAGCTTTGTGCCCGCGGAGGTCGTCGTGGTCGGTGTCGGGGTGGTGCCGGAAACGGCCTGGCTCGAGGGCTCCGGTCTTTCTCTTTCCGACGGTGTTCTGTGTGACGCGAGCTGCGCCACACGGGCAGAAGGTGTCGTGGCAGCGGGCGATGTCGCACGCTGGGCGCATCCCGGGTTCGAGAAGCCGATTCGCCTTGAACACTGGACGAACGCCGTGGAGCAGGGAGTCGCCGCGGCGGAGCGCCTGCTCGCGGGAGCGGCGGGAGCGAAGCCGTTTGCCCCCGTACCCTACGTCTGGTCGGATCAATACGACATGAAGATCCAGATCGCAGGCCTACCGCGTGCGGACTGCTCTTTGCGCGTGGTCGACGGTTCTCTCGGCGAACGCCGCTTCGTCGCGCTTTTCGAGCGCGGGAACCAGCTCGTCGCGGCGGTCGGTTTTGGCCGGGCGCGCCAGCTCATGGCCTATCGCAAGCAGATCGCCGAGGAGCTGGACCGGGGAGCCAGAGGAACGTCTTAGCTCGCTTGCTTTTGCTTGCGTTGCTGCTCCTGCGCGTGCTTCTGAATCTCCGTCATAATCGCCGTGCCGACGGCGCCCATAAAGGTCGGCCGGTTGCGCGCCGCCCACTCCATGCTGGCCTCGCGGCCTCGGTTTAGGCCTTGGAACCGCGGCATCACGTAGCGCGCGACGAGCTCGTAGCTGCGCTTGGTCTGCGCGAAGTCCGCCCAGTTGTGGACCATCTGCAGGAAGCAGCCGTATCCGCCGGACTGCTTCTCCAGGCGTTCGAGCTGTGCAATTGCGTCGTTGGGGTCGCCGATCACCGCGAGGCCGGAGCGGATCAGTGCGTCAATCGCGTTGTCGATCTCACCCGACGGTGCGAGCGGCAGCGCCGCCACCTCCTGGAAGTATCGCAGCCACTTCTCAAGCCCGAACCTCACATTCTCGCGGGCCTTGTCTCGGGTTTCCGCGACGTGGACTGGCGCCACCAGTCGCCAGGCGTTGCGGTCGACGGTCTGACCGAACTCGGCTGCGCGCTCCTCAGAAATCTGCCAGTTGCTGGCCAGCGCGTTGAAGCCGCCGGTGGTGGTGGCTCCGATCGAAAGAAGCCCGAGGCCGTGCTTGCCTGCGGCCCGCGCGCCAGAGGGCGAGACCTGCGAAGCGACACAGATCTCGACGTGGGGACGGCTGTACGGAGCGAGCTGGAGCCGCGCCTCGCGCAGCTTGAACCAGTCGCACTCGTAGCTCACGGTTTCGCCCCGCAGGAGCGGCACCAGGACGCCGATCGCTTCGTCCATCATGTCGCGCTGCTTCAGGGGATCGATTCCCATCATGAAGGCGTCCGAGGGGAGAGCCCCCGGGCCGACACCAAACATCACGCGGCCCTGGGTTTGGTGATCGAGCTGCATGATGCGGTCCGCGAGCATCAGCGGGTGGTGATAGGGCAGTGACGAGACGCCGGTGCCGAGGCGGATATGTTTCGTGCGCTCGGCCGCAGCCGCGATGAAGAGCTCGGGCGAGGCGATGATCTCGTAGCCCGCGGAGTGGTGCTCCCCGATCCACGCCTCGTCATAGCCGAGCTGGTCAAGCCACTCGACGAGCTCGAAATCGCGCCGCAGTGCGGCGGTGGGATTCTCGTCGACGGGATGGAAGGGCGCGAGAAAGATCCCGAAACGCAGGCGAGAGGACGACATCGTATCTCCTGTCCATGGGGCGATCGCCGCGGCAGAGTAAACGGCGTTCAGCGGTTCGCCAAGGCGACGGTCGAGGCCAAGACGAGCTGCGCGCCGTAGTAGAGCGGGAGCCCCCAGAGCCGATTCCAGGGCCCCGGAGCGATGAAGCGGTCGCGCGCCACGGCAAGATCGGACAGCCAGAACATGAGCGCTCCCAGCAGGATGGAGGGGGCTCCTGCCTTCGCGACCGTGCCCGCAGCGCACGCCAACATGAGGGAGATCGCGGCGACATAGATCCGCACGGGATATCGCAGGGCGGGCGGCACGTGCGGCTCGCAATAGCGCAGGAAGACGAGCCCGGCGGCGAGCGCTGCCAGAAGTGCCAGGGCCACGAGGCCAAGGGCGATGCCGCGCTCCGCGAAGGCAAAGGCGAAGGCGAGGTGCCCGAGCAAGAACGAGACGAGCCCGACCAAGAAGGCGGCGCGCGCCTGCGGGATGAGGAGCACGTCGCCAAACCAGCACAGCGCCAGCGCGAAGAGGATGCTCCGGCCGTAGGCGGACCGGAGGGCGCCCGAGGCGAGGCTTGCAGCGACGAATCCTGACGATGCCAAGGGCTTTGCGACCCACACGCCAGCGCGCAGCCCGCGGAACTCCGCGACCAGGAGTGCGCCGACAGCAATGAGTGTGAGCGTGCCGAAGACTGCCACCGGCCTTGGATGCTAGCCTCTGGATCCGTGGAGGTCCTGCTCCTCGACCTTGACGAAACTCTGTATCCGCCGGAACGCGGCGTCCTGCGCCGCGTGGATGGGCGGATCAACGCCTACTTGCGCGATCGCATTGGAATCCCGCGCCACGAGGTGGATGCGGTACGGAGGGCGCTGCGGCGGGCCCACGGCACGACGCTGCGCGGCCTCGTGCTACGCCACTCGGTGGACCAAGACGACTATCTGCGTTTTGTGCACGATTGCGACCTGTCGGACCTGCTGGCGCCAGATCCGGAGTTGCGAGAGCTCTTGGGGCGTCTTCCGCCACGCAAGGTGGTGTTCACGAACGCCCCCCGCGCCCACGCACAGCAGGTCCTCCGCCTGCTCGAAATCGAACAGGCCTTTCACGACGTGGTGGCCCTGGAAGACCTTCGCTACCTGCCCAAACCCGACCCCGCAGCCTACCGGGAGGTGCTCTCGCGGATCGGTGTCCCCGCAAGCGCGTGCTGCCTGGTCGACGATACGCGCGCCAACCTCCTGCCAGCGAGCACACTCGGCATGCGGACGGTCTGGAAGGCGAAGGACGCGCGACCCTGCGACAGCGTGCACCACGCGATTGCGGAGCTCCAGGAACTCGAAGCGCTCTGGCGCTAGAGGGCACCGCGACGCGCGGTCAGCGGCCGCGGCCTTGCCCCGAAGCCCGCATCCGAATCAGTCCTTCTTGCACCACCGAGACCACGAGGATGCCGTCCCGGGTAAACAGACGTCCCTGGGTGAAGCCGCGCGCCCCCGAAGCGGAGGGACTCTCCTGCGCGTAGAGCAGCCAGTCGTCTGCCCGGAAGGGCCGATGAAACCACATGGCGTGATCAAGGCTCGCCATCTGAAAGCGTGGATCGAACCAGGAGATCGAGTGGGGAAGCGTGGCGGTGTCGAGAAGTGTCATGTCCGAGGCATAGGCCACAACACACTGGTGGAGCATCAGGTCGTCGGGGAGCTTCCCGTCGGCTCGGATCCACACCCTTTGATGAGGCGATCGCTTCTCGGGCTGGAAGTAATCCATGGGCTCGACCGGCCGGATCTCGATCGGCCGCGGTCGCTGGAGCCACTTGCGCATCTCCTCAGGCAGATCCGGCGGAGTCTTCGCAAAGCGACCCTTGCCCGCGGGCAGCTCGTCCGGGCCGGGCGTCTCCGGCATCGGGATCTGGTGCTCTAGGCCCTGCTCGGGGCGCTGGAAGGACGCGGAGAGGTGGAAGATGGCTTCGCCGTGCTGAATCGCGACCACGCGACGGGTGGTGAAGCTCTTGCCGTCGCGGATTCGGTCGACCTCGTAGAGGATCGGGATTTTGGGATCCCCGGGGCGGAGGAAGTACGCGTGGAGGGAGTGCAGGACGCCCTGTTCCACCGTACGCCCTGCAGCGACCAGCGCCTGGCCGGCGACCTGGCCGCCAAACACGCGCTGCCTGTCCTCCTTCGGACTGCGCCCGCGGAAGATATTGACCTCGAGCTCCTCGAGGTCGAGGATCGAGACCAGTTCGTCGAGTGCCTTCTGCACCATGCACCCTCGGGTAGCACAGACGGCCCTGCCCTGGTGAAGCCCGGGCGGTGGGGCTAGAGCTATCCGGTCGATGAGGATCGCCACCTGGAACCTGAACTCCGTGCGGGCCCGCGAGGCGAGGCTCTTGGCATGGCTCGCGCGGAAGCAGCCGGAACTCGTCTGCCTTCAGGAGCTGAAGGCCGCAAACGACGACTTCCCGAGCGCGGCTCTCAAGGCGCTTGGCTACCAGGCGGCTGTGCACGGCCAGCGCACCTACAATGGCGTCGCCATTCTCTCTCATGAGCCACTGGCGGAGGTCGAGAAGGGCTTTCGCGACGGTGACGATGATGCGCAGGCCCGCGTGATCAGCGCGCGGGTGAGCGGCATTCGCGTGGTGTGCGCCTACTTCCCGAACGGGGGCGAGGTGGGCTCGGAAAAGTTCGGGTACAAGCTGCGCTGGATGGAGCGCATGCGTGGCTACCTCGAACGCACGCTCGAAAAGGGCGAATCGGCCGTTCTGTGCGGCGACTTCAATGTGGCGCCCGAGGATCGTGACGTCGCACGGCCCGAGGAGTGGAAGGAGAGCGTGCTCTGTCATCCCGAGGCGCGGGCAGCGCTCGCGCGCATCGCGGACCTAGGCCTCGAGGACACCTTCCGCAAGCACCACAGCGAGGGCGGCCACTACTCCTGGTGGGACTACCGGATGCTTGGATTCCCGAAGAACAACGGCCTGCGCATCGATCACATCTTTGCGACCGAGCCCCTTGCGGCGCGCTGCAGCAGCGCGGAGATCGATCGAAACGAGCGAAAAGGCAAGCAGCCTTCCGACCACGCGCCGGTCCTTGCGACGTTTGCGCAATGAGCTTTCCGCAGCCGGTGTCGCAGGGGTACACTGCCCCCGGACCAAGGACCGCTGGCGCGTGCAGCCTCTTCGTGCGGGGATGGAGCTTTTCCCGCTCTCCGAAGGCTGCGTTGCGAGTCCTCCCGGAGTTCGGTTTTGGTGTGAGAATCGCGAGCGCTAAGACAGGAGTTCCTCCATGCACGATCTTGTGATCCGCGGGGGCCTTGTGGTCGACGGTACCGGCGCCGCGGCGCGCGAGGCCGACCTCGCGATCGACGGAACCCGCGTGACAGCGATCGGGAGAAACCTTCCGCGGGGTCGCAGCGAGCTCGACGCCCGGGGTTTCCTTGTGACACCCGGCTGGGTCGATGTGCACACACACTACGACGGGCAAGTGACCTGGGACCCCTACCTCACGCCCTCCGGCTGGCACGGCGTTACGACCGTGGTGATGGGCAACTGCGGCGTCGGCTTCGCGCCGGCCAAGCCTGAACGCCACGAATGGCTGATCGGCCTGATGGAAGGCGTCGAGGACATCCCGGGCACTGCTCTCGCGGAGGGGATCCGCTGGGAGTGGGAGAGCTTTCCCGAGTACCTGGCGGCCCTCGAGCGCATGCCACGCGCCTTGGACGTGGCGGCGCAGGTGCCCCACGGCGCTGTGCGCGCGTACGTGATGGGCGAGCGCGGCGCGAAGAACGAGAAGGCAAGGCCCGAAGACATCGCGGCCATGGCGGAAATCGTGCGGGAGGCGATCGCCGCGGGGGCCTTCGGCTTTTCGACCTCCCGTACACTCCTGCACCGCGCCGTCGACGGGGAGCCGGTACCGGGCACCTTCGCCGGCGACGACGAAGTGCTCGGCATCGGACGCGTGCTCGGAGAGCTCGGCCAAGGCGTCTTCGAGCTCGCCAGCGATCTTGCTCCCGAGGCGCGCGAGCTTGCCTGGATGCACCAGCTCTCCCAGGAGACCGGGCGTCCCGTCACCTTTGCGTGTCTGCAGAATGATTTCGACCCGGGTCAGTGGCGGCGCCTGCTTGCGGAAGCTTCGCGTTCCGCGGCGGAGGGCGGGCGCGTAACGCCCCAGGTCGCCGCGCGACCGACGGGTCTATTGATGGGCCTCCAGAGCACCGCGCACCCGTTTCTCCTGCATCCCGCCTACCGCGAGGTCGCGCACCTGCCCCTCGCCGCACGTGTCAGCGCCCTCAAGGACGCAGAGCGTCGGCGGCGCCTGGTCGAAGAGCCGGCGGTGCACGCGAACCCGCTCGCGGCCT
>Ga0074046_10000345_pt1 | contig 41477 bp, 33 predicted proteins | sample BogForMeECP23OM3_FD_94441 | JGI IMG/M metagenome (GOLD analysis project Ga0074046, IMG submission 94441) | Bog forest soil microbial communities from Calvert Island, British Columbia, Canada - Bog Forest MetaG ECP23OM3 | ecosystem: Environmental > Terrestrial > Soil > Wetlands ... | reverse complement strand
TGTCGGCGGTTCGGGAGGGCCCCTTCTCGAAAAGCGCGAGAAGGGGCGCACCCCCTTCTTCTTCTCTGCCTACACCTGACGATGCGAGTTATACTACCCGCCGGAGATGGGGCCCACCCGCCCCATCACCTGCGACTTTCTTGATCACAAATCATCCGTGCTCGAAACCCATTGACTTAAGCCCCGTCGCGCCCGACGATAAAGATCTGATTGGAGCGGTTTGACCGCCCCAAACCCATTTTCAGCGCTCTTTGACAAGTTAACTCATTGGTTCTTAAAGACTTTACCCGCAAGTCCTTTAAACTCAAAGACCTGGCGGGAGCTTCCCCCTAAGTCTTTGATTCCAAAAGACCGGTGGTAGGGAGGGGGTTGCTAAGTGTTGGCGGAGAAGAAGTCGAAACTGACTACGCTTTTTCGTCCTTGTGTCGCAGCCATTCGATGAACATCTGTTCTTTGGGTTTGTCGTAGGCCATGAGCAGATGCCGAATGCTGCGTCCGCTGACAAAATGGCAGACTTCTTCCGCCAGGTTCTTGGCATGGTCGCCGGCGCGCTCCAGCGACTGGGTCATGAAGATAATCTGCAGGCTGGAGTGATGCGCGACGTTCTCCGGATTCTCGATGTGGCGCAGAAAGATGATATTGCGCAGCCGGTCCATCTCGGCGTCGGCCCGCAGGACGTCAACGGCTTTCTTCACGTCTCGCAAGGAAAACGACTGGCCAACATCCGCCAGCATTTTTTCCAGGACCGTAGCCATCTGGGTCAAGTCGCGGGCATCCTGCGAATCGATTCGGCCTCCAGCGGCCTGCGCGCTGGTGGCAAAACTCAAGAGCAGGTCCCCAATGCGCTCCAGTCCGATCATGACCTTCATGCACGCCAGCAGTTGCCCGGTCTCGGACTCCGGAACATGTGTAATGGTCGAGGTCACACCCGAGTCCACTTCCACGTCAATGGCATCGAGTTCTTTTTCGTACTGCCGGATAGCGTCCAGGCGAGACATCGAACCGGTGGCAATCCCCTCAGCCGCGATGGCTGCGGCTTCGCGCGCAAGTCCGCAGGCTTCCACCGTGCGTTGCACCAAGCGCACATGCGAGGGTTCAGGCGGACGTGTTTTTACGCTGGCTGTGCTCATAGGCGAAACCGCCCTCCTTTATTGTATGCCTGAACCGCTCTAGCGGCCGCGAGCAGCCGCAATCCAGAGTGGAGACAACTGCCCAGTAAAAGCTTAATTCCCGGCGTCCCGAAGCAGGTTACAACCCAGTGAATTTCTTAAACGTTACCTTCGTTATCTCGCTCAGCCTTCTTGATAGCTGCACAATCTTTCCATGGAATTGGATCTGCTCTTCTCCGGCTTTTTCCAGCACGTCGCAGTCGGGGCAGGCACGGTATTGGTTGTTTTCCTGGCCACCTGGCTCGGGCTGCCACGTCGTTCGGCGATCGTCATCAGCCGTCGCACAATACGCTAATTGCTGGTTCTGGCTGGCATTCCTCCATTTGACGGAATTCGACGCCACATGAGATAGTGGCCTGCTCCGATCACTGCAACTCACTGTCAACGGAAACACTGTTTTTGCTCCCAAAATGTTCAGCCTCATTCCCAGGGATAACAGCTTCTTCGTCATGTTCTCGGCGATGTCCGACAACCTCATCGCCGGCGCTCGCACCCTGGTCGATCTTTTCGCAAACTACCAGGATGTCGACAAGCAAATCGAACAAATTCACCGCATCGAACGCGAGGGTGATGAACTCACCCATGCCATCCTGACCAAACTCAACCAGACCTTCATCACACCCTTCGATCGGGAAGACATTCACGAGTTGGCCTCCAAGCTGGACGATGTCCTCGATTTCGTCAATGCTGCCGGCGCCCGCATCGTGATGTATCGGATTTCGGCTCCTCCACCGGCCGCCGGAGAACTGGCCGCGATCATCCTGAAGCAATGCCAGGAATTGCAGAAGGCCGTGTCTCTCATGCAGAAGAATGGCAATATCCTGGCCCATTGCGTGGAGATCAACCGCTTGGAAAACGAAGCCGATCAGGTATCCCAGCAGGCCATCGCCGGGCTGTTTGAGCACGAAAAAGATCCCATCAACCTCATAAAAATTAAAGAGCTGTTGGAATTCCTCGAGCGCGCGACCGACAAGGCGGAAGACGTCGCCAACGTACTGGAAACGGTTGTATTGAAAAGCACATAGAGCCCCATAATTCATTCCAATAGGAAAACCGGTGAAGCCTGATCTGCTTCTGCTGATCGTCACAATCCTGGTCGCACTGATCTTCGATTTCCTGAATGGATTTCACGACGCCGCCAATAGCATTGCCACCGTGGTTTCGACCCGCGTCTTGTCCCCAAAGCTAGCCGTATTGTGGGCAGCATTCTTCAATTTTGTGGCCGCCTTTCTTCTCGGCACCGCCGTCGCCAAGACGATCGGTGGAGGAATGATCCACATTGAAACTGTGACCCAGTATGTCGTGATCACGGGACTATTCGGCGCCATCGTTTGGGATCTGCTCACGTGGTGGTGGGGACTGCCGACTTCCTCTTCCCACGCCTTGATTGGGGGATACGCGGGTGCTGCGGTCATGCGATCGGGATGGCACGTAATCATTGCCTCGGGATGGTACAAAACCCTGATCTTCATCGTCGTGGCTCCAGTCATGGGACTCGTTTTGAGCCTGACGTTCATGGTTGCCGTCTTCTGGCTTCTGCGCGATAAAGCTCCACGACGAATTGACGCCTGGTTTCGCAAGCTGCAACTCCTGTCAGCTGCGGCCTACAGCCTGGGCCACGGCGGCAATGATGCCCAGAAGACCATGGGAATCGTCGCCTCCGCTCTCTACGGAGCCCATTATTTAAGTTCGAAAGAACTAGCCGGCAATTGGGGAAAATTTCACTGGCCCATCATCCTGGCTGCGCATTTTTCGATTGCCATGGGAACGTATTTCGGTGGTTGGCGGATTGTTCACACCATGGGATCGCGCATCAACAAGCTCAAGCCCGTGGGAGGATTCTGCGCTGAGGCCGCGGGAGCCATCACCCTGTTTTCCACCGCCCTCGCCGGGATTCCCGTGAGCACCACCCACACCATCACCGGAGCGATCGTCGGAGTCGGCGCCGTAAATCGGCTCTCGGCAGTACGCTGGGGAGTCGCCGCCCGCATAGTCTGGGCCTGGGTTCTCACCATCCCCGCCGCCGCCCTGGTAGCCGCCGCTGCCTTCTGGTTGGTGCGATTCATTCACCCCGGAGCATAGATGGAGCATAGAGGCCAACTCAGCGGGTCTACGCGGAATCTGGCTCCGAAGCACGCAAAGTGAACAAAAAGCTCGAGCCGTGGTTGAGCTCACTCTCGGCGCGAATTGTTCCCCCATGCGCCAGAACAATATGCTTCGCGATGGCCAGTCCCAGTCCCGTGCCCCCGGATTCCCGTGAACGCGCTTTATCGACGCGGTAGAAGCGCTCGAAAAGACGGGGCAGATGCTCGGAAGAAATTCCGGGTCCGAAGTCCCGAACGTAGAACTCAACGCCGAATTCGACGCCGCCCGCGGCCGCTCGCGCTCCCAGAATGACTTTCTTCCCTGACGCCGCGTACTTCAAGGCATTCTCGATCAGGTTGGAAAAAATCTGGTGAATGGCTTCGCGGTCCGCATTCACAGTAGCGGCGGGAGCTGAATTCTCAACCACCAGTTCGACGCCGTAGGAGCGCGCCACTTCACGGAAGCTCTCCAGTGCATCTTGCAACAGTTCTTCGGCACTGACCCGCTGCATGTCGAACCTCTGCTCCCCGGATTCGACCCGGGCCAGAGTGAGCAGATCCTCCGTAAGGCGGGACATGCGGGCCGAATTCTTGCGGATGATCTCCATGAATTCACGCACGTGATTGTCGCCCAGAGGACTATCGAGCAAGGTTTCGGTGTATCCCTGGATAGAGGTCAGCGGAGTCCTCAACTCGTGGGAAACGTTGGCGATGAAATCGCGGCGGCTCTTTTCCATGCGCTCGGTCTCCGTAAGGTCACGCAGCACGGCGACGGCGCCGCCTCCGGGCATGGGCGCCGCTGTGACATCGAAAGTGCGGCCGGAGGCGATAGTGTTCGAGCGCGCCGAAGTCACAACTTGCTCGCGCGCCGCTTTTTGAATCGCAGCCAGAAAGTCCGGGTCGCGAACACTGTCGATCAACGGCGCATTCAGGCGGGGGGTGTGCAGCAGCAGACGGTCCATGCCCCGATTCGCCCATTGCACCCGCCCATCCACATCCACCGCAATCACGGCGTCCTGCATGCTGTTGAGCAAAGTTTCCAGCTCGCGCTGGCTGGTTTGAACGCGAGCGTAACTTTCTTCCACGCGGTGCGTCGTCTTATCGAGAGCTGCCGCCACCTGTCCGATCTCATCCGTCGAAGTGGAAGCAATTCTGGCGGTCAGGTCTCCGCTGGCCACACGCTCGGCAAAAGTCACGATCCGCTGCAGACGCCGACCAACATAGTGGGAAGCCACCGCAGCCACCAGCACCGCGAATAGGAAAGCGCTGAGCGATCCCCAGAACAGCGCCACGCCCAGCGGACGATCCGTAATTTCAATCTCCGGCAACGGATACGCCAAACGGACTGCTCCTCCAGAAACCGGCGCCGCCACGTACAAGAAAGGAATGTCAAGAGTGTGACTCTTGCGTTCATCCATGCCGAGTTGACCGGCAAGGGCCGCAACGAACTCCTTGCGCTGGGCGTGATTCTCCATCGTGCTGGGATCGGCCTCGGAATCGGCCAGCACCCTGCCGGTCGGATCGATGACCGTGGCGCGGGCTCCCGCCGCCTGGCCCTCCTGGGAGGCAATGTCGGCCAGCGAGTGCTGCCGGTCCGCCTCCACGCGATAAGCAAACATCAAGGTCTTCTGTTTGAGATTAAGCTTGATCTGCTCGCGCAGAGTGCGTTCCCAGACCCTCCGCACGGTCAACTGCAGCGTGATCGCGGTTACGCCAATCACCAGCAGAAACACAACCATCAATTTAACGAAGATGCGGCTTCTCAACGCGCGACCTCAAAGCGGTAGCCGGCTCCCCGCACCGTTTTCAGGTACCGCGGGTTCTCGGGATCGGGCTCAATTTTTTCACGGATGCGCCGCACATAGACGTCCACCGACCGCGGCGTGACGTAGGCCGTATCGCGCCAGACCGAGTCGAGCAACTGGTCGCGCGTAAAAACCCGCCCCGCATGCCGCATGAAGTGGTCAAGCAGCCGGAATTCGGTGGCCGTAGTCGGCACCGGCTTCCCGCGAACCGTCAGCGTCATAGCGCTCGGGTCAATGTGGATCTCGTCAATCTTGGTGGGCATCGGCGGCAAGGGCCGCTCAAAACGGCGCAGCACCGCTTTGACCCGAGCCACCAGTTCGCGCGGGCTGAAAGGCTTGGGAATGTAATCGTCAGCCCCCAACTCCAACCCCAGAACGCGATCCGCCTCCCCGCTCTTCGCAGTCAGAAAAATCACCGGCACCGAAGCCAGCGACACCGACTGCCGGATCTGCCGGCAAAGTTCCAGTCCGTCCTTTCCCGGCACCATGATGTCCAGCAAAAACAGCGCCGGACGCTGCCGTTCGGCATCCGCCACCACCAGATTGCCCGTCGAGTAGAGCCGCACGGAAAAGCTAGCCCCCTCCAGATGATGGCGAACCAGCCGGGAAATATCCGGGTCGTCTTCCACAACATAGATCGTAGGTTTCACGCGATCCATTGTAGCTGGGAAGTGTGACGATTTCGATAAACAAGCAGTAGGTCGAAACCAATCGGGAATTGTCATCCTGAGCGCAGCAATTCCGAGAGCGAGGCGAACGGAGTTGCGAAGTCGAAGGACCCCTGCCATGCAAGCGCTGTCTGCGCTGAAACAGGGAGTCTCATGAAATTGTCTTCCTTGTTCTACCGTCAGCGCTTCAACGCAGCGCCAGCCCCGCCTCCGCCGAAAAATCCATCGCCACAAATTCCCGGCGCAGAAACTTCGGAAACGCCGCCGCCGCAATCATGGCCGCATTATCGGTGGAAAGAGCACGCAACGGAAAGAACACAGGGAGCCCCTGCATCCCCGCCTGACGCTCAAACGCGGCCCTCAATTCCCGGTTAGCAGCCACGCCGCCGCTGACAAAGAGAGTCTGCACGTCATACTCGCGCGCCGCCGTCAGCGTCTTTGTAACCAGATCGTTGACCATCGTGCGCTGGAATGATGCCACCAGATTGAGCGTTTGCCGGTCGCAGAGTCCGAGAACATCTTCGAGCGCGGGTTTGTCGATGCCCGCAAGCGCCTGGCGCCGAGCCTCGATCGCCGGCTTCATGTTTTCAGTCTCAACGTAGCGCAACACCGCCGTCTTAATTCCGCTATAGGAGAAATCAAAATGCGGCCCATCCCCCTGCGCCAGATCTTGTTTATGTTCGCCTTGCTTGTGATCGCGCCGGTCGCGACGCTTGATCTGCGCCATCTGGAACTTGACCGCCAGCGGATCGCCATGCGGAGCCAGCCGGTCAATGATCGGTCCTCCCGGATAGCCCAGCGCCAGCAGCTTAGCCACTTTATCGAACGCCTCTCCGGCAGCATCGTCGCGGGTGTGGCCGATGTTTCTGTAAGTCCAGAGATTCTCCCGCAGCTCGGCAAGATAAAGATGCGTATGTCCACCCGAGACCACCAGTGCCAGCACTGGGAAATGCAGCTCGGCATCTTCACTTTGCCGCTGCTCCAGCAACACGGCATGGATGTGCCCTTCAAGGTGGTTGACGGCGATCAGCGGCTTATCCAGCGCAAAGGCCAGCGCTTTGGCAAAGCTGATGCCAACCAGCAAAGCACCCGCCAGTCCCGGCCCTTGCGTGACCGCGATAGCATCGACAGACGCATAAGTCTGCCCCGCTTCGGCCAGCGCCTGACGCACCACCGGAACCAGCGCTCGCAAGTGCTCGCGCGATGCCAGTTCCGGAACCACTCCGCCATAAGGCTGGTGAGTGGCAATCTGCGAAGCCACCACGTTCGACAGAATCTGCTGCCCCGAGCGCACCACCGCCGCGCCCGTCTCATCACACGAGCTTTCGATGCCGAGGATGGTAACGTCAGGCATAATGATGGCGGTGGCGCGGGCAAAGTTCTTTACCACGCGGAGCACAGAGGCCACCGGGAAACACAGAGCATTTCTTCAACTGACTATCAACATTCGGAACGCTTTCCCCTGTGTTCCTCTGTGCTCCCTGTGGTTAAGATTTCTGCCGATGCAGTCGTGCACCTTGCGCAACTGCTAGTCTAACTGACGGAGACCACACCGTTGCCGGATGCGAAGAAGCACGCCGCCGAAATCGTCAGCACCCTCCGCGAGCGCGGATACCAGGCCTACTTAGCCGGTGGCTGCGTCCGCGACCTGCTGCTAGGCCGCGAGCCCGCCGACTACGACGTAGCCACCGACGCGACGCCACAGCAAGTCATGCAGATCTTCCCGCATACCTTAGCCGTAGGCGAGCAATTCGGAGTCGTGCTGGTCCCACACTCCAGTCGAGCGGCGGGAGCCGTCGAAGTAGCGACCTTCCGCTCCGACGTAGGCTACTCCGACGGCCGTCATCCCGACGAAGTCCGATTCACCAAAGACCCCAGCGAAGACGTCGAGCGCCGCGACTTCACCATCAACGGCATGATGCTCGATCCGGCCACCAACGGAATCCTGGATTCCGTCGGCGGACAAGCCGACCTGAAAGCCGGAATCATCCGCGCCATCGGTGATCCCGAACGCCGTTTTGGAGAAGACAAACTGCGCATGCTGCGAGCCGTGCGTTTTGCGGCAAGATTCGATTGCCAGATCGATCCCGCGACCATGGCGGCAATCCAAAGCTTAGCGCCGAAAATTCACCAGGTATCGTGCGAGCGCGTGCGAGAAGAACTGACCAAGATGCTGACCGAAGGCCAAGCCCAACGCGCGTTTCAGTTGCTGGATACGACCGGCCTACTGCCCGAAGTCCTGCCCGAAATCGCCGCCATGAAGGGAGTCGCGCAGCCGCCCCAGTTCCATCCCGAAGGCGACGTGTTCGTGCACACGCTGCTATTGCTCGACAAACTGCAAGCGGGCGCCTCGAAAACGCTAGCCTGGGGAGCCCTGCTGCACGACGTAGGCAAGCCCCCAACCTTCCGCGTAGCCCCCGACCGCATCCGCTTCGATGGCCACGTAGAAGTTGGAGTAAAGATGGCTGCCGAAATTTGCCGCCGTCTGCGCTTCTCCAACGACGAGACCGATCAGATTCTGGCGCTCGTAGACAATCACATGCGCTTTGGAGTCATCGAGCGCATGAACCAATCCACGCTGAAGAAGTTTCTGCGCCTGCCTGCCTTCGACGAGCATCTGGAGTTGCACCGCATCGACTGTCTTTCCAGCCACGGCCAACTCGACGCGTATGAATACGCGCGCGAGCAGTTGCGTTCGTTGCCTCCGGAGGCGATTCGTCCGACTCCGCTAATCACCGGACGCGACCTGATTGAAGCAGGTTATGAACCCGGTCCGCGCTTCAAAGAGGTGTTGTCGGCGGTCGAGGACGCTCAACTGGAAGGCCGACTCGCATCGCGCGAGGCGGCGATGGAGTATGTGCGGCGCGAGTTTCCGGTATAAGTGTTGGCTCCTTACCCAGTTGACAATTGCAACAGCTCGGTCCACCGTTGATCGTCGGATTTGAAGCCACATCCATGCCCCGCTGTATCAAGTCCGACTTTTCCTTGTGGAGGAATTCTTCTATGCCGAAAATGCTGCGTCTCGTCATACTAAGCGCACTCGCAATTTTGTTGGTATCAGTCTTAGCCGTGGCTCAGGATGGGGTAACCATCTCAACCAAGAATCCGCAGCAAATTGCCACGCTCCATTGGTACAGCGCGAATCAGACCACTACTTTTCCTGTCGCGGCATTTCCTTTCGGCGCGGCCTTTGACGGAGTCAATCTCTGGATCTCGAGCCTCACCGGCGATACTGTGACCAAGGTGCGAGCCAATGACGGTGCGATCCTTGGCACCTTTGTTGTGGGAGGATCTCCCAGCGGTGTGGCCTTTGACGGAGCCAACGTCTGGGTGGCAAATGAAAACGACAGTACGGTGAGTAAGCTGCGCGCTAGCGATGGTACCGTGCTGGGAACGTTCAGTGTCGGGTCGCATGTGGCTCCATTGCGTGTGGCGTTTGACGGGGCCAATATCTGGGTGACGACTCTGGTCGGCAAAGTCATTAAGGTGCGGGCAAGCGATGGCACTGTGCTTGGCACGTTTATTGCCGGTACGAGCCCATCCCACATCGCGTTTGACGGCGCCAATATTTGGGTTACCAACACCGGCAGCAACAATGTGACCAAGTTCAGGACGAGCGATGGCGCTGTGCTCGGCACTTTTAGCGTTGGAAGCACGCCTCAGGGCTTGGTCTTCGACGGGGCTAATATCTGGGTGGTGAACGCTGGCAATAACAATGTTACTAAGCTGCGAGCCAGCGACGGCGCTGTCCTGGGAACCTTTTCAGTGGGATCGAACCCATATGGAGTCGTTTTCGACGGAGCCAACATCTGGGTCGTAAACTTCTCAAGCAGTAACGTAACCAAGCTGGCCGCCAAGAATGGCGCCTCGTTGGGGACCTTCAAGGTGGGACAGGGACCTGAAGAAGCCGCTTTCGATGGAGCTAATATCTGGGTTTTGAACGTCAACGATGGCACGGCTTCAAAGTTGTAGAGGACGCCGGGTGCCCCATTTTCGACGTTAGGGTGGGATTCCACCGCCGTGTCCCGCGTGCGCATCTTCGGCGCTAGCCTTTCGCGGATAAGAATGTCCGCGCCACACAACCCTAGTTCTCGTCCTTGTCCCGGTCCTGCGAAGTTGTCTGCGTCCCATCGGCGGCGCCCGATACTGGCTTTTGCAAATCGATCTGTGGTAGTCCTGCTTTCTTCAGCTCTTTATTCAGTTCCGGAATATCTTTCGACTTGAGTTGTTCCCACGCCGACAACTGCTCTTCCAGCGCCTTTTCCAGTTCGACAAACATCGCGGCCTGCTGGGTTGTCGGAGCGGCGTCCGCGGTATCAAGAGCGCTGACCAGCGCGTTGAAGCCGCTGTTCAGCCGCGCCAGGCTGCGGCCTTCGGGCGTACTCAGGTAGCGCGTGGCGTAGTCGCCTTCTTCGCCTTCGATGGCTGCGGCTTTCGCTTCTAACTCAGCCGCAGATTTTGCGATCGCTGCGTGGCCCGCTAGCGTCTTTAACTGCGATCGCAGGCTGCGCAGCTGTTGCAGAGCTTCGTAGTCCTGGTGAAGCGCGGCGGCAATCTTGCGGTCGAGATCGAATTGCTGGGCCAGATCCTCGGGCGAGGTCTTCACCCGCGGATCCATGCGAATCGTCAGTGGCTGCGTATAGCTCTTGCCGCCAACCGTGAGCACGACGTTGTACTGTCCAGGCAGCACGGTAGCTCCCAGGGGATATAGTGGAGTGTCGTGGTAAATCGCCGAACTCGGGTAGTCGCGTGTCAACACGTCCGGGGCAGGATAGGTCAGGTCCCAGAGAAAACGATGCATGCCGACCCCAGCAGATAACGTTCGCGCCGGCCGCACCCAGTACATGGGAATGTTGAAGTCTTTCGCGTTGACGACTTCTGGCTTGTCGGCGCTCGAAAAATGGCGCACGACTTTTCCCGACGAGGTATCGACGATTCCCAGAGTGACGGGACCAGACGTGCCGGCTTTCAGCCAGTAGTCGATCATTGCGCCATCCGGAGGATTCTGTCCCCCAGGTTCTTCCGGCGGCAACGGCGTGTCGGTGCTGTTATTCCGGCGCACGCGATACGTGAACTGCGGCGCGAAAAGATGCGCAGTCGAAGCCACAACCTCCGCGCTGAACTGACGCAACGGCGTGATGTTGTCGAGGATCCAGAACGATCGCCCATGCGTTCCCACGACCACGTCGTCATGATGCACGACGAGATCGCGAATCGAAGTTGGAGGCAGATTCATCTTCAGCGATTGCCAATGATCGCCATCGTCCCACGACACATACACGCTGCGTTCGGTTCCAGCAAAAAGCAGCCCCTTGCGTTCCGGATCTTCGCGCACCGTGTTGACGGGTTCGTCCTCGGGCAAGCCGCTGACGATCTTCTGCCACGACTTTCCGCCGTCGTGCGTGCGATAGATATAAGGATGCAGGTCGTCGAGCCGGAAACGGTTGACCGCCGCGTAGGCGCTGTCGGTTTCGAAGTGTGACGCGTCCATCTGGGCGAGCTTGCTCCACGCAGTCAATTCAGGAGGAGTTACGTTCTGCCAGTTCTTGCCGCCATCGCGAGTCACCTGAATCAGGCCATCGTCGGTGCCGGCCCAGATCAGGTTGGCGTCTTTCGGTGAAGGAGCAATCGAATAGATGACGCCGCGATGCTTGCCCTTCGCCGGATCGGCCTCGACAAACGGACCCAGCGTCGCTGGCGCTCCCGCGTCGTCGTTCGTCAGATCGCGCGTCAGATCGGGACTGATGACTTGCCAGCTATTGCCGCCGTCGCGCGTGGCAAACAACACGTTCGACCCGAGATAGAGCACATGCGGATCGGCTGCAGAGAAGATCAGCGGCGCGGTGCGATCGAAGCGATTCTTCCCGGTGCGCAGAACCACCGGCGAAACGTCACGCGTCTGTCCGGTATTGCGGTCGAATACCGTAACCTTGCCACCGTAAATCAGATTGGGATGCAGAGGATCGGGCGCGACGTAGCCGTACTCTTCGGTCCCAACTGTGGTCCAGTCGCGAAACGTGATTTCGCCAAAGTCGCTGCGGCTGGCAGTCCCGACGGAGCCGCTTTCCTGCTGCCCACCATAGACCCAGTAGGGAAACTCGTTGTCGGTGATGACGTGATAGAACTGCGCCGTGGGCTGGTTGTACCAGGAACTCCAGGACTGGCCGCCATTCACGCTGATGGTTGCGCCCTGATCGACGCCGAGCGCGATAATGTCCGGGTTTTCGGGATTGATCCAGATGGTGTGGTAGTCGTCGCCGCCCGGCGCACCTTTGATGGCGGTGAAGTTCTTGCCGGCATCGGTGGAGCGATAGGTGGAAGTGTTGGCGACATAGATGACATCTTTGTTTCGCGGATCGACACGCACGCAAGCGAAGTCGGAGCCGCGTCCGACAACGCGATCGTCGCTATTCACCAGTTGCCAGCTTTCGCCAGCATCGTCGGAGCGATAAAGGCCGCCGTTTTTCCGTGCGTCTACCCACGCGTACATGCGGTCGGGATCGCTCGGCGCGACGGCGAAACCGATGCGGCCCAGTTTTTCTGTCTCGCTCGGCAATCCTTTGGTGATCTGCCGCCAGTGGTCGCCGCCGTCGGTCGATTTGTATAGGCCGCTGCCCGGGCCGTCGTAGCTGTTGCCCGTCGTCCACGGCGGACGGCGCGACGCCCACATGGCGGCAAAGATCACCTGCGTATTTCGCGGATCGAACGCCAGGTCAATCGCTCCGGTGTTTTCATCCTTGTAAAGAACTTTTTGCCATGTCTGACTGCCATCTAACGAGCGGTAGACGCCGCGCCCGGCATTCGGGCCATAAGGATGTCCGAGAGCGGCGACAAAAACGCGGTTCGCATCTTTGGGATCGACGAGGATTGATCCAATCTGCTGGGCATCGCGCAAAGCGCCATCCCGTTGACCCAGATGCTGCCAGGTGCGGCCGGCGTCGGTTGATTTGTAGATGCCATCACCTACGGAAAGATCGGGGCGGCGCAAGCCTTCTCCGCTGCCGACGTAGATCGTGTCGGGACTCGACGGCGCAACTGCCAGCGCTCCGATAGAGCCAGTTGGTTGAGCGTCGAAAATCGGATCCCAGGTGTGGCCGAAATCCGTCGTCTTCCAGACTCCGCCGTTGTTGGGCGCCATGTAGAAGACATTCGGCTGGCCGGGGACGCCGGAAATCGCCACGGTGCGGCCGCCCCGAAACGGGCCGATCATGCGCCAGCGAAGTTCCTGATACATCGCCGGGTCATACGGTTGGGCGCAGAGCGTGCAAGAGAAAAACAAAATGCAGAGCGCAGCGAACAGAATCCAGAAGAGTTGCTTGTTCACGGTTGGTCCTCGAAGAAGAGTAAGGATAAATCACGGCAGCAAAGGTTGGACAGCACGCATCTGTGAATGCGCCGGCTCTACGGGACAACGGGAATCGCAGCGGGAGCGCTCGCGAGATAACGCCGCAGCGCTTCCTGCCACTCCGGCAGGTGAATCTTGTACGCGTGCAGGCTGTCCGGCGATAGAACGGAATAGGCGGGCCGCCGTGCCGGGCGCGGAAATTCGGCTGTGGTCACTGGCTTCACTGCAGCCGGCAATCCGGACATGCGCACGATCTCTTTCGCAAACTCGTACCACGTGCAGTCGCCAGAATTGGTGACGTGCACGATGCCGCGGGCGGACGCGCGGCAGAGTTGCACCAGCGCAGATGCCAGATCGACCGTGAACGTTGGGCAACCGCGCTGATCGTTCACCACGGAAATTTCGGGACGGGTTGCCGCCAGCTTCAGAATCGTTCCCGGAAAACACTTGCCTCCGTGCCCGAACAGCCAGGAAGTCCGGGCAATGCACACTTCGGGCAAAATCTGGAGAAGCCGTTCCTCGGCCCGGGCCTTACTCTCGCCGTAAACGCTGGCCGGACTTCTGGCATCAGTGGTCTGGTAAGGTAAGCGTGTGCTGCCATCGAACACGTAGTCGGTGCTCACGAACAGCAGGCGCGATCCGGCTTCGCGGGCAGCTTCGGCCACGTTGACGGCGCCCTCGCAATTCACCGCAAAGGCCAGGTCGCGGTTAGATTCGCAGCCATCCACGTCAGTGTATGCGGCGAGCAGGAGAATCCACTCGGAATGGGATTCGCGGATAAGGTTGCGAACGCGCGCGTGGTCGCGCAGGTCAACGTCTTCGATGGACAGCGCGGTCAGTTGATCCCGCTCACTGCTTAGTTCGGGAACCAGATCATGGCCAAGCAGTCCGGAGGCTCCGAACAAAGTGATGCGCATGGGGGCATTGTAAATGGGAGGCCTTCGTAACCTGTCTACTCGGTCTCCGCAGATTGCGGTGTTCGTACTTTCTGCCGCAAGGCGTGCAGGATGAGCGATCCGCTGATGCCGAAGCAGACCACGGCGCCAAACGCGACCAGATCCAGCGCACGCCGCGTCATTCGCAGGTAATCGGCGAACAGCGCCACCATGGCGCAGACAATGCCGAGAACGTTTAACCAGAGGGGAGAATGAATCGGTATCTCCCGGCGAAACCAAACCTGAAGCAGCAGCGCGGCCAGCCCGATCGCGGCCACCACCACCAAAGCAACGGGACTGTAAAAGGCATTCGGCTCGGTATAGATCATGACCAGCGCGAGCGCCAGAAGCAGCAGGCCGGAAGCGATCACCGTCCATCGGCGCGCCACTTTGGCCTGGGCCTGGGAACTGGAATCTGTCAATGAGCGATCTCCTCGCCTCTTCGCATATTGGCATTGTACCCGCCGGCCTTAAATCTGCGTCAGGCGTTGCTTGGCATCCATTCCGCCGGACGATGCTCGCCATGCGACATGGCATAGAGAACCAGTTCCACGCGGCTCGAAGTCCCGACCTTGTCGAAAATGCGCAGCAGATATTTCTTGATGGTGTGTTCGCTGAGCCCCAGTTCGGTGGCGACTCCGCGGTTGGTCAAGCCATCGGCTACGAGCGCCACCACCTGCTCCTCGCGAGGCGTCAACAAAGACCTGCCATTGGAGTTGACCACACGCAGCGCGGGCACCTCCGATAAGGCGTCCAGCGCGAAATTCATCTGTTGGCTGTTGATCCAAACCTCTCCCTGGAAAACGCAATGGATGCACTTGCAGAGCATGGGGAAAGGAGTGTGGGTGAAAAGAAAAATTCCCTTCGCGCCCGCGCGCAAGGCGTTCACCACCAGGTCGCGGTCATCGCTCTCGGCCAGCAGCACGGGAGCGATCCTGGGATACGAGACGCGCAACCAGCGCAGCAGGCCCAAGTCCGGCAGGTGGTTCCCCGCAACCAGGACTACGTCGACGGGATTCGACTGCATGAAATTATGAAGAGCAGACGTTTGCAAAGGGACGGCGGACACCTGAAACTCCCGCCGGCTCTTTAAGGCCCTGGTCAAGAGTTGGGATCGAATCGGACCCGAATCGGCGACCAGAACCTGCACCACTTCGGTTGTGGCCGGCCCAGCGTCTGTGGACGGTTTAGCAGAGCCCATGGTTTTCACGCTCCTATCATGCCCGTAAGCACACGGACCGGATGTAGGCCCCGTCACACTCTGTTGGTGATGAATTCCGCCCTTGATGTCTACTTTCGAAGGGGTACTCTGGTGCACAACTTCCACAGCAGCACTTTCACAATTCGACGGAGCCCAGGGCCAAGAACCCTTGCCCGGCGGCCCGGTTGCTGATTTCATCACCTTCAGGATGGCGGGAACGTGCCGTGTACCGCGGTGGACAGTACTTTCCAAGTCTTGTTGTGTTTTGCATGCCGCGCTACTTTCACGGTAACAGCTCAAAAAAGCCGAGCTGCCAGGTTCGCCGTTCGGAGCAACGGTGAGAGTCCGGAGATGAATGCAATTACCAGAAACGTCGTTTTGGGGGCTGCGGGCATGCTCATCCTGCAGCTAGTCGTGGTCGCATCCGCTCAGGAGACCGCACGGTTGCCTGCCTCGGCGCCTGGATCCTCTGCTTCGTCTGCCGGCAAGGTCGCGGCGGCGGAGAGCTCGCAGAGCCAGGATCGGCCGGGCACGGGCGCTCCTACACCAGGAGCGATCGCACAACCCGATAAAGCGGGTGGCATGGGAGATCCTGCATTCGGAGGGGACCGCCATCCGCTTTATCGGCTTTCAAAATCGGACACAGTGGACGTCAATTTCACTTTTTCTCCCGAATTTAATCAAACCTTGACCGTGCAGCCCGATGGCTTCGTGGCGTTGAAAGGCGCGGGGACACTGCTGGCGGAAGGACTCACGGTCCCCCAGATGCAGCAGGCAATCGCCAGCTCGTACCGCGGCTTTCTGCACGAGCCGGAGGTCACCGTGACCTTAAAGGATTTTGACAAGCCTTATTTCCTTGCTTCCGGTGAGGTGGCGCGGCCCGGGAAGTATGAGCTGCGCGGGGATCTCACCGTAAATGAGGCCGTGGCGATGGCTGGCGGCTTCACCCAGCAGGCTCGTCATTCGCAGGTGGTTGTGTTTCGCCGGATTTCCGCCTACGTAGCTGAATCTCACGTGATTGACCTGAAGAAGATGCTGGATTCTCGTGATCTTCGCGAAGATCTGCACCTTCAACCCGGCGACTTTATTTTTGTTCCACAGAGCCGGATTTCAAAACTTCGCAAGTTTGTTCCGACCAACTCCCTGAGTTGGTATATGAACCCACTGCAGTTTTAGCAGAGAGGAGCAGCAGCATTTACTGATTGCGTTCTTCAAAATCTGGCGAGTTCCCCTAAAGCCCGCCGGGTGTGATCGGCCTTGCTGTACGATCCATGTCCGCGGAATGGAACGAAAACTCGCACCCCCCTCCTTCTCTCACGCCCCGCGACCTTGCCGCCACGCTGTTCCGGCGCCCACGACTCGTCGCCTCTACCTTTGGATTCGCCTTGCTGGCGACAATGCTTTTCGTCGTTTTCTCACCCCGCTATGAATCGAGCTTCAAGGTACTGCTGCGCCGGGGCCGCTTCGACCCCATCGTTTCCTCCCAACCCCCCAGCCCCATGGATTTCACCCGTCCCGACATTACGGAAGAAGAACTCAATTCCGAAGTCGAACTCCTGCGCGACGAAGATCTGCTGAAGCAGGTTGTAAAGATGGCCGGACTTGCTCCTGCCAACACCTCGGATCTCGAGCGCCCCGCCGACATCGAACACGCAGTTCGCCAGCTGGCGCGCCGGTTGGATGTCGAAGCCCTCAAAAAGTCAAACCTTATCCAGGTCAGCTACAAGGACGTTGATCCGGAACGAGCCGCCCGCACCCTGGCAGCGCTTTCTTCCCTTTACGTCCAGAGGCACACCAATCTCCTGCGCCCCCCGGGGGAGATGCAGTTCTTCGACCAGCAAACCGCGGAATACGCAAAGCGCCTGCATCGGTCCGAAGCCGAACTTGTGCACTTCACTCGTGCTCGCGGCGTGGCTTCGGCGGCGTTGGAACGCGACATCGCGTTGCAGAAGTTAGGCGAGGCGGACGCGGCCTATCGCCAGATCGACCAGGAACGGGTGGAAACCGAGCGCCGGGTTGCGTCGCTCGGCGAACAGCTTAAGTCGTTCCCTTCCCGGTCGGTCACGCTCAAGCGCTGGGCTGATAATCCGCAAGCCCTCGAGAAGATGAAAACGCACCTACTGGAGCTCCTGCTCAAGCGCACCGAACTTCTCAGCCGCTTTGAGCCGTCTTACCGGCTGGTGCAGGAAGTGGAACAGGAAATTGCCGAGACCCGCGCGCAAATTGCCGCCGAAGCGCTCAACCCGGTGCGCGACGAAACCACCGACAAGGATCCCAACTACGAGTGGGCCCGGATGGAAATGGAGAAGGCCCAGGTGCAGGGGGACGGTTTGCGGGCCCGGCAATCGGACGCTGCCGCCCAGGTTGCTTCCCTGCGCCAAGTCGCCCAGCAGATGCAATCCGACTCGGTGGATCAGCAGGATCTGATTCTCGCCGCCAAGGCCGAAGAAGACAACTACCTTCTCTACCTTCACAAGCGTGAGGAAGCGCGCATCGGTGACGCGCTCGACGAGCGTCGCATCCTCAATGTGGCCATCGTGGAACCGCCCGTAGTTCCGGCGCTGCCTGTGCACTCCATGCTCCTGTATTTCCTGTTCGCCGTCGGACTAGCCATAGCGCTCAGCGTCGGTATTGCCTTTACGACGGAGTACTTTGACCCCACGATCCGCACGCCCGGCGAAGCTCACGTCCTGCTCGGAGTACCGGTGCTGGCTTGGCTACCAGCGCCGACAGTTGAGGTCGTGCGACCTTCTTTATTTCGTATTGGCCGGCCCAAGGTGGTGGCACAGTGAGCACCGTGCGGGAGCTTCTTGCCGACACCCCAACTGCCACTGAACAGCGGCTGCTAAGTCCGATGCACGAGCAAGTCCCGCGCGAACCAGTCACCAGGGCGGCTCTGGTTCACGATGAGCAGATCCATGCGTTGGTTCAGCAACTTTTCTTCCAGCATGAATCGAAGACGGTGCGGCACGTCGGATTCGCTGCGATCGAAGCATCGACTGCGACTGCAACTCTATGCCTCGAGGTCGCCCAAGCTCTGGCTGAAGAAGACCGATACAAGGTCGGTCTGGTCGATGCCAACCTGGACTCGGTCCTGTTGCAAACCCAACTGCGGATTCCCTCCCCCAGCCGCGTGCAAGCCAACTGGCCGATCACACCACGGCTGTGGATGGTTCCTCGCCAGAACTGGCTGCCAGACGCCTGTGGGCATCGGGTCACCGACCAGAACTTATTGCGTCTTCGCGAAGTCACGACGGAGTTTGACTTTTCCATCCTGTGGTGTGCGTCCGTTTCCTGGCTTACGGCGAGCATCGGCCGTGCCTGTGACGGCCTCGTGCTGGTGCTGGCCGCCAACAAAACCAGGCGCCTCGTGGCCGCTCAAATCAAAGATCAACTGACCAAGGCCCAGGTTCCTGTGCTCGGAACCGTCCTCGCCGAACGTCGTTTTCCTGTGCCTCGAGGCCTGTACCGAAGTCTGTGAATTTTATGGGTGAATTGATAACAAATCGACTGTGGAACACTGGACTCAAAGATTGCCCCTCGCCGTATGCCCGCATGATTCCTGGGACGCCCGCAATGCCGCGCCCCAGAGTCGCGACGACCACGTTGGCGCTGGCGGCCGACGCCACCACAAGACGCGCGCAGGCAAGCAGGCCGACTCAGCCACTTCTCCCACAACCCACGGTTGGTCGCTTCCTGGGTTTTCAGTTGGCTGCGGCCGATTGGATTGTTCTCGTGGTGATGTGCGCCGCCTCGTCGTTCGTCTTTCCCGTGTGGAGCCTGCCATGGGCTTACCTGCCGATGTTCGCTGTTCTGGTGACGCTCTTCGAGTCCTCTGAGGGGCTCTACCAGCACGCTGGAGATCCATCTCCCGCCGGGATCGTCCCCGCTCTCGCCCGGTCGACGCTGTTCGCGATCGGGTTGGTCGTCATCGCTGCCTGGGACCGGATGCATCCTTTCGCCGCCTTCTCCATATTTGCCAGCAGCCTGGCCGGCTTAGTGCTGTGCCGGCGGGTGAGGCAGATAGCGTGGAAGCGGCGCTGCCGCGGAACGGCGCCGCGCAAGATCCTTATTGTTGGCGGGGGACCGATCGCTCGCACCATCGCCCGGGCACTGCGCAACGATCCGCTCCAACGCACGACCGTCTGCGGCTTCGTGGATGACGATCTGCCTCTTTCTCCGGTGATCTTGGGGCGAATCGCGGACTTGGACTGGCTGGCTCGCGGCGAATTCATTGACGAGGTCGTTCTGGCTCTGCCCGGCCAGCGCGCCCAGGCGCGAGAAGCAGCGGAAGTCGCGTTCCGGAACCATCTGGACATTCGTGCCGTGCCTGATTTGCCTCCAGGTCCGTGGCCCGACTCCGGCATCGATCACATCGGAGAAGTACCGGTCATCACCCTGCATCTTGAGCCCTTGCCTTGCGTCGCCTTGTTTCTGAAGCGTTCGATCGATGTCGTCGGCGCCGCATTCGTCCTGGCGTTGGTTAGTCCTCTCATGGCGATCGTCGCTCTGCTCATCCACCTGGACTCACCCGGCCCCGTCGTTTACTCCGCGGAACGCACCGGGGTCAAAGGCCGCCCCTTTCGTTGCTACAAGTTTCGCTCCATGGTGGCCAACGCCGAGAATCTCAAGGAAGATTTGCGCGCCCGCAACCAGCGGCAAGGCCCAATCTTCAAAATCGACGACGACCCCAGAATCACTCACATTGGCCATATCCTCCGCCGCTACAGCCTCGACGAGCTCCCTCAACTCTGGAACGTACTGCGTGGGGAGATGAGCCTAGTCGGGCCGCGGCCTCATCCTGTCGCCGAGGTCAGCCAGTACGAACTTCAACACTACCGGCGCCTTGACGTAAAACCCGGCATCACCGGTCTGTGGCAAATCACGGCGCGAGGTTGTCCGTCGTTTGAACTCAATATGCACCTTGATCTCACCTACATCGAGAACTGGAGCTTGCTTCTGGACCTGCGCATCCTGGCAGGCACGATTCACGTGCTGTTCGCGCCGGAAGGAGCCTGAGTCCCGCTATGGGCACACTAATCACGAGCAGCCGCACCCTGGTTTTAAGCCGGGACACTGACGACAGCCCGCTTTGGCATGTTGCCGGCCTGCTGCTGCGGCCTCTTCACTTAGGCTTGGCCTTTCCCTCCATTCTTTACGTCGCCGCGATGACCATTTTCCTGTTTCGACCACCAGACCTCTTTTCGTATTACGCCGACCGAATCGTGTTCGGCATCCTGATCTTTTTCGTTGCCCTGCGCACTATGGCGCTCCGCCAGAAGATCCCATTCTTTGCCGGACTCAGTCTGCCCATGCTCGGCCTTATAGCGCTGGCTGTGTTCCGCGCGCTTCGGGAGCCGTTCGACGCTCAAATCTGGAGCATCATCGCCAGCAAATACATCGTTCCCTTTGCCCTGTTTCACCTTGCGGCGCTCGTTTTCCGAGACGCGTCGCAGCGAAAGCATTTTGAGATCTTCGTCACTCTCGCGCTCGCCTACCTCGTGTTCATTGCCATTGCCTTCCTCGCCGACGCCCACTCGCTCATTTTTCCGCGCTTCATTCTTGACGAAAGCCTTGGTTTTCATCCCGACCGCGCTCGCGGCCCGTTTCTCCAGGCCGTAGCCAACGGCGTTTCGTTGAACATCCTTGGGATTCTTGCCCTTGCGCTGCCGCAACGGCGCAAAACCATCGTCAGTCTGCTGTGGCTTGCTCTGCCCGTGGCCGTGCTCGCCACCATGACGCGCGCTGTTTGGATCTCGTTCGCCGTCTCCACCATCGTTCTCGGATTCCTCCTGGTCGAACGCCGTCTGCAAGCCGCATGCGCTTTGTTGGCGGTTGCGGGCCTCATAATCGGCCTGACCATCGGCCTCGGCAACACCTCGCTGAAGACTGCTCTTGGCGATCGCACCGGAGAGCGCGGCCCGGTGGAGGCTCGCCTCGCCGTGTACGACGCCGGCTGGGCCATGTTCCGGGAGCGGCCGTTCACCGGCTGGGCTGCCGGTGGCATGTACGCCGAGCTTGCCCGCCGCATGGAGGGCTATCACCTCCGCACTTTTTACGTGCACAACACCTACCTCGCTTTGCTGGTGGAGTTCGGACTGCCGGGGTTGGCCCTGTACGCCGTTCTGTTTTTCAACCTTTTCCGCCTCTCTCGGCACGGTCCGCCCGGTGAGTCCAGCCCCGTCGCTTCCCTGAGAAAGGTCTGGCCCATCCTGCTCAGCGTGTATCTCTTCAACGCCTTCTTCGTCGACATGGCGTATCAGTTCGTCATTGGACTCGTGTTCACCGTTGCCGGGATGCTCTGCGCGTCTGAGGAGTCCGCCGCATGACGACCATCGCCTACATCGCCAACGAGTTTCCTTCGCCTCTGGAACCCTACGTGACCGATGAAATCACCGAACTGCGCCGCCGCGGGGTGCAAGTGATCTGTTGCAGCGGCAAACGCGTAATGCCGGAGAACCTCAGCTTGACGGAAACCGCTTTCTGGAAAGAGACGCGCTATTTTCAGCCGCTCTCCGACTCTGAGCTTCTACGGGCGGTGCGCCGGCTCGCTTCCGACCGTCGCAACCTTTGGCAGCTCTTACGGCCCTTGCTGTGGGAGCGCGGAGTTCCCACAACCCGACGCATTCGTGGGCTAGGCCACACGGTTATGGGCGCCGCATTGGCAGAACAACTGGCGCCGCTGAATGTCGAACACATCCATGCTCACCACGGATACTTCGCCTCATGGATGGCCTTAGCTGCCGCGCGTCTGCTCGAGATCAGCTTCAGCTTCACCCTGCACGGCTCCGACCTGCTGCAGCGCGCGGACCTGCTCTCGGCCAAGCTGCGTGCTTGCCAGTTCTGCGTGACCGTCTCCGATTTCAACCGGCAATATATTCTCCGCAACTACCCTGCGACGCCCTCGGAGAAAATCATCGTGCAGCGTCTTGGAGTCGATCGCGTGCTTCCCTGGCCCACACCCACCCCCACGACCGAGGCAGGCCACCGGCGATTCTGTCTACTCTCGGTTGGGCGCCTGCATCGGGTAAAGGATTACCACTTTCTCATCCAAGCCTGCGCCACGCTTCGCGACCAAGGTCTCGACTTCATTTGCTGGATCGTCGGCGAAGGGCCGGAGCGCCCGGCTCTCGAAAACCAAATTACGGCGTTGGGGCTCCAGGGGCTTGTTTACCTGATCGGTCACGTGCCTCGCACCGGGCTACCCGGCTATTACTGCTACGCCGACCTGGTCGTCATGACCAGCAAGAGCGAAGGAATACCGGTAGTCCTGATGGAGGCCATGGCTCACGAAAAACTGGTGCTCGCCCCTGCCATCACCGGGATTCCTGAACTGGTCGAGCACCAGCGCACAGGATTTCTTTACCAGCCTGGCTCTTTGCCGGATTTCGTCAGTGCCGTGCGCTGGATTCAGGCCAACCAAGCCTCCTTGGCCGGAATTCAGCGCGCGGCCGCGGCCAGCATCGCCGCTTCCTATAATCGCCAGCGAAATCTTCGCTCTTTTGCGGAACAATTCCTGGCTCGCATCCCTCTATCGGAAAATCACCATGCGCATCCTGTACTGCAACAAGTACGACTATCCGTTTAGCGGCACTGAAGCGTACCTCTTCGACCTCATTCACCGGATGGATCAGCGCGGACAAGAAACCGCTCTGTTCAGCATGGACCACGGCCGCACTCCGGCTTTCACGGGGCGCAGTTATCGCATTCCCTATCTCGACTTTAAGGATCCCAACGCCGGTTTCCTGAAGAAGGTCAAGATGGCGGCCCACGCCATCTATTCCACCTCCGCCCGGCGCGCCATGCGCAATTGCCTGGCTGATTTCTCACCCGACTTGGCGCACGTTCGCGGGATCTATCACCACTTGTCGCCTTCGATTCTCTGGGAGCTGAAGCGTCGGGGGATACCGGTGCTTTACCACCTGAACGATTTCAAGATTTTGTGCCCAACCTACAATCTTGTCGCCGACGGCCATCCCTGCGAACTCTGCAGTCACGGCGCTTTCCACCACGTTGTCACCAAAGGTTGCTATGCCGGCCCGCGTGCCAGCGCGGTGGTCCTTGCCGCCGAAGCCTACCTGCACAAGTGGTTGCGGACTTACAAACGCTGCGTGGACATGTTCCTGGCTCCCAGCGAATTCGTGCGCAGTAAATTGATCGCCGGCGGCCTTCCTGAGCAACACATTGCCGTTCTGCCCCACTTCCAGGCCCTGCCCAGCGATGAACAACTCACCGCCGATGAAGGATTCGTGCTCTACTTTGGCCGGCTGTCTCCAGAAAAAGGCGCCTACGAACTCTTGCGCGCGATGGCACGGCTGCCGCACATTCCTCTCGTCATCGCGGGAGACGGGCCCGAGCGTCCCCGCCTCGAGTCGCTGGCACTGGAATTGAACTTGAACCAGGTCTTGTTCGCGGGCATGGTCCATGGCGAGAAACTCCAGAGATTGATCGCCGGTTGCACCTTCTCTGTGTTTCCCTCCCACGCCTATGAAACTTTGGGAAAATCAATTCTGGAGTCTTATGCCTGGGGACGGCCCGTCATCGCCTCCGATCTGGGATCGCGCCGCGAACTCGTTGAACATGGCGTCACTGGACTTCTTTATCCCGATGCAGATCGCGAACAGCTTGCCCATTCCATCGGATTCCTGTATGACCGGCCCGATGTGATCGAAAAGATGGGTGCCGCAGCTCGCCGTCGGGTCAAGGCAAATCACGATCCCGACCAACACATGGAGAAACTACTCGAGCTTTATTGCCAGCTCACATCCGCCAAGAAGGTTCTATCCTTCCCCGCCGCGCCGGAGCACCCCGTCCCGCGCCGTGGCGTCCGCGTCGCGTTCATTGGGGGACGCGGCGTGGTCTCCAAATACAGCGGGATCGAATCCTATTACGAGCAGGCCGGGCACGAACTCGCCCGCCTGGGGCACGAAGTCACCGTCTATTGCCGCAGCTATTTCACTCCTCCCATCACCACGCACAACGGCATGCGCGTGCGGCGGTTGCCGACCATCCGCTCCAAGCATCTGGAAACGGTCGTCCACACTTTGTTGAGCACGGTGGACGCTATGATGGCGGACTACGATGTCGTCCACTACCACTGCCTGGGGCCGGCGTTGTTTTCTTTTCTTCCGCGGCTGGCCGGCAAGAAGACCGTCGTCACCGTGCAGGGTCTCGACTGGCAGCGCGGCAAATGGGGCCGGATCGCGTCGCGCGTGCTGCGCTGGGGAGAAGCGGCTGCTGTTTCCTTGCCCGATGCCACCATGGTGGTCTCGCACACCCTGCAGGAGTACTACCGTCAGCGGTACAAGCGCGATACGATCTACGTCCCAAACGGGGCCACGCTGGCCTCCCGGCGAGTCCCCCGGCAACTGATCGAGTGGGATCTTCTCCCCGACAACTACGTTCTTTTCCTGGGCAGGTTCTCACCGGAAAAAAATTGCCATCTCCTGATCAAGGCCTTCGAAAACACCACCACCAGCATGAACCTGGTGCTCGCCGGGGGATCGAGTCACTCCGATGCCTACGTCCAGAGCTTGCGCCGCCACGAATCCGAGCAGATCCGTTTCCTGCCTTGGGTCTCTGGAACGGATCTCGAAGAGCTTCTTTCCAACGCCGCTCTGTTCGTGCTTCCGTCTGAACTTGAGGGTCTGTCTTTGGCTCTGCTCGATGCTATGGCGGCCGGGGTCTGCGTGCTGACCAGCGATATTCCTGAAAACAAAGAAGTGGTCGAGGGCGCCGGCTTTACTTTCCGTCGCGGCGACCAGGCCGATCTTGAGCACATGCTCGACCTGCTCATTCACAATCCCGAGCTTCGCCGTCAGTCCGCGGCCGGGGAGCGCGAACGGATCCAGGGCCAGTATCTCTGGCCCGAAATCGCGCGCTCCATCGAAAGAGCCTATTACAACGTGCTGGGCTGGGTGCCGAGTGAGCGGCTCCCGATCCACACTTCTGCCGTTCCGGTCGCGCCGTTGGGTCGAGTCCCGGGCGCCTGATCCGTGTCAGACCGCTGTCTGCACGTTTCAGGCTGGATTTTCCTTGTCATTAATACGCTGCGCTCTTGCGCTATAATCCTCGTGCAATCGCACGATGCGGCAATAGCCTAGCAACATGAAACTCTCCATAGTTCAATCACAAGTTCAATCACACATTGAAGAAAAATTCAAAAACTTGGCTGTGCAGAAGGCTGTTCGCGGCCAGCTTTCAGTTTCCAAATACAAGAGCCGCAATGCTGTATCTATTCGGGTCACCTTTTCTAAGGACTACCTCGGCACCCACATAAGCTTGAAAGAGCCGATTTTTCAGAATGCCTACCGCGCCTGCGGATGGTGGACGATCAATACGACATTATCCCCTGATTTCTGGTTGTTCGTACTATTCGGGCCTGAAGAGCGTTCAACGGATTACATCTTAGTGCCACGAGCCGATCTGCTAAAAAGCCTAGACGTAAATCATCTTGCGCGCGGCCACAATAATCTGGTGCATAGCCATCTGTGCGTCACTAACAGCGGAAAATGTTGGGAAATAAGAAATCTCCCAAAGGAGCAGAGGCGTGAGATCGCAGAGGGAAAGTATCGTGGAGTTGAGCGCAACTTTACAGAATGGCTCAACAACTGGACTCCGCTGGAACAGTTAAATAGTGAAAAAAGTTGAACTGCTACGCCTCGCGGTTTTCTACCGCGCCTTAGCCGAAGCTGCGACTTCGCGTCCGGCCGTGATAATGATTAGAATCGGAACGCGGCGGGTTTTGTGCAGTGCCGCATTCCGAGCATGGAAGATCTCATTCTGGTCACCGGCGGCGCGGGCTTCATTGGCTCGAACTTCATCCTGCAATGGATTGCCTCGGAACGCGCGCGCATCCTGAATCTTGACAAGCTGACTTACGCGGGCAATCTCAACAACCTGCGTGCGGTCGAAGCCGATCCGCGCTACTGCTTCGGGCAGGGCGACATCGTCGACCGCGAGCTCGTGCGAAACGTGCTGCGGCACGAACAGCCGCGCGCTATCGTTCACTTCGCCGCCGAAAGCCACGTCGACCGCTCCATCCACGGCCCTGATGATTTCGTCCGCACCAACGTCAACGGGACATTCAGCCTGCTCGAAGAAGCGCGCGCCTACTGGTCGGCGCTGGCGGAGCCCGATCATGCATTGTTCCGCTTCCTGCATGTCTCAACCGACGAAGTTTACGGATCGCTCGGCCCCAATGACCCGGCCTTCAGCGAAACTACTCCTTACGCGCCCAACAGCCCGTACTCCGCGTCCAAGGCGGCTTCCGATCATCTGGTCCGCGCCTATCACCACACCTACGGGCTTCCGGTTCTGACTACCAACTGCTCCAATAATTACGGACCTCACCAGTTTCCCGAAAAATTGATTCCGCTCATGATCCTGAATGCCTGCGCCGGCAAGCCACTCCCGGTTTATGGTGACGGCGAAAACGTTCGCGACTGGCTTTACGTCGAGGATCACTGCCGCGCCATTCGCGCCGTGCTTTCCCATGGCCGCGTTGGAGAAACCTACAACATCGGTGGGCAAAGCGAAAAAAAGAACCTGGAGATTGTCGGCGCCATTTGTGGACTGCTGGACGAACTGCGCCCGAACGACCCCACGGTTCCCCACAGCAAGCTCGTCGTATTCGTTAAGGATCGCGCCGGCCACGACCGCCGCTATGCCATGGATACACGCAAAATCGAGCGCGACCTGAACTGGCATCCGCTGGAGACGTTTGAAAGCGGCATCCGGAAAACCGTCCGCTGGTATCTTGAACACGAGGACTGGGTCCGTGACGTGACCAGCGGCGGCTATCGTCAATGGATCGCGAAACACTACGCCACCGAGAGTTAAGAAGGAAAACCGAGACCAAAAGCTAAAACTGAAACTCGACATGACAAAAACAAGAACGAAGACCGCGCAACCGAATTACCGAGGCATCATTCTCGCGGGAGGCTCGGGCACGCGCCTCTATCCCGTCACCCACGTGATCGCCAAAAGCCTGCTGCCGGTCTATGACAAACCGATGGTGTACTACCCGCTCTCCACGCTCATGCTGGCGGGCATCCGCGAAATTCTGCTCATCTCGACGCCTGAGGATCTGCCGCGCTTTCAGCACTTGCTCGGCGATGGCTCCCGGTTCGGCGTCCACTTCCAGTACGCGCCGCAAGCGAAGCCCGAAGGCATTGCGCAGGCATTTTTGATCGGCAAGGAATTTATCGGCTCCGGCGGTTGCGCGCTCGTACTCGGCGACAACATTTTTTACGGGCACGATCTCGTCAAGGAATTGCGCGACGCGACGCGTCAACCCAAGGGCGCACGCGTTTTTGCGTATCCCGTCCATGACCCCGAGCGCTACGGCGTCGTCGAATTTGATCAACAGGGGAAGGCGCTCAGCATTGAGGAGAAACCGAAGCAGCCGAAATCGCGTTACGCGGTCACCGGACTTTATTTTTACGACCGGCAGGTTGTCGAAATTGCCGCAGGTCTCAAGCCTTCGAAGCGCGGTGAACTTGAAATCACCGACGTCAACCGCGTCTATCTCGAGCGCAATCAGCTCAACGTCTGCGTGATGGGACGAGGCACGGCCTGGCTCGACACGGGCACGCACGAAGCCTTGATGGAAGCCTCGTTATTCATCCAAACGCTGGAGAAACGCCAGGGCCTGATGGTCGCCTGCCCCGAGGAAATCGCCTATCGCTCCGGCTACATCACGGCCGCGCAACTGGAAGCGCTGGCACAGCCGATGCGCAACAATGGATACGGCGCCTACCTGCTGCAATTGCTGCGGGAACGCGTGTTCTAATTGATGAAAACTCCCCGATGAAAAAAACAGCCACCAGCCTCCCCGGAATTCTGCTCCTCGAACCGCGTGTGTTCGGCGACGACCGCGGCTTCTTTCTGGAAAGCTACAACCAGCGCACGTTTGCCGAGCTTGGCATTCCAGAACCATTCGTGCAGGACAATCATTCCTATTCGGCGAAAAACGTAATCCGCGGCTTGCACTACCAGATTCGCCAGCCTCAGGGAAAGCTGGTGCGCGTGATCACCGGCGAGATTCTTGATGTCGCGCTCGACCTGCGCCGCAGTTCTCCTACGTTCGGGAAATGGGAATCCTTCAAACTTTCCGGCGAGAACAAACTCATGTTATGGATTCCGCGCGGATTTGCTCACGGCTTCCGAGTCGTGTCCGAGACCGCCCACGTCCTTTATAAGACGACGGATTTTTATGCGCCCGAGCACGAACGCACGGTGGCATGGAATGATCCTGGGTTGAACATCGCGTGGGAACTTGACGGCGAACCAGGCGTCTCTGCGATCGTGTCGGCAAAAGACCAGCGGGGCGTGCCCTTCGCGCAGGCTGAGAAATTCGAGTAACGCCGCATCACTTCAGCCGGAATTCGACTGCGATCGTGGTTTCCACCTCAACCGCTTTGCCGCTGGAGAGGTACGGCTCAAATTTCCAGGATTGCACCGCGTCCGTTGCCGACTGCACCAGCAGATTGGGTCCGGACACAGGCCGCAAGCGTTCCACACTGCCATCCGGCGCAATCACCGCATCCAGCACCACCAGTCCATCCATGCCCGTAGTTCGCGCGGCCTCCGGGTAAACCGGATCAACTTTCGTTACAATCCGCTTGGCCATGGTTTCTGCAGAGACGGCTTCGGGAGAACCTTGCATCCCCGACTCCGCAACCGCCGCGTGCGCTTCCAGTTCGTTCCATGATCTCTGCCACTGCCACCATCCCAGACCGGCTAACGCCACCGTACAGGCCACCAGCGCGTAGATTCCGCGCCGCCCGACGCGAATTTTGTGTTTTCGGCTGGCAGTCGGCACAGCGGCCACGGGCGCTTCCGTCTCCGTCTTTGCAACCGCCTCTTTTTCTTCTTCCTTCTTGAAATCACCGATATCCACGGGCGCCGAAGCCCGATGAAGCCAATACCGGATCATCTCCCGCTGTCCCACTGACAGCCCCACAAACTCAAGTCCGCAACGGAGGCGTGACTGATGGCGGACCCGGGCCCGGGCGCGAACGGGCACGCCAACATTGGGAAGCCGCAACTCTACCGCAACCTGCTGATCCGGACCCAACTCTCCGGCGATGACGGCGCCTACCCCGGTTTCACTGAGGTCGGTGCAACGTCCGGGCAAATTTTCGGGAACTCCAAATCGGAGCGCGATTACATCCAGGGGCACGTGAACCGGGCGGCGGGGAAACTCGCGCCGTTGCGTCTTTTCCAGCGCCAGCGATGGAGCTGCACTCATCCGACTGCCTCCGCAAGGTGAAACACTTTCTGATGACGCGGCTGGATCAACGACGAAGGCGGCGCTTCATGACAACTTGTGTCAAGAGTATAACGGAAATGGGGAATAGTTTTTCCTCAGCGTCGAATACTCCGTTCATGATTCACATCGGACAACAAGATTTTGTTTTCATTCTGACTGGGTCAGGCGTCAGCGCCGAAAGTGGAATCCCCACCTTTCGCGGGACGGGCGGACTGTGGCGAAACTACCGCATCGAAGAAGTGGCATCGCCCCATGCCTGGGCGCGCGATCCTCGGCTGGTCTGGGATTTCTATTCCACGCGCCGGAGCGTTGCCGCCGCCGCTCAGCCCAATCGAGGGCATCTCGCACTCGCCGATCTTGAGGACCGGCTCGCGGACCACTTGTTCCTCTGCACCCAGAACGTGGACAACCTGCACGAACAAGCCGGATCGTGCCGTGTTGTTCACATGCACGGCGAGCTCTTCAAGAGCCGCTGCGACACCTGCCAGCGGCCGCCATTCCCCGATGACTCCCGCTACGAGGCGCCGGCGGAGATACCGCGCTGCGAATGCGGAGGCAGAATTCGTCCGCACATCTGCTGGTTCGGGGAAGTACCCTACGATTTGGATCGCATTTCTGCGGCGTTGAATGGCTGCACGGTGTTCGCCGCGGTGGGAACGTCCGGGGTCGTCGAACCTGCCGCCAGCTTCGTCGCGCATGTCCGAGGACGCGCCCGCACCTACTACGTCGGCCCGGAAGAGCCTGCCAATAGGTTGGCATTCGACGAATGCATTCAAGGAGGTGCTGCTGAAGTTCTGCCGAACTTGTTCTCGGTTGCGATCTAGTACTCTAAGTCGCGCCAATTCCGGCCAATTCCGATATCTGCGACGAGCGGGACAACCAGCGGATAAGCCTGTTCCATGTGTTCCCGCACCAGCGGCTTCATGGCCTCCACTTCGCTCTCCGGCACTTCGAACACAAGCTCATCATGCACCTGCAAGGTCATCCGCGACTTCAGCCCACGCTTCCGGATTTCCTCATCAATTCGGATCATCGCCAGTTTAATCAGGTCTGCGGCTGTTCCCTGCAACGGAGTGTTCACGGCCGTGCGCTCCGCAAACCCGCGCTGGGTGGCGTTCTTGCTGTTGATATCGGGAATCGGCCGGATGCGCCCGAACAGCGTTTTCACTTTGCCGTCGCGCCGCGTCTGTTCGAGTGTGGCATCGATGAACGCCCGCACTCCCGCATACTTTTCAAAATACGCATCGATAAATTTCCGCGCCTCGCCCGGCTCAATACCCAGTTGCTGCGACAGCCCAAACGCCGACAAGCCATAGACGATCCCGAAGTTCACCACCTTCGCTTGCCGCCGGTGGTCCGGCGTCACCATCAGCGGCGGCACTCCAAATACCTGCGACGCGGTGAGAGTGTGAATGTCATCTCCGCGCCGGAACGCCTCCACCAGCAGCTTGTCTTTGGAGAAGTGCGCCAGCAGCCGCAGTTCGATCTGCGAATAATCGGCAGCCAGCAATACGTGTCCCGGCTCGGCAATGAACGCTGCGCGAATCTCGCGGCCAAGTTCGGTGCGAATCGGAATATTCTGCAGGTTCGGGTTCGCCGATGACAGCCTGCCGGTTGCTGTCCCCGTCTGCCCAAAAGTTGTATGCACCCGGCCGCTCTGGCTGCGAATCAGCACCGGCAATGCATCTACATACGTTGACTTCAACTTCGTCAGTTGGCGGTACTCCAGCACCAGCCGCGGAACTTCGTGATCCGCCGCCAGCCCCTCCAATACATCCACCGCCGTCGAAATCTTTTTCCCTTTCCCGTATTTCACCGGCATTGGCAAGGCCAGTTTGTTGAACAGCACATCACCAAGCTGCTTCGGCGAGTTGATGTTGAACTCCATGCCGCAGCGCTCATAGATGTCACGCGCCTTGGTTGCAGCCTTGCGCTGCAACTTCACCGACATCTCGCCCAGCACCGCCAAATCAATCTTCACGCCCGCGTCTTCCATGCGCGCCAGCACCGGCACCAGCGGTGCATCGATTTCCTCGTACACCGAGGTCAATCCCTGCTCATCGACTTCTTTGCGAAGCGCGCTCGCCAGTCGCCCGGTCACATCCGCCGCTTCGGCCAAGTTGCCGCTCAGCTTCAAATTGAATCGACGCAGTGCAACCTCCGGCAAGGAATGCGACGAGTAGGTGGGATCGAGCAAATAGGAGTAGAGCATCGGATCGTGCCGCACCCCGGCCAGCGCTATGCCCTGCTCGGAAAAATGGTGCATCGCCAACTTGAAGTCATGGACCGTCTTCGGCAGAGCATGATCTTCGAGCGCGCTTTTCACTCGATCGGCGAGCGCCTGGTCATCGAGCACGACCATCGCCCCAGCCCCTGGCGCATTTGAAACGGCAATGCGCTTCAGACCGACGGCGCCCTGATCTTCCGCGTCCGCATCCTGCAAAGCCAGAAACCCCGATTGTGCCGGCTGAGGCTCTTCGTCCTCCTCTTCAACGCTTTCGGTTTGTTCGGTCGCAATTGCCAGCGCGAGCGACGCGTTCTCGCCCAGACCTCTCAAATACTCCTCGAATTCAGCTTTCGACGTGATCTCCCGGTAGTCGCCCTCTTTCACTTCAACCACGGGAAGCAACTCTTTCAACAAAGAAGTAAATTCGAGTTCGGCAAACAGCGCGCGCAGGGACTCAACATCGGGTTCGCCAACTTTCATCGCGGCAACATCCAGTTCGACTGCCACATCGCAATCAATCGTCACCAGTTGCTTGCTGTACAGAATGTTGTCCCGATTGTTCTGCAGCGATTCCCGGTAGGTCTTCTTCTCCACCTCGGCGGCCCGTTCCAGCGCCTGTTCCACGCTGCCAAAGCGCTGGATCAGTTCCACCGACCCCTTGTCGCCGATCCCCGGCGCTCCCGGAATGTTGTCCACTGAGTCGCCGCGCAACGCCATCACATCCACCACCTTCGACGGAGGCACTCCCAGAAGTTCTTCCACCTTTGCCGCATCGCAAATCAGGTTGTCCTTCGGCGGATTCAGCACCTGCACCTTGTCGTTCACCAGTTGCAGCATGTCTTTGTCGCTCGACACGACATACACCGGATACGATTCCGCCGCCGCTTTCCGAGCCAGCGTTCCAATCACATCGTCGGCCTCGTAACCTTCCAGCTGCAAAATTGGGATGCGATATCCCTCCAGTGCCCGCCGAATGTAGGGAATCTGCTGCACCAGGTCCCCAGGCATCTCGGCGCGGTTTGCCTTGTAACCGCCGTACTCCGCTTCCTTGAACGTCTGCGTCTTGATGTCGAATTTGCGGATGGTGGTAATCGCTTCCGCCTGCTGATTGCGGATCGTCGGCGCGCCCACATCGAACACCGCCGCCAGGTACTCGGGCGAAAAATCGTCGCGCAGCTTGCGCAGCATGTTGACGAAAACATAGGTCGCCGCCGTCGGAACTCCGGTCTTCGTGGTCATCGGCCGCTGCCGCGCCATGGCGTGATAGGCGCGAAAAATGAACGACATCGTATCGATCAGGAAAATTCGGCCCTTACTCTCAGGATGAACGGAACCCGGCTGCACGGGTGGCGGGGCACTCACTGGCGGCGATTTCTTCTTGGGAGGCAATCAGCCAAGTTTAGCAGCTAACGAATTCTCCACCACAGGAGTGCACAGTGGAACGGAAGAAATCAACTTGCATCTTCGATCAGAGAATTCCCTATGCTCCTCTGTGTCCTCTGTGGTTAAGAATTCGCGCAATCGCGTATGATATGAAGTTTTCGGCCCTCAACTCGCTGAGCGCTGAATGCTGAGTGTTGAATGCTGCCCTTCAAGCTCGTCTACAGCGACGACTATTACCTGCCCATCGGCTCTCATGTCTTTCCCGCCGAGAAATACAGGTGCATTCATGACCAACTGGTCGCGTCCGGAATTGCCGAGCCTTCCGATTTTGTCGCTCCTCCGCTGGCAACCGACGAGGACATCCTCCTCGTGCATACTCCGCGCTACGTCGAGAAATTGAAGACAGGCACGCTCAGTGCCATGGAGGAGTTGGAACTTGAAGTCCCTTACTCGCCGGAGCTAGTGCGTGCCTTCTGGCTGGCAGCAGGCGGTTCCGTGCTAGCCGCCGATCATGCCCTCGACGACGGCGTCGGGATCAGCATCGGTGGGGGATTCCATCACGCTCATCCCGGCCACGGCGAAGGCTTCTGCATGATCAACGATGTGGCCGTCGCCATCCGCCGCATGCAGCGCGACGACAGAATTCGCAAAGCGATGACCGTCGATTGCGACGTCCATCAAGGCAATGGCACCGCCGTGATTTTTTCCGGCCCACGTGCCCCCATCGATCAGCGATCCTCGACCTTGGCGTCGGTTCTCGATCCCGCGCGCCACACCGGGCGCCCGGCCCCGCCCGGAATGAGGCCGCGCAGCGGTCACACCGAGGACGTTTTCACCATCTCGCTCCATCAGCAAAACAATTACCCGGTGTTTAAGCCTCCTTCTTCGCTCGACCTGAACTTGCCGGACGGGCTTGGCGACGGCGAATACCTGGCGGCCCTGGGCGATGCGCTCAGTTTGGGATTGGGCAGGTTCCAGCCGGAGCTCATCTGTTACCTCGCCGGAGCCGATCCTTATTGCGAAGATCAGCTCGGCGGATTGTCGTTGACGATTGAAGGACTGAAGAAGCGAGATGCTCTCGTGTTCCAAATCGCCAAAGCCGAACGCATCCCTGTAATGGTCACTCTCGCCGGCGGCTACGCTATGAAACTAGAGGACACCATCACTATTCACTGCAACACGGTAATCGCGGCGAAGGAAGTGTTTGGGGGCGGCTAACCGAGGTCCGAGACCGAAGCAGATATACTCGACGCCATGGACGTCACTCCTTCTCAGCTTGCGCACCGCGAGATCTATAACATTCTGATCAGCGCCGTTGTGCCTCGGCCGATCGCATGGGTCTCGAGCCTCAGCGCTTCCGGACAACCCAACTTGGCTCCTTTTTCGTTTTTCAATGCCGTATGCGCCGATCCTCCGCTGCTGGCATTCGCGCCGGGGATGCGCTCACCGAAGAAAGCTGCGGAGGGAGAGCCCGCTGGAGTGCCCAAAGACACGTTACGGAATGTTCGCGAGACCCGGGAGTTCGTGGTCAACATGGTCACCTACGAACTGGCCGAGGCCATGAACCTGACCAGCGGCGACTATAACGCGTCCATCAATGAATTCGAAGTGGCGGAGCTTGCCTCGGCGCCTTCGAAAATCGTTCGGCCGCGGCGCGTGGCGGAGTCTCCCGTCAGCTTCGAATGCAAGCTGAATCAGATTCTCGACTTCAACCCTGGCCCCGAGGGCGGCAGCCTCGTGATTGGTGAAATCGTCTCGATTCACATCAACCAGCAGCACCTCAAAGAAGGCCGTTTGGACCGGAACTCGCTCGATCTGATCGGACGCATGGGCGGCATGCAGTACACACGCACTACGCAGCGGTTTGAGATGGCGCGGCCGAAGGTGGAGTGACCGACGGTTCGGCGACAAATCCTCGTGCTGGCCCTGTTGACACTGCCAAGATGCATAGGTCCTTTGCTTCGCTCAGGATGACATCGAGGGGCTTTGCGAACGACGAACAACGACTGTCCACCTCGCCGCGACTGCTAAAATAGCTGCTAACGCTATGTTCGAGAATCTCCAAGAAAAACTCCAGCGCGCCTTCAAGTCTCTTCGCGGACAAGCTGTCCTCACGGAAGAGAACATCTCCGAGGCGCTGAAACAAATTCGTCTGGCACTGCTTGAGGCCGACGTCAACTTCAAAGTTGTCAAAGAACTCATCGACCGCATTCAAGCCAAGGCGGTCGGCCATGAAGTGCTGACCGCGCTCTCGCCGGGCGAGCAGGTCATCAAGATCGTGCGCGACGAACTGGTTACGACTCTCGGCAAAGACACGGCTAAATTAAAGTTCGCTTCGCAACCACCGACCGTCGTGCTCATGGCCGGATTGCAAGGGTCTGGCAAAACCACGACCTCGGGCAAGCTAGCCAACTGGCTTAAGAATGGCGGACATCGCCCGTTGCTGGTCTCGGTCGACGTTTACCGGCCCGCGGCGCGCGAGCAACTCAAAGTGGTTGCGGCGGCGATCAAGGCCAACCTGTACGAAGGCGAAGTCGGCGAAGCGAACACGGCGACCGTCGAGCGACTGGCCAAGGAAGCACGGCGCGAAGCGATCAACTCCGGCTGCGACGTGCTCATCGTTGACACCGCTGGCCGTCTCCACATCGACGAACAGCTTATGGAAGAGATGCAGTCGCTTAAGCGCCTGCTCAATCCGCAGGAGATCTTGTTCGTTGCCGATTCGATGACGGGGCAGGACGCGGTCAACTCGGCCGATGAGTTCCATAAGAAGCTCACGCTTACCGGCGTCATCCTCACCAAGATGGATGGTGATGCTCGCGGTGGCGCGGCGCTTTCCATCCGCCAAGTCACCGGGCAGCCCATCAAGTTCATCGGCATCGGCGAAAAATATGATGCGCTTGAACCCTTCCATCCCGACCGCATCGTCTCGCGCATTCTGGGCATGGGCGACATCCTCTCGCTCATCGAAAAAGCCGAATCGCAGATCGACAAGAAGAAGGCCAACGAACTTGCCTCCAAGATGCTGGCGGGCGACGGCTTTTCTCTGGAGGATTTTCGCGACCAGTTGCGGCAGGTTCGCAAGATGGGATCAATGCAAAGCCTCATGGGCATGTTGCCCAATATCGGCGCGTTTTCCGGCTTACAAAAAGCCGCCGACAAGGTTGACGAAAAACAGATCAACCGGGTCGAGGCCATCATCAATTCCATGACCGGATACGAGCGCAACCATCACGAATCGATCAACGGCAGCCGCCGCAAGCGCATCGCCCGCGGTTCCGGCACCAGCGTCCAGGAAGTCAATAACCTGCTCCGGCAATATGCCCAGATGAAAAAAATGTTCAAGCAGATGGGCAAACCGAGTTTTGCGCGGCGCATGGCGGGGATGAAGTTTCCTGGAATGTAGCTGCAAGCACCTAGCAATTAGCACTTAGCGTTTAGCCACATCCGGCGAGGTTTGAGGTTTGGCTAAACGCTAATTGCTAAGTGCTCACTGCTATGAAGTGGCGCTCTCTCCAGGAATCCGGCTCTTACAGCGACATGCGGCCGCTGCGTGAAATTTTTGCCGAGCGCAAAGAGCTCATCGCCAAGTATGTTCCTGCTGATGTTCAGGCGGTCCATGCCCGCGCCGTTGCTGGCCTTAAGGCTCAGGGACTCGCAGCCCGTGCGCTCAAGGTCGGCGACAAGTCGCCTTCGTTCGAACTCCCGGACCACCATGGCAAGGCCATTTCCTCCGCCAATCTTCTTGCTCAAGGGCGCTTGGTTCTGATGTTCATCCGCGGGCGCTGGTGTCCATTCTGTGTTGGGCAGATGGAGGCCATGTCCTTCATCGCCACCGCGATCGAGGCGGCTGGAGCTTCGCTCGTCGCCGTCTCTCCGCAAACGGAGAAGCAGTCCTTCTTCATGCGCGACCAGCACAAGCTCGCCTTTCCGCTGCTGGTGGACGCTCACAATCAAATTGCCCGCCAATTCGGACTGGTGTACCGCGTCCCCGAAGAACAGCAGGGACTCTACCGCAGCACCTTCGTCAACCTGCCCTTTGCGAACGGCGACGACAGTTGGGAGCTGCCTATTCCAGCAACCTTCGTCATCGACCGCGACAGCACCATTCTGTTCGCCTCAGCTAACGAGGACTACACCGATCGGCCGGAGCCGCTGGAGATCCTGTCGGTGGTCGAGAGCAGCCGCGATTAAACCCGCATCCCTCAACCCTTACCGAGCATCTAAACATTGACAATGATTCGCTCAGGTTATAGCATGACCAGAACATAATCATCATAACACTGATTATAAAGCACTTATTCGTATTGGAGGATACGTTATGGGAAAGATTATTGGAATTGACCTCGGCACCACCAACTCCTGCGTAGCGGTTATGGAGGGTGGAGAGCCTAAGGTTATCGCTAATGAAGAAGGTGGCCGGACTACGCCTTCGGTCGTTGGATTCACCAAAACCGGCGAGCGGCTGGTGGGGCAGGTCGCCAAGCGGCAGGCCATCACCAATCCTGAGAACACGGTTTACTCGATCAAGCGCTTCATGGGACGGCGCTATGACGAGGTCAGCGAAGAACTAAAGATGGTTCCATACAAGGTTGAGCGGGACGGCGACCATGTGGCCGTCATGGCGCAGGGAAAGAAGTACAGCCCGCCCGAGATCTCGGCGATGATCCTGCAAAAACTGAAGAAGGCGGCGGAAGACTATCTGGGCGAGAAAGTCACGGATGCGGTCATCACGGTGCCGGCATATTTCAACGACGCGCAGCGCCAGGCTACTAAAGACGCGGGCAAGATCGCCGGGCTGGACGTAAAGCGCATCATCAATGAGCCTACCGCGGCGGCGCTGGCCTATGGGCTCGACAAGGGTAAGGACGAGACCATCGCCGTGTACGACTTTGGCGGCGGCACGTTTGATATTTCGATTCTCGAAGTCGGCGGAGGCGTGGTCGAAGTCAAGGCCACCAACGGCGACACGCACCTGGGCGGCGACAACATTGATCAGCGGCTGGTGGATTGGCTGATTGATGAATTCAAGAAAAACGAAGGCCTTGACCTGCGCGGCAAGGGCAACGAGATGGCTTTGCAGCGTCTGCGCGATGCGGCCGAGCGCGCCAAGATCGAGCTTTCGACCACCATGGAGCATGAGATCAATCTGCCGTTCATTACGGCGGATGCTTCCGGTCCCAAGCACCTGGTCATCAAGCTGACGCGCGCCAAGCTGGAATCGATGGTCGAGGACATTTTGCAGCGGTCGGTAGGGCCATCGAAGCAGTGCATGAAAGACGCGGGCATCGACGCCAGCAAGATCAATGAAGTGGTGCTGGTCGGCGGACAGACGCGCATGCCGCGCATCCAGCAGATCGTGAAAGAACTGTTTGGACGCGAAGGGCACAAGGGCGTCAATCCGGATGAAGTCGTGGCCATCGGTGCTGCCATCCAGGGTGGCGTGCTCGGGGGCGAGGTGAAAGACCTGCTGCTCCTGGACGTGACTCCTTTGACGCTGTCGATCGAGACTTTGGGGGGCGTGGCTACGCCTATGATTCCCCGGAACACCACGATTCCGACGAAGAAGACGGAGACGTTTTCGACGGCGGCCGACAGCCAGACTTCGGTTGAAGTGCATGTGCTGCAGGGCGAGCGTCCCCTGGCGGCGCAGAACCGGACTTTGGGCAAGTTCCATTTGACCGGGCTGCCACCGGCTCCTCGGGGCGTTCCGCAGATCGAGGTGACGTTTGACATTGACGCCAACGGCATCCTGAACGTGACCGCGAAAGATATGGCCACCAGCAAGGATCAGAAGATCACGATCACGTCGTCTTCGGGCTTGTCGAAGGAAGAAGTCGAGCGCATGGCTAAGGAAGCCGATGCGCATTCGTCCGAAGACAAAGCGCGGCGCGAAGAGATCGAGGCCAAGAATCAGCTCGACTCGATGGTTTACAACATCGAGAAGATGCTGAAAGAACATGGCGACAAAATCTCCGGCACCGAGCGCGGCGATGTTGAGAACGCGCTGGCGGACGCGAAGAAGGCTATCGAAGGCGGCGACAAGCCAACGATGGATTCGGCGCGAGAGAAGCTGACGGCGGCCTCGCATAAGCTGGCGGAGCAGATGTATAAGGCTACGCAGGCGGCAGGCACTCCAGGGGCAGGTTCGACTCCAGGCGCAGGCCCGGCGGCGGGCGACGACGGTCATGGTCAGAAGAAAGACGAAGGCGTAATCGACGCTGAGTACGTGGACGTCGAAGACAAGAAGTGACGGCGTTTCGCGGGCGTGAGCGAAGCGGGAGCCCGCAGCCGTCATCCCGAGCGTTAGCGAGGGATCTGCCTACCTTGAGCGAGTGGCACTTCAGTGGGGGCGCGAATGCGCCCCCAACTTGCATCACATTTAAAGGACTTGTCATCCCGCGTGCAGGAAAGAGGAAAGCGAATTGAGATTCGAAGTCAATGGACAGATGTTTTTTGTCAACTTCGTCCCGGAGGAGGGGCGCTGGTATTGCTTCGCGCCGACCGCAACGGGCATGCAAAAGATCCCTGTCTCCATGGATGCCGCACCGTTTGAGGGGTTCACCGTCGCGGTGGATGAGGAAACGAAGGAAGTTGTGAATTGATTTTGGTGCGATACCCACTCAGCAGTGTCATCCTGAGCGGAGCAAGAGCTTCACGAAGTGAAGATCTTGCGGAGTCGAAGGACCCCTACCTGCCCGCTAGATTAAGTGGCAGTAAGCCTCTCCAGATGTGGCAAAATTTAATCCACAGCAACAGCATATGGGGTACAGGGACCCTTCGACTCCACTTTGTCATCGGCTTCGCCAATGACAAAGTTGCGCTCAGGGTGACAAAATGAAAACGATCGCTGAACCATGGCCACCCCAAACAAAGACTACTACGGCGTTCTCGGCGTAAAGAAGTCGGCCTCCACCGACGACATCCGCAAGGCGTTCCGCAAGCTGGCGCGCAAGTATCATCCTGACGTCAATCCTGGGGACAAAGGCGCGGAAGAAAAGTTCAAGACGCTTTCCGAGGCGAACGACGTCCTGAGCGATCCCAAGAAGCGGAAGATTTACGACCAGCTTGGGTTTTACTCTGACAATATCGATCCGGCAACGGCCGAGGCCTACGCGCGCGGCGGTGGACAGCCTGGGGCCGGCCCCGGCGACTTTGGCGGAGGCTTCCCGGGAGGAGGCCGCCAGGCCGGCGGACCCAGCAACGTCGATTTCGGCGGCTTTGATTTTTCCGACTTGTTCGAAGGCGCTCGCGCCGGCGGCCACAAGGGACCAAGCGGCGGGAGCGGCGGGTTCCGCGACATCTTCTCGAGTATTTTCAGTGGCGGCGGACACGGCGAGGCTGCCACTGAGGGCCCCGAACCGGGCAGTGATCTTGAGTATCAGGTCAACGTGCCCTTCTGGACAGCAATCCGCGGCGGCGTGATGAAGCTGAATATCGCTCGGCGCGATGTTTGCGGAAACTGCCAAGGCAATGGATTCATCGAAGCTCCGGGGGTATGTCCGCAGTGCCATGGCAAGGGAACGATCGAACAAACGGGCGGCCGGATGAAGTTCAACGTCACCTGCCCCCGCTGCCATGGAACGGGCAAGAATATTTCGACTTGTCCAGTCTGCCACGGCGAGGGCAGCGTGGAGCGCACCGATCCGCTGGAAATTCGCATCAAGGCCGGAACCCGCGATGGGCAGCGCATTCGGATCGCTGGCAAAGGCAATGCCGGTCTGCGCGGAGGCGGGGTTGGCGACCTCTACGTCATCATCCGGATCGGCGAACATCCGCTCTTCCACCGTGAGGGCGACGACATCCATATCGTGGTGCCGGTGACGGCGGTCGAAGCGGCGCTGGGATCGAAGATCGAAGTACCCACCATTGATGGCCGGAGCATGTTGAAGATTCCTCCTGGGACGCAGTCGGGGCAAAAGCTTCGGCTCCGCGAAAAAGGCGTGCCGTCGGCTACCAAAGACGGCGTGCGCGGGGATGAAATCGTCGAGGTGAAGATTACCGTCCCCATGCCTCGCGACGAGAAGACTAAAGAACTGCTGCGGGAGTTGGCCAAGCTGAATCCGGAGGACCCGCGAGAGGAACTTTGGAGCAAAGTCTAATTCTCCCGACCGTCTGTTCCTTCGTTCTCTCGGCGCTCTCGGCGTCTCGGCGGTGAAGAGGGTTTGGCGCCATTACCTCCGTACCTGTCCCCATGACAAAAATTTTCAAAATTTCTGAAGAAATTTCTTGCATCTGTGGAAATTTCCCGTAATCTCACACTTGCGAACTAACTTCGCCGACAATGCCCGGAAATCGCAGTTCACCCTGGGAGCCGCGTGACGAAAGTCAAGGGAGACGCGGTGGTGAGAGTGAGTCGCTTGAGGAGGAAGCCATAGAAATTGG
>Ga0074046_10000342_pt1 | contig 41625 bp, 37 predicted proteins | sample BogForMeECP23OM3_FD_94441 | JGI IMG/M metagenome (GOLD analysis project Ga0074046, IMG submission 94441) | Bog forest soil microbial communities from Calvert Island, British Columbia, Canada - Bog Forest MetaG ECP23OM3 | ecosystem: Environmental > Terrestrial > Soil > Wetlands ... | reverse complement strand
TGCGATCATTGCTATCGATCGCTGGAGCAACATCACCCGCCAGGGAATTGAATTTGCCGCCCGGCTTTCTCCGGAAGTGATCGCCTTGCACGTCGAGCCCAACGAACATTCCGAATTGCTGCAAGACGACTGGGAGCAATATGTTGTGCAACCCTTCCGCGCGGCAGGCAAGAAGCCGCCCCAGCTCCACGTCCTGCCTTCACCCTACCGCTTTATCATCATCCCCATCGTTCAGTTCATTCTCGACCTTTCGAAAAAACATCCCGATCGCAGCATCATCGTGGTCATACCCGAGCTCGTGGAAGACAAATGGTATGAGTATTTCCTTCACAATCAGCGTGGCCGGCTTCTGGAATGGGTGCTCCTCGTCCGCGGTAATGAGCGTGTCTTTGCGGTGACTGCGCCCTGGTACGTCGGGGAACGAACCTGATTCCATCTGGAGCGGAGGATGATCAAGTGCCCTGCAGTGTTGCATTGCGAACCGAAGCCGCGGGGCTGATAATCGCTGCCATGTCGCAGACCTTGCGCCAGCGGCGCATTGCGAGAGCCGAAGAGCTGGCTACCCGGTATCCATTTGCCGCCGAGATGCTGCGCTTCTTCGTGCCGGTCGCTCGTTTTCAGGACGAGTCGTACTGCTCTGCCGAGAAGGTATTCAAGAATCAGGAGCAGAGCGTCTCGTTCGCGCAACCCCTTGCGGTGGGGGTTGCGCATCGATTCCCTGGATTTCTGTCGTTGGTCGAAGGAATCGGCCCCGGCCCGGTGGCGGCAGCAGCTCGCGAACTACGGAATCAGACTACGGACAGTCACCGCGAGTTGCTGAGTGCCTTTTGGACTGGAGCCGGGGCTCCGCTTATGGGTGACAAAGAATTCTTTGCGCGGGCGTTTCTTCAACCCTACGCGGAATTCGTCCGGGAGCGCGCCGGGAAGCAAGAGAACGGGCCCACGCCCTGTCTGTGTCCTTTCTGCGGGCGCCGACCGGGAGTCGGAGTTTTGCGGCCGTTGGGAGACGGCGGACAACGCTCGCTGGTGTGTTCGTTCTGCCTGGGCGAGTGGGAGTTCCGGCGCATCGTTTGTCCGGGATGCGGAGAAGAAGACCACGCGAAGCTTCCGGTCTATACGGCGGAACAGTTCGAGCATATGCGCGTGGAATGCTGCGACAGCTGCCGGCAGTACATCAAAACCGTAGACCTGACGCGCAACGGATTGGCCGACCCGGTGGTGGATGAAATTGCTTCGATCCCGCTCGATCTCTGGGCCCAGGAACACGGATACGCAAAACTCCAGGTGAACTTGATGCTGCTTTAGCCTGACCGTCCCCAGAGGGTTCCCAATGGATGGAGTTGTTGCACACTTGCTTTCGGCAATCCTTAACTTCGGCGAGCGCTGCACTGCGATCTTTCGACTGAAACCCCGAGACTGTATAATCCCGGCAGCAGAGGGAGTTCTGTTCGCTGGGGACGAATCTGCCTTTTCGGGGTGAACGTTTAATGGCGAATGGATGTCCGGTGGGACCTGGAGACAAGCGACGGGCTCCGAAAGAACAAGCCAAGAAACCCTACACGAAGCCCGCATTCTGGTTCGAGCGTGTCTTTGTTCTGGCGCGCTTTCAACGCGAGACGCTGACGACCTCGGCATTGAACCATCCGAACGTGAATCCCGGTAGAGGGGGCATTGCATGGGCGTGAACAAGGGAAACGGTGGAGAGTCACCGCAGGAGAGTGAGGCAGTTGCGCGTACCGGGCCCGAACCCGCACGCGGCCGAAGACCCTATCAGAAGCCGGCGTTCCGGTTCGAGCGCGTTTTTGAGACGATGGCGCTGTCCTGCGGGAAAGTGAACACCACGCAGCTTCAGTGCCGGGGCGGCGGCCGCAAGAATTCCTAGAGCGTGTTTCATAAATCGGTTTTGGGTAGGGCACGGCTTCAGCCGTGCTATTTAGGGCCTGGAAAAAATGCGGGCTTTAGCCCCTGAGGGACGCGTCTTCTAAGCGGAAAGACATTTATGAAACACGCTCTAGCAAAACCGGTGTCGGCGGGGCACGGGAACGGCGCGGGCCTAGCTGGGAAGTGGGGGGCCGAAGGCTGGATGGGTGAGCATTACTCCAGTCATTTTAGATGCCCGTTTTCTCTCTGGTTTTGATTAGGATCTTCTTACAATTATTTGTCTGGGCACTTGGCGCGTAGGTTAGGCAGCGCGTTCCGGAGAGGTCCGCTGCGGCGGCTTCCCGGATAAGAGTTTGAGGAGGGGTCATGATGCGACGGTGCGCATTTCGTTGGTTTTGCGTGGCGGCTGGGTTGCTCCTGCTTGGCATCCCGCTTTCGGGGCAGGCTGGGACCGAGAGGACCTCACCGGAGAGCGCCAGTAAGGAACGGACCCACCTCGGGTATACGCAGGATTGGAGTTCGCGCCACTTGCTGATGCCAGGCTCGCGCGTCGAGGAATTGACGCCAGTGAGAGCCCACGACCCGCGCCATGTTTACAGCAGCGTGATGCGGCAGGTGGCGTTGGAAAACGCACGCATACTCCGTCCGCGTCCTCCGCGCCATCGGCGCCGAATGAAAGTCGACTGGGCGGTCTCGCTCGAGAACGGCTACGTGCCGGGGGACCAGTTTCCAGCGAAATACCAGTTTGGCATAGACGCCGAGGATTGCAATTCCGACTACGTCGTCTTTGGGTTGACCGTGACTTCCGGGACGCAGGCCAACCTCGTCGGGATCAACAACCTGTACACGGAAGCGACTCCCCCGTGCAACAGCGGAACGCCATGGGTGGCATTCGCCTACAACACCGTGACGCAGACGGGCGGGCAGATCAAAACGTCGCCGGTGATCTCGGAAGATGGAACCATGGTGGCGTTCGTGGAAAGCACTGGCACCGCTTCCTACTTCCACGTTCTGCTGCTGCCCAATCCGATTCCGATGCCGCCGTCGCAAGCCGGAACCGTGTTGTTCCCGCAGACGCCCCCTGCATGTGCCACCCCGGCGACGCCGGGTTGTATGACCACGCTCCTCATCGAAAACACCGCGGACAATTCGGACTCCTCGCCTTGGGTGGACTACGACACCGATACGGCGTACGTGGGCGCCGACAATGGCCTGCTGTACAAGATCACGCCGGTATTCGGCGGTGGCGCGCCAGCGCTGGTCAACGACCCAAGCAACTGGCCAGTCACGGTCGCGGCCCCGGCCGAAAGCAACACGGTCCTGAGCGCTCCGGTTGTCGATGACTCTTCCGGCCTGATCTTTGTCGGAGACGGGGCTGGATACTTGCATTCAGTCCTCCTGAGCAATCCGGCGACGACCGCATCCGCGGAGCAGGGGATCGGGTGGATCTACGACGGAACCACTGATGGCAGCGGAGGACCAGGGACCGATGTTTTGTCTCCGCCGATTGTGATCAACGATCCCGCCCATCCCGCAACCAACCAGGTGTTCGCTTTTACCGGATGCAGTTCTGTACCGGGCATTGGCGCAGCAGTCACCCAGCTTCCGGCGAACTTCACCAGCTCCGGTACGGGAACAACAGGCAGCACCGTGGACATGGGATCGGGGCACGGGAACGGGGACTGCACGACGGGCAGGGTACACGCGGGGATTGTTGATAACGCGTTCTATCTGAACGGGACAGCATCGGGCCACGTGATCGCATGCGGGTTCAAGTCGGGGACAGGGGGTGCTCCTCTGATCCCGTCGTATCCACTAATGTATATGTTCCCCTTCGACGTGAATGGCCTCATCACCAGCACCGGGGACTTCACTTTTGTCGTAAACACCACAGTCGGCGACGAGTGTTCGGCACTAACCGAGTTTTACGACGGAACGACGGACCGGATGTTCTTCGGCGTGGGCGGCCCGACCGAAGCATTCCTGCAAAGCTCGACGATTGGAACCTCTTCGTTAACCACGCCGAACTGCTCGGTTGCGCCGACGCCGAGTTGTATTACTGCTCCCATTGCCGTAGACGGCACCAGCGGGATTATCATAGACAACCAGTTGTCGAACGGCGGCACGAACATCTACTTCTCGACCCAAGCGCAGGGATCGGTAAACAACCAGAAGTGCAATGTAGCGGGCGGAGCTGCGAATCCCTATTGCGCGGTGAAGTTGACCCAGTCGGAGTTGAACTAAGGCTCTGCCTGGGGGTTCCCGTGTTTCCGGATCCCGCAAACAGTTTGCGGGAATCGCAATCCACCGTCCTTGCACCCAATACTGTGCAACTCTTTGATCATCCGCCCTTAAGCGGATGACATGATTCTCGAGACTGAATCACAAACGGGGTCGGGAGCTTGCGCTGTTTCGCGCCCGCCATACGGCAGAGGAGTTATGCTGCTGTAAGGGAAAAGTGTTTGAAACGATGGAGCGGGAGACGGGGATCGAACCCGTGACATCCAGCTTGGGAAGCCAGCAACCTCGCTATGTTGTTGAATCTGTTAGCGATAGTTTCAGCCAATCGTCCATATAAAGCAAATCTTCATGACGTTCTAGTGCTGAGTCAACTGCTGAGTGGCCTTAGAGGGACCCGCTAGTGCCGTTCCCTGCCCGCAGAGGCACTAGGCCAGAGCAACCCGCAAGGCAAGCGCGCCTTAGCTTTCTGCGGCATTTCGTTCCCGGTGTAGATTGCCGAGCCGACCGGTGGCCTCGTACCCTTTGCGTACGAAGGGGGTACGAGGGAGTACGAGACGCAGCGAATGGCTGATTTTGAGGGTCCGAGATTTGTACGGAGGCTGTCGGCTCGTACCCCTTGGACCCCCGTTGTCCTTCCGGCACAATAGAGTGTATCTCCCGCATAACAAAGTACTTAACAGAGGTTTCTCTGCTCCTCCTCCCAGACGAACCAGCGCGCTAAAGTCCGAGTTTACGGGATGTTCTGTGCGGCGATTCGCCCAAAAAATCATGTCTACGTCGATTCGGGACGCCAGTCAATGAGCGACATCGGGATTTTGCAACAACCATACCAAAGATGAGAGATACTGTAGCCGTCAGACTTTGAGAATGCTCCCCTAAGTCTATGAGTCGCAACCTTCCGTTGTTAGCCTGTATAGCTTTGGCTTCCGTAGCTTCGGCGCAAGTGCCCGTGCCAAAGGCGCTGGCTTCCGATGATGCTCCTGACCGTGTTTTCACCGACCGCTTGAAAACGATGTCCGCACAGAAGGGCGGGCACGCGATTGATTGCGGAATAACTACCGCAAACCGCCCCGAGAACTCTGTGGCGGCTTGCGGGCAGAAGGCATTTGAACAGCACACGCCTTTCTTTCTTGGCTATGAACGTCTCTTCCGAGACACCCTCACTTTTGCTTACGGGATGGCTGGCGATGCAACTGGGCGTGTATTCGCCATGAGCTATCAAGGTCGAGCATACCCACCCGTGGCTCTTAATCGACACATGCAACTCATGGACGACAACCATACGAGGGTCATTGAGTGCTTCAAGCCTGTGACACTGGAGAGTACCGCACGGGGATTGCTGGCGTGCACCGCTCCAGTGAATCAGGAAGAATCGGAGAAAGCCGCTGGTCAAAAACCATTGGATACGACAGTTTGTGCAGTGCTCGCAAACCCCGCCGCATTCAATAACAAAATCGTGCGGATTCGCGGCCATTATTCGGGCAACTTTGAGTACTCAATGTTAAGCGGGGATGGCTGTGACGGATCATCCATGTGGTTTGGATACGGAGGAGGTAGTGGTCCTCCTAATCTTGCCGCGTATGTCTCGACTGGGAATATTAATCCCGGATCTGAGGACTCGGAAGGGAGAAGGATCTTACCTGTTCCGGTGAACCTGATCCGCGACTCGAAATTCGAGCGGTTTGAAAAGGCGGTTCGGAGCTTCTCGTCAAATCACGAAGTGGTGCCTCTGATAGGAGGCGCGGCAGAGCCGAAGTTTGTGACTGCGACGTTCATCGGAAGGATCGATGCCGTATCCACCGAGGTTCATGAGTTCCTTGAGAAACAGCCAGCGGAACATAGGAGCACTGGGTTGGGCTTCGGCCAAATGGGTCAGTTCGAGGCTCAATTCGTCCTGCAATCAGTCGAAGACGACGCCACTCTGGAATGACCGCGTAGTTCAGAAGTTTAGAAGTTCAGACTCGCTGATTGTTGAAACCAAGGCGTTATCACTCTTTGAGAATTGGCCGAGCGCGGTCAATTTTGGGCTTAGGATTCTCACCGGGCTGCCATCCCCCAGATTCTCCCGAGCCGATACCAGAGAGCTTTTATCAATGGACCCTCAATGTGTCGCGTCGTTGCCCGCCGATGTACTCCACGCTGTCTTTCAGACCCGCATGTTCAAGCGCGACAGTGAAGCATTTGAGCACGGCATCTTCGATCTCCGCATACGTCGCGTTAGCGGGCAGCGTACACACTTGCGCCAGCGCGATTGCCTGACGCTCATCCAGCGTGAAGCTGAAGAACTGCATCTCCGTGCGCGTGAGCGGGCGTGAAACGTAACCGTGTCCCTGCTCGCTATCGAAGCCTTTAAGGTGCCTCATAATGTGCCGTCCAGATCGTGCAATGAATCTTCCAGTTCGTCGAACTCTTCGTTGTCCCTCCGTTGCGCGGGCGTTTCCTTTCGCACCGGCTGCGTACGCGTGGTAGGCGTGCTCCGCTTGCGGGTGAGCAGGTAGAAGATCAAAATCAGCAGGATCAGGGATGTCATGCTGTCGCCTCATAGTGGCGTTTTGCTGTATCCTTTGGCACTCCCAATTGCTCGGCAACGTCCCGCCAGCTTAGCCCTTGCTTGCGGAGTTGAGCGACCGCGTTGGTATCCACTTCGACGGTTGGACGCCCAAACCGCACACCGCGCCGTTTGGCTGCTTTCTGCCCAGCAATGACACGCTCCCTGATCGTGCTCCGTTCCAGCTCTGCGACCGCCGCTAGAACTGTGAAGATCATTTTTCCGGTCGGTGTACTGGTGTCGATACTCTCTTTCAGGCTTACAAAGTCAACGCCCAGCGCCGCGAACTCTTCCAATGCGCGGAGCAGGTGCGAAGTCGAACGTGCGAACCGATCAAAGCGCCAGACGGCAACGACATCAAACTTCCCGCGTTTGGCATCGGCCATGAGCCGATCCAACGCAGGACGCCGATCCTTAGCACCACTCATTTTGTCGGCATAGGTTTCGACTGTCTCCCACTTACGGAACGCAGCATACTCCGTGAGTTCGTTCACCTGTAGGTCCGCATTCTGCTCGCCTGTCGATACCCTGACATATAGCGCCACTCGTTTCGGTTTCATGAATGATTGCCTCCGGCTGCGAACTTAGCACCTGTTCTTGAGATGCCCGGCATAGCGACCCGCAAGGGACACGAACGGTTGGAAATAGAGTTCTTGACATGACTCATAAGTTATAACAAATGCGACACTCAAAACAACACAAAGCGAGTGAGCCGAATCAGCCACTTGCAGACTCACCTTCACGGAGGCTTTTGCGACACCTTCCCAGACGGCTGGTTTCGGTGCAATCCCGAGGCAAAGCAAAAGCCAATCCGCATCTTGGCGGAAGCATGGTAGGGCGAGACAGGAAGGAATGCTATGGCACGGGTGCCCCGCATTTTTGTTGCGACGTACCCTATATCTACACCGACTACACAGTGGCAAGCTTGCCTACAATCCAACGGTTACCTCAGTACTCTAAAGTAACAATTCGGCGTTTAGGCGCGCTCCGGCGCGTTCCGGGGTGAAATCGGCTGTCCGGCGCGGTGACTCGCTCTCTCCGCTCACCGCACGCGCGGCGCTGGCCGGTTTTCAGCGTCCGGCCAACCGCAAAATCGCGGGGCGCGTCGTCCGCAAGGCGCGAGCGGAAGGGGAATAGGTCTACACAAGAGAGATTATTATCCGATTTACTGTTACGTTATTCCTACGGTAATTCGTTATGTTACCGGGTGTCCTAGAAGTAGAGTATGCCTGCTCTGCATTACCTGCTGACGCTTCACTTAGCGGCTCGAAATCCGCTGTGTACACAATACACAGACTGCCAATCACCTGTGCACATTATGCACGCTTGAATAGCGAGTCGACAAACTTTCTGATGTCTGCGTCTCTGTCCCGTTGTAGCAGGTTATCCTCTTGGCTGCTCCATTTCAGGTGTGCGATATTGACGCAGTTACGGTTGCCTTTCTTGCAGAGGTTGGGCGTCCGATGGCTACAATGCATAGGGTAGTCCAGTGGCTTATCGTCGCAGGCGCACAGGACTACGCGCGCCGCAGAGTGACTTCCACCAAGCACTTTCACTATCCCATAGTCTCCTTTGTGCTGCACAGGGTAGAGCAGGCATTCGCCAGTGCCGTGACTAACCCACTTACTCATGTTGACTATCTCAATAACCTTCTCCCACAGAATGCGTTCTTCCGTGGTCAGTATCCTTTCTTCAAAAGTGAGTGTAGGCGACTCTTCAAAAGTGAGTGCGGGCGACGGATAGACCTTCGGCTCTGCTTTGCGACGTGCACGAAGTGCTTTCTGCCTTTCTGCGTCATCCACGTAAATCCTTGGTCTGCCCAACGTCGCGCCCTTCCCTTCATTAGTCGATCTCGACGGGTTAAGCCGGAGCTTAGCTGTCTAGGAGCTTACCGGCCAACTTTTCAGTAGTTGCCTTCACTGATTCGTCAATCACCTGAATATAGTGTTGCTGTGCTGTTTCAGCCTTCTTGTGGCGTAGGATCGTCTGTATGTCCTTGGGTGATCCCATGCCTTGCGCGTGTGTCGCAACCGTTCGCCGCAAGCATTGAAAGTTAACCGTCTTGCTGATCCCGGCGGCCTTCGCAAGCGGAGTCAGCACACGACGCTGGTAATTTTCCTTCCACCAATATGTCCCCGACTCTGTGCAGAATATGAAATCGTCATCCTTGCAGTGATTCGACAATTCTTGCCACTTGGCCAGAGCGACCAGTGCACTACCGGGTACATGAAGAGTCCGGCCTTCGGTGTCCCCTTCTTCTGAGGTTTTCGTGTATCCGCGCAACTTGCCCCGGTAGACCGTCTCTTCAATGGTCAACCTTGCTCTCTTGAACTCTAGGCAGTGCCAGCGGAGCGCGAGCAGTTCGCTAGGCCGCATAGCCGTTGTGAGAATCAGTGACAGCAAAGCATTCTCCATCGGCTGCCAAGGCACTGTTGCTTTCATCAATGCCTTAATCTCTGAGATCGTCAACCACGGTCGTATGACCGCCTTTAGTTTTGGCACCCGAAGCTGTCTGGCCGGATTCGAGTGCAAGTAATGCTGGTCAACCGCTTCACGCATTATGGACATCAGGAAAATCCGCAGGTGCTTGACTGCTGATCCGCTGCGATCTTTTGCCAGCGCCGCCAACCATTGCTGCATCTCGACTGCATCCATGTCTTCGAGTGCCGTAGCACCGAAGCGACCGGTGATGATTTTCAGCAGTTCCTCGTTCGTTTGCTTCGTCGAATCCCTCCATGTCGATTCGCGCGTCGGCTTCCATCGGAATTCGATGAACCACCCCAGCGTCACGCGGTTGTCGGCAGTCAAGCCAAGATCGGAAACGATGCGTTCTCTGAGTTTCTCCCGCGCCGCTGTCTTCGTCATGGACGCAGGGCCGATCTTGAATGCTATCTGGCGGCGCGTCTTCTGGCCGGTATTAGCCTTGACAGTCCACCGGCTGAAATGCCCCAGCCATGCGCCAGACTCAACCGTTAGATACCCCTCTTGAATCTTCACAGTGCTGAGTTTAAGCTGAGTAAAAAACTGGCGTCAAGTTACTTTTGTCAATTGTGTGGAGCGGGAGACGGGGATCGAACCCGTGACATCCAGCTTGGGAAGCTGGCGTTCTACCGCTGAACTACTCCCGCTCAACTTGGTTAGACTACCATTACGCTTTAGGCAAGACAACGGTCCCTAAGCGCCAGTGGTAAACCCGAATCTCCGGCCTCAGCGCCTGAAGGCGCTCTCATGACGCAGCATTTGTGGCATGCCTGAAGGCATGCCCTGATACGAATCATCCCTGATACCAACCCAACGGTTACGCGGGCTGTTGACAAGTCCCCGGCGTTTGCCTTTCCCTTGCACTCTGCGTAAGATTCCCGCGCGGAACTTACACCCGCATTCATTCCACTTCCCAGGAGTCTTGATGTCCACCAATTCCCTTCCCGTGAAATACCATTCGCGCCGCAACTTCCTTCGCACGGGGTTGACCGCGACTCTGGCTACGGCTGCTTATCCGGCGCTCGGCTCGGCTCGGGTTGTCGATCCTGCGCCTGGGCCGGTTGCCAGTGATTTCAAGAAGGACTTCGAACTCGACGAGCTCACAATGGACGATGTCCAGAAAGCCTTTCAGTCAGGTCAATATTCCTCCCATTCTCTGACCGCGAAGTACCTGGCGCGCATTCAGGAGATCGATAAAGCGGGACCCATGGTCAACTCGATCATCGAGCTCAACCCTGACGCCCTGGAGATCGCAGACGCGCTCGATAGGGAGCGCAAGGCTAAAGGCGCGCGCGGGCCGCTCCATGGCATTCCTCTGTTGATCAAAGACAATATCGATACCGGAGACCGCATGAATACGACGGCGGGCTCACTGGCGCTACTGGGTTCGCGGCCTGCGAACGACGCTTTTGTCGCCGCGCAGCTGCGGAAGGCGGGCGCCGTGATCCTGGGGAAAACCAATCTGAGCGAGTGGGCCAACATTCGTTCCAGTCATGCCACCAGCGGGTGGAGCGGACGGGGCGGACTGACTCGCAACCCTTATGCTCTCGACCGCAATCCTTGTGGATCGAGTTCCGGAACTGGAGCCGCGGTCTCGGCGAATTTGTGCATTGCCGGTGTGGGAACTGAAACGGACGGGTCGGTGGTCTGTCCGGCTTCGGCGAACGGTCTGGCGGGGATGAAGCCTACGGTTGGACTGGTCAGCCGCAGCGGTATCGTTCCGATCTCGCACAGTCAGGATACGGCGGGTCCGATGGCGCGCACGGTGCGGGATGTCGCCATTCTTCTTGGAGCCATGGCAGGAGCGGAACCACAAGATCCCGCGACCGCCGACAGCCAGGGCAAGGTGTCTCCCGACTACACCAAATTCCTCGATCCCGCAGGACTCAAGGGAGCGCGCCTGGGAGTGGTGCGCAAGTATTTCGGCTTCAGCGATGCTGTCGACCAACTCATGGATTCGCTTCTGGGCGAAATGAAACGTGCGGGAGCCGAGATTGTCGATCCCGCCGACGTTCCCACCATTGGCAAGTTCGACGAAAGCGAGACTACCGTCTTCTATTACGAGCTCAAGGCTGACCTGGCGGCCTATTTCGCTCGGCGCGGTGGTTCTTCATCAATCAAGAATTTGAAGGATGTGATTGAGTTCAACGAGCGCAATCGCGAGCGCGAAATGCCCTACTTCGGGCAGGACTTTTTTCTTAAAGCGGAGCAGAAGGGTCCGCTCAGCACAAAAGAATATCTCGATGCGCTGGCCCTGAATCATCAACTCAGCCGCGCCGAGGGCATCGACTTGGTCATGGATAAATTCAAACTCGACGCGCTGGTTGCCCCTACGGGAGGCCCCGCTTGGCTCACCGACCTGATCAATGGCGATCACTCCGCTGGAGGCAGTTCGAGCGCTGCGGCCGTCGCCGGCTATCCCAATATCAACGTGACAGCCGGATATCTCTGGGGACTACCGGTCGGCATCTCCTTCTTCGGACGCGCCTGGAGCGAGCCCACGCTGCTTAAGATCGCTTACGGGTTCGAGCAGCTGACGAAGGCGCGGCAGAAACCGCGCTTTCTGCCGACGATTGTTGTGTAGAGACGGGGCTTGCCCCGTCTTTCTCTGTACGCGGCCGGAGACGCGGCAAGCCGCGTCTCTACGGGAAATGAGATGCGCTCTTAGCGGCTCGACTGGACCCCGGACTAGCGCTGCGGAGTTGGAGCGGGTGGAATTACCGTCGGCGCGGGTGGAAGCTGCGGCCCGTTTGATCCCGGCAGTAACGACGATGGAGTCGCAAACAGCGGGTCGGGTAGCGAATCGGGCAGCGACTGCTCTTGCGACGGCCTGATTCCTTTGGCTTCCACGATCGACCATCGCCAATCTTCATCGGGGCCGGGGGTGATTCCGATATTCTCGTGAAAGGCGGTGGTGCTGAAGGGCTTGGCCTCAGCCTTGAGGTGATAGAGGAGAGTTACGTCCGAACGCCGTTCGACGGCGATGGGCGCAAGGCCTTCAGCGGCGGGAATCACCCGCGCACGTGCAGCCAATTCGGCGTTCTCTCCAGGCTTGCGTTCTAGGGTCAGGCCAATCGTGATTTCGCGCAGATCCCAGTCGGTTCCGTTGAATACTTCCAGTTGCAACGCTTCATCCTGAATCGAGCCGGGGCCGTCGATCTTGAGCAGTTCGGTCAGCGGCAAGTCTTCGATCAAAACGGGCTTGATCAGCAGCGAACTGGCCCGGGCATTGAAAGAAAGACTGCAGGTTACGTCGGGCGACTGCACTTTCAGCGTATTGCCGGAAGGATCAATAGAAAACACGGTCTTGTCTTGTTTGAGCGGCCTTGCTTTCTTGGCGTCCTCCATGACCTGGGCCAGGTTGTCGTTATCGATAACGGTTTGGGCCGGGTCCGACGGTGATTGAGGCTGCTGCGCTTTGCTCTTACGCAGGTTGCGGGCCAGGTCGCCCAGCGAAGGGTCGTCGTCTTGCGCCGTTGCGGCTCTCGGGCAGAGTACGAAGAGCAGGGCACCGAGGAGCGCGACGGGCGCGAGCAAGCGCAAGCTGGAGAATCTGGGTCTCATGATTTCCCTGGTTGAGCGGCAGGCGCTCACCGAGTCCACATGAAAAGTTTAGGCGAGATGGAAGGGAAAAGAAGTTACCGAAGAGACACGGTGGTGCTAGCACTTCCAGGTTTGGCAAAAGGAATGGGAAAGGGGCATGGACGAGCCAGATCGGAGTGAGGCGCAACGGGGTGCGCCCATGCCCATCAACCCATTGACGCTACAGCAGGCCAGAGGTACGAAGACGGGAGATCGGATCGGCTACCTGCATTGATTGCCGCTTAAAAACCCAGCGCGCCACCGCAATCCCCAATGCCGCATAAGCCAGATGCCAGATTTTCATACAATCGCTCCCCACGCCGGACCTCTTACTGGGGAGAGACTACGAAGGGCCCGTCGTGAATTAACCGTAACTCTGCTCTATCGGCAGGTCTAGGCCACGAAGGTGCCATTAAAGTCCAACAAAAGTAATCCGGGGTAAGTAATTCGCGGTAACCAGCTGGGCGGGGACGCCCGGCTCTCGACGAGCAAGTGCTTACTGGGTGGAGTTTTCGATCCAGCCGCCGCCGACGACGACGTCACCATCGTAGAAGACCGCGGCCTGGCCGGGGGTGATGGCGCGCTGCGGCTCGTCGAAAGTAACGCGAACTTCATCCGGCCCGGCGGATTCCATCATGGCTGGCGCCGGTTGATGCTTGTGGCGGATCTTTACCGTGATCCGCTTCGGCTCGCGCAGTTCGGCCGTTGAAATCAGGTTCACCCGGCGGGCGCGTAAAGTGCGGGAGTAAAGCTCTTCATCATTGCCGACCACGACTTGCCGCGTGTCATTTTTGATTTGTATAACATAGAGCGGCGAGCCGGTGGCCACGCCCAGTCCCTTGCGCTGGCCGACGGTGAAGTTGTGCACCCCGGCATGCTCGCCGATTACCTTGCCGCCGGTGGTGACCATCTCACCGGCAGTTTCCGGCGGCTTGTCTCCCTGCTCAGAGAGATAGGCTTCGAGAAAGCGCTTATAGTCACCGCCGGGGACGAAACAGATTTCCTGCGAGTCGGGCTTCTCGGCGATCACGAGATTGTGCTTGCGGGCGAGTTCGCGCACTTCCGGCTTGGTCATTCCGCCGAGCGGAAACAGTGTGCGGCTCAGTTGCTCCTGCGTCAGGCCGAAGAGGAAGTAAGTCTGGTCTTTGGATTTGTCGGCGGGACGCTTCAGCAGCCAGCGCTGGGTCTGCTCGTCGAAAGCGACTTGGGCGTAGTGGCCGGTGGCAATTTTATCAGCTCCAATCTGCTGGGCTACAATAAGAAGCTGATCAAACTTCAAGTGATTGTTGCAGAGACTGCACGGGATCGGCGTGCGCCCGGCAAGATACTCCTCGACGAACGGCCGCACCACGTCGCGCTCAAATCGCTCTTCGTGATTTACCACGTAGTAAGGGATGCCGAGAGTCTCGGCAACGCGGCGAGCGTCGTAGACGTCGTCGATCGAACAGCAGCGCCCCTGCACCGATTCGGGCATGCCTTCGTGCCCGGCAAGACGGCGCTGGTTCCAGAGTTGCATGGTCAGGCCGATGACGTTGCGGCCTTCGGCACGCAGCATGGCCGCGACGGTCGAGGAGTCGACTCCTCCCGACATGGCAACGGCGATAGTTTCGGTTGACACAGCTTCTAGCTACTAGCTCCTAGCTTCTGGCTAACAACCGCCTTTGGCCACACTGGCGATAAATCCCGGAGTCGCGCTACCGTTTCCGGGATTAAACCTAGGCCGAAGTCTACATCCTCGGGCGTATTTTGCTTGCCGAGACTGAAGCGAATGCTGGATTTGGCGCGGTCGGGACGCAGTCCCATCGCAATCAGCACATGCGACGGCTCGATTGCCCCGGAAGAGCACGCGGCGCCGGTCGAGACTGCCAGGCCTTTTAAGTCCAGCGCGATGACCAGTGCTTCGCCTTCGATGCCATCGAAATAAATGTTGGTCGTATTCGACACCCGGGGTGCGCCTCCGCCGTTCAAGCCTGTGGCCTCGATTTCGAGCAGTTCCCTTTCCAAGTGGTCACGCGCCGCCGCCATTCTCAGATCATCGGCACGTTCGAGCGCAGCGCGGGCCAACTCGGCTGCCTTGCCCAAACCCACGATGCCGGGCACGTTCTCCGTGCCGGCGCGACGCGAGCGTTCGTGGCTCCCGCCATGGAGCATAGGTTCCAGCCGAGTTCCCTTGCGGACGCAGAGCGCGCCCACACCCTGCGGCCCGTGAAGCTTGTGGGCGGAGATGGTGAGAAGGTCGCATCCGATTTGGTTGACGTCGGTTGCGATTTTTCCCGCCGCCTGCACCGCGTCGGTGTGGAAGTATACGTCGGTTTCGGCGGCAATCTTTCCGATCTCCGCGACAGGTTGCAGCACGCCGGTCTCGTTGTTGGCGAGCATGATGGTGATCAACTTCGTATTCGGCCGGAGCGCCCGCTTCACGTCCGCCGGATCCACCAGGCCGCGGCCATCCACCGGAATGTAAGTGACTTCGCACCCATTGGCGGCGAGATGCTTGCAGGCGTTGAGCACGGCGTGATGTTCGATGGTCGAGGTGATGACATGGTCTCCGGGCCGCACCAGGCCGAATATCGCAAGATTGTCAGCTTCGGTGCCACCGCTGGTAAACACAATCTCGGAGGCGCGGCAACCGAGCAGCGCGGCTACGGATTCCCGGGCGCGTTCGACGGCGGCGCGCGTCTCCTGTCCATGATGGTGGATGGACGACGCGTTGCCGAAGTGCTCGCCAAAGTAAGGCCGCATGGCCTCCAGGACCTCCGGGAGCACTGGGGTGGTCGCGTTGTTGTCGAGATAGACCCGGCGCATCATGCTGCTGCTATTGTACCGATGCGGGGCGTATGGGCGAGGGTTCAAGTTGCGGCTAAACAGATTGCTGAAAGGCTCGAGTTGTGCGTCGTAGTCTCCCTCAGCGGCTAAAGCCAACCCTGTTTTTTGAACCCCTTACGGCGCGGCTGAAACCGCGCCCCTTCAAAACACGGCCACAATTCCGGAGCAGGGTGCAGAGCTACTTAGCGGTTCTCCAGCGCGACGTACTTCTGCGGGTAGACCGGGCCTATGTAATCGGCGCGTGGGCGGATCAAGCGGTTGTCGTCGAGCTGTTCGATGATATGCGCGGTCCAGCCGCCAACCCGGGAGACCGCGAAGATGGGTGTGAACAAATCTACATCGATACCCAGCGTGTGGTAGGTGGAAGCCGAATAGAAGTCCACATTGGCGTTGAGTTTCTTGTCCGCTCTCACGAATTCTTCGATCTTTTGCGAGTATTCGAACCACCTGGGATCGCCGCTGGAATGGCCCAGGTCGCGGGACATCTGCCGCAGGTGCGTGGCACGCGGATCTTCGGTGTGGTAAACGCGGTGTCCAAAGCCAGGAATTTTCTTCTTTTGAGCCAGCAACCCTTTGACGTACTCGACGGGATCAGCGCCGTTGGCGTCGATTTCCTTGAGGATTTTGAAAACGGCTTCGTTGGCGCCACCGTGCAGTGGCCCCTTGAGCGTGCCAATGGCGGAGGTTACGGCGGAGTGCATATCGGAAAGCGTGGCCGCTGTGACCCGGGCCGCGAAGGTGGAAGCGTTCAGTTCATGGTCAGCGTGCAGAATCAGTGCGATGTCAAGAGCGCGTTCGGCAGTCTTCGAGGGTACGGCGCCGTTCAACATGAGCAGGAAATTCGCTGCGTGGGAAAGCGCTCGATCCGATTCCACCACGGGCTCCCCTTTGCGAATGCGGTCGTAGTTGGCCACGATCATGGCGAGTTGTGAGGTCAGGCGAATCGCTTTGTTGACATTGGCGTCGTGATCGTTGCGGTCGTATTCGGGGTCATAATAGACAAGCGCCGAGACCGTGGTGCGCAGCACATCCATCGGCAGGGCATGCTTCGGCGCCAGTTGCAGGCTATAGATGATCGATGCATCCAGCTTTCGTTCTTCCGCCAAGCGCTGCTTCAGAGCCTTGAGTTCGCTGGCATTGGGCAAATGTCCGAACCAAAGCAGGTAGCAGACTTCCTCAAAGGAGGAATGGTCGGCCAGATCGTGGATGTCATACCCGCGATAGGCAAGCACTCCCTGTTCACCGTCGATGTAGCAGATGCTGGATGTGGTTGCGGCAACCCCTTCGAGTCCCTTGGGGGCGTGCAGGCTCGTAAGGCTGGACATGGTTCCTCGCTTGCAGTGGGGATGGACTGACGTTCCTCGTCCGCCTCAGAAAAAATAGGCGGCCAGGCAACCCTCCTTTATACGCCAAACCAGCGGCAGGTTCTAGGCGTACGCTTGGTCGGAGCGGGTGCGCGGCGTAAACTGATGGGCTTGCCCTTGGCGGCTGGAAGAGGCGCGCCTCCGGCAGAATCCCCATAACGACTCGGAGAAATTCATGAAGACAAGATTACTCATTTTTGGTCTTGGCCTCATCCTCATCCTTGCCCTGGCAACGCCCCTGGCGCTGGCCGACGAGGGTATGTGGTTATACAACGCTTTTCCGGGAGATCGAGTCCAGAAGCAATACGGCTTTCTACCGACGCAGGAATGGCTGGACCACCTGCGGCTATCGTCCGTGCGCTTTAACAATGGAGGCTCAGGATCGTTCGTGTCGGCCGACGGACTGGCCTTTACTAATCATCACGTCGGCGCCGACTGCATCGAGAAACTCGGCACCTCGGGCGCGGATTACATGAAAACCGGTTTCTACGCCAAGACGCAGGCGGACGAAGGCAAGTGTCCCGATCTTGAACTGAACGTGCTGGTCGGTATCGACGACGTCAGCGCGAAAGTGAAGGCCGCTGCGACACCTTCGATGTCCGCCGCCGACGCGGGCCAGGCACAGCGCTCCGCCATGAGCGCGATCGAAAAAGACTGCGCCGCCGCGCCCGATCTGCGCTGCGACGTGGTCACCCTCTATTCAGGCGAAGTTTACAACCTCTACAAATATAAGAAGTACACCGACGTGCGCCTGGTGTTTGCGCCCGAATATGATGCGGCATTTTTCGGCGGAGATCCCGACAACTTCACTTTCCCGCGCTATGACCTCGATATCACCTTCTTCCGTGTCTACGAGAACGACAAACCGGTCCATCTCGACCACTACCTGCAATGGTCGAAGGAGGGGGTCAAAGATGGCGATCTGATTTTCGTTTCCGGCCACCCCGGAGGCACGGACCGCCTGAAAACGGTGGCGCAGTTACAGTTTCTAAAGAACGTGGAGTACCCGTCGCGACTCGCCGTCTACAAACGGCGGATCGCCGCGCTCCAGAAGTTCAGCGCGGAGTCGGCGGAGAACACGCGCATAGCCCAGGAAGATATCTTCTCGCTGCAGAACTCACAGAAGGCGATTAACGGCGAATACGAAGGGCTACAGGATATGGCCGTAATGTCGCAAATGAACACAGCGGAGCGCGAGCGGGAAAAAGCATATATGGACAAGCACCGGGGCGAAGCCAACCCCTGGGAAGAGATTTCCAACGCCACGAAGGTGAACCGCGAAATTTATGACACGTACACCTACGTCGAGCGCTGGCGCAAGATCAACTCGGAACTGGCGTACCATGCCCGGACTCTGGTCCGGGCCGCAGAGGAGAAATCGAAACCAAACGGTGACCGTCTCCGCGAGTTTCGTGATTCTGCTCTGCCCTCACTGGAGCAAGAACTTTTCAGCACCGCCCCCATCTATAAGAATCTCGAAACGGCGAATTTAGCTGTTTCCCTGGCGGTGATGAAAGATGCGCTCGGACCCGAAGATGCTGCCGTGAAGGCGGCGCTGAACGGCAAGTCTCCCGAAGAGGCGGCCAAGGCTCTGATCGCTGGTACGAAGCTCGAAGATGTAGCGGTTCGCAAGCAGCTTTATAAAGGGGGAAAAGCGGCGGTGGATGCGAGTACCGATCCACTGATAGTCCTGATGCGCAACGTGGACGCTGAGGCACGCGCGGTTCGCAAGCGCTTCGACGACGAGGTCGACTCGGTGGCGCGGCGCGACGGCGCCACCATCGCCCGAGCGCGCTTTGCCCAGACGGGCTTTACCCAGCCTCCAGACGCCACCTTCACCCTGCGCCTCAGTTATGGCGCGGTGAAGGGGTATGAAGAGAATGGAAAAAAGATTCCTTACTTCACCACCTTTGCCGGCGCCTTCCAGCATGCCGAGGAGCACGGCAACAAGGCACCATTCAATCTGGCCGCGAGCTGGCCGAAGATGAAGTCGAAGCTCAATCTCCAGACGCCACTGAACTATGTTTCCACCGCCGACATCATCGGTGGCAACTCGGGCAGTCCTACGGTCAACAAGGCGGGCGAAGTGGTCGGAATTATTTTCGATGGAAATATCCAGTCGCTGGTCTTGGACTTCTACTACGAAGACCGCCAGGCGCGCGCTGTGCATGTCGATTCGCGCGGCATCATCGAAGCGCTGCGCCACATTTATGGCGCCGATGCTCTGGCTGACGAACTGACGGGCTCGAAAGGGGCAGCCAAGGGGACAGGCGAGTAGAACCCTAAGGTCGTGTGGTGACGGGGCGGAGCCTGTCCTGAGCGGAGCCGAAGGACCCCGTCTTGGCGGGGCGAAGCCCGCCACCACACGAGCTAGTCCTCGTGCTATTCCGGCCAAATCGAAGCCGCCGTCTTGCTCAAGATCTGCTCTTGCATATCTTGGCTGATGGGCAGCGCTTTGAATTCCTCAAGGTTCTGCTTGACATCTGGAACCCCCGGGCCCGGCCAGTCGGTGCCAAATAGCGTCTTCTGAGCAATCTCATCTAGCCGTGGAAAATACTTCAGCAGCGTTCTTGGAGGAATGCCGCTGCTGTCAAGATAGACGTTGGGGTGGCGGCGGATGAGAAAAAACGCCGTGTCCATCCACAGCGGGCGGCCGCCGTGCGCCAGCAGAATTTTGAGTTTGGGGAAATCGACCGCGACGTCGTCAACGTACATGGGGTCTCCGTACTTATTGCGCGCGCCGGGGAAAATCGATGTTCCGGTGTGGAACATGACCGGGATGCCGTTGGCCTCGGCTGCCCGGTAGATGATTTCCAGTTCCTTCACTCCGTGCAGATAATCGTTCGGAAACAGTAGCTGATGCGGTGGGTGGATCTTGATCATGCGCAGGCCAAGCCGCAGGATGTGCTCGACATCGGCCATGATGTTGGTGGTGTGCCGCGGATGCAGGCTGCCACAGGAGATCAGACGCTTGGGATCGTACCTCGTGTAATCGGCGACAAACTGATTGACCTCGGGGGTAAAGCCGATCACTTCCGGCGCAACGTAGTTAATCAGGGCGGCACGATCAACGCCGCAACGGTCCAGATACTTCAGGAAGGCCTTGGGCGAGCGGCAATATTCGGCAATCTCGTCGAAATTGGCGCGCTTGCGCTTCATCAGTTCCAGCGCCTGCGGCTTGAACAGTTCGATGGGATCGATGTGGATGTGGCAGTCAGTGATCATTGATCAGTGGTCGTTGGCCAGTTATTGCTTGGCACCGCAAAACTTTGGTTTCGCTAAGTGCTAACGGCTAAATGCTAAGGGCTGCCTTCAGTACAACGGCACTTTCGGATCTACGGTCCGCGCCCAACCGTCGATCCCGCCTCGCATGGATTGCACCTTTTCGTATCCCTGCTGGCGAAGCCAATTGGTGACGCTCAACGAGCGCACGCCGTGATGGCACATGACCACGATGTAATCGTCGGGGTCGAGTTCCTGGTGAGCGCGCGTCGGGATGTCGCCCATCGGAATGTGTTTTGCTCCTTCAATGCGGGAGGCCTCGTATTCCGAAGGCTCGCGAACATCGAGCAGCGTAAATGCTTCCCCGCGTTGCTGCAGCGCCTTGACCAGAGTTGGAGAGATTTCGAAGTCCATAAGATCAGCAATTAGCAGTTAGCAATTAGCCCCTAAAGCTCGCCCCGTTCACTTTGCCGCACCATCACCCATTGGCGCGCCTCTCAACGTGGTCAAACTTACCAGCGCGGCCAGCGCCCACAGAACGCCGGTTCCGATCCGAGCCATGCGCACATCGGTGGGCGGAACGTTGCTCCACAACGTCAAGCCACAGCCAATCACAAAATTGATAACCAGCAGGCCGAAGAACATGCGCTCGCGCAGGCAGCGCGTGTCGAACGCCAAGGCGGCCAGCAAGACGATCCAAACGACGTAGGTCGCGGCCGTCCAGAGATCGTGCGGCCAGTCATACTCATTGCGAGTGACGTGGCTGAACGACATCCACGCGAAGTAGGCACAGCCGAGGAATCCTGCCACTCCCCACAATGGCGTGCGGCACATCAGGTGGCCGGAACTGTAGGCCCGCTTTGCCCCGGTCTTCGTCTCTACTTCAGGCTTCTCGTTTTCTATTTGCGTGTCCATTTCGGTGGCCGTTTCTCAAGGAAAGCAATGATACCCTCACGTGCGTCGGCGGTCGAGATGAGTTCCTCGAGGTAGATCTTTTCTGCCCGCGCCAGCCCTTTGTCAAAGTGAATCGCATCCCACGCGTAAATGGTTTTCTTGGCGTGGGCGAGCGCGGTCGGACTCAGGGCGCGGAGTTCAGCAAGCGTCCGCTCGACGACCGATTCGAGTTCCTCCGTAGCTGCCGATCGGGTCGCCAGGCCCATGGCCGCAGCTTGGTCGCCCGACAACTGGCGTCCGGTAAGGATGAGTTCAGAGGCACGCTTTTGACCGATTAGGGTGGCCAGTACCACGGCTGCGACCGGTGGATAGCAGCCAAGCTTGATTTCAGGGAATCCCCAATTGGCATCGCGCGCGGTGTAAACCATATCGCAGACGGCGGCTAGTTCCGCGCCTCCTCCCAGGCACCTGCCGCGGACGGCGGCAATCGTGACTTTGCGTGAGGCCACAATCGCTTTGATTACGACATGAAAACTGGCGAGCATTTCGTGGATTTGGTCGGGGAGATGGGCCTTGATGTCCACGCCGGCGGAGAAAGCATGCGCGTCGCCTTCGAAAACGATCACGGAGATGTCACTGCGCACTTCGAGTTCTGCGAGCGTTTGCTGAAGTTCGCAAGTCATGCGCAGGTCGATTACGTTTAGCGGTGGGTTGATCAGCTTCACGCGGGCAATGGGGGCCCCGATATTTACTTCCACTCGGCTTGTGGCGGCCGTGGTCATCGTTCAGTGCGGGCGGACAAGAGTGTCCGCCCTACATGTGCTAGATATTAATCGCTGATTTGCGTGGCTCGCTAATCGTGGACAGCGGATCGCGTACGCCTTCTTTCTCTTTGATCCACTTCTTTTCGTTGCGGATGATGTCGAGCAGCAACTCTTTATCTTTTGCGCCGGGCAGATTCTCTTCACAGTGTTGCCCATAGCTGCAGTCGTCCAACGGTTCGCCGGTCTCGCAATGATACTTCTGCCCTGCCCATCGTCCAATGTTGCGGTTGAAGTGGATGTCGGGTGTATAGAACTTCTTCTCGCCCGGCTTCAGGAACGTGTTCAGCCGCTCGACCAATCCCGCAACTTCTTGACGATAGAGGTGGCGGCTGTAATCGTTCAGGTCGTCGAGATCGGCGGCCTTATCGTTCTGCAGTTCGTCATACCGGCCTTTGATTCCCCAGACATAGGCCCAGTGCGCCGAGGAAGAATGATCGGTACCGAAAAGGTCGAACGAACTCGAGATCCACTTGTTCAGATATTTCTGCAAAAGCCAGCGCGGGATCACTCCCGCTTCGACCACGCGGCGCAGTCCATCGTGACCGGTCCCCATGTGGAAGGCCTCTTCGCGCAGCATATACGAAGTCGAGCGTCCCAGGGGCGCGAACGCCGAATACTTCAGCATCTGCAACTGGAACTTACCGTCGCGGTCCACGAAATCGGTGTAGGTGAAAAAATCGAGCCAGTTATCGACGTCGACGTTAAAAGTCCCGAGCAGTCGTTTGTTCTCAAACGCCCGGCGCTCCAGCATTTTCTGAGCTTCCACTTTGCCGGATGAACCGAAAAAGTCGATCAGCAGTGCGCACATCTGCCAGCCGTGGCGCATTTCTTCGATCATGACGCGGGTCAGGGCACGGCGATCCCACTCCGACGGCGCGGTTTCAAACAGATTGCGCTGCTGCTCCACGCTGGCAAACTCGGTGTCGCCCTGGTAGACGATCATGTTCATGAGCGCGTCCCGCATCTGCTGCGTGGGCACCTGGCGCAGGTTCTCCCACTTGTTGCGGCCTTTGTAGGAGCCGAACTGGATCTCCTCAGTCTCGATCGCGCCATAGAGGGTGTCGAAGTGGAACGATGAGACGTCGTCCTGATTGACGCCGATTTCCTTGCGCCATTCGTTGAACAGGCCGACCCAGTCGCTGAAGTTTCCGATCTTTGCTACTTTGCCTGGCATAGATTCAATCTCATTTCCGCAGTTGTCACGCTGCGGCGCTTAGCGTTTAGCAATTAGCAATTAGCCACTTCAGCTTCTTGCTTCCTCCAGAACGAAAACTAAGTGCTAAGTGCTAAGTGCTGGTTCTACTTCGCCGTGAACACAGCTGGACGCTTCTCAACATAGGCGGCTAATCCTTCTTTCGCGTCATCGCTCTGGAACAGGATCTGCTGGTTCTCGCGTTCGACGGCCAACGCCGATTCCATCGGGATTTCCCATCCTGTCTGCACCGCTCGCTTTATGCGTCCCACAGCCTTCGCGGCTTTGTTCGGCGGCGTGAACTGGCGGGCATACTCCATGATGTTGTCCATGAAGCCTTCGCGCTCGAAGATATCGTTCACAATGCCGAACTCCTGCGCCTCTTCGAACGAGAACGTGTTGCCGGTGATCATCAGCTCGATGGCTTTGCTTTTCCCCACCAGGCGCGACAGCCGTTGCGTTCCACCGGTGCCCGGGAGCACGCCGAGGTTGACCTCGGGCAGGCCGATCTTGCCCGCGTCTTTACGCGCGATGCGGAGGTCGGCAGCCATGGCGATCTCCAGGCCTCCACCGACGCAATGGCCGTTGATGGCAGCAATCACGAGTTTCGGCGTGTGCTCCAGCCGCAGCAGCGTTTCGTTGGCGTGCAGGCAGAAGTAATACTTGAACGTGGGATCGACCGAGGCCAGCATCTTGATGTTGGCGCCGGCGGAGAAAAACTTGTCGCCCACACCGGTGAGCACGATCACGTGCACATCGTTATCCATGCGCGCCCGGAGGATGGCCTCGTCGAGCTGGCGGTTCATTTCATAGGTGTAGGTGTTTGCCGGAGGATCGTTCATCTCGATCACGGCCACGCCGGCGTCGGTGCGATAGTTGATGAGTTGCTTGGTGGCTTCGGCGGTGGCCGGCTGCGTGGTGGTTGCCATAGGTTGCTCCTTATTGATATCAATTTCTTTGCTTGCGGAAACTCCGTCAACTCTTGATTCCCGCCATCAACTTCTCAATCTCCGTCTTCTGCTCGCCGGAGAGCGGCAGGAATGGCAGGCGCGACGGGCCTCCATAATAGCCGTTGAGGTCCATGGCGTACTTCACGCCGGGGACGCCGAGTTCGCTGACCACGCGCTGGGCGGCGAGTTTCACACGCTCTTGTTTTTCGCGGGCGAGCGCGGTGTCTCCGTCCTTGAGCGCGGCGTAGATTTCGTAGCACGCTCCGGGCGCAGGACAGGCGAAGGCAAGAATGGCGCCGACCGCTCCCAGTCCGAGCGACGGTTCGAGTTGGTGAGCGGCTCCGACCATGACCCGGAACCCGACCTCTTTCTGCCGCGTTTTCAATTTTCCTACAACAGTTACAGCCGAGGACGACGGCTTGGCAGCGCTTTCTGCGGGGACGGGCGGGGACGCCCGTCGCTCCACTTCAACCGTGCCCGCCAGCGAGGCTACGCTTACCAGTTCCCTGCTCTGCTTTTCACTCTCGGTAGCGGCGGCCTTGAGCATCCGCGGAGTCACGGCCTCGAACGTCTCGGTCACGGTAACTTGTCTCTTCACGTGGCGCGTGCCCTCGACCATCGCTTTCACTTTGTCGAGGTTACCGCTCGACTCCTTGATCGCTGCAATGTTGGGATGTCCGGCTAGTTCGATTACAACTTCGGCGGGGATGTCGTATCCGGTGGCCTGCGGGAAGTTGTAGATGATGAGCGGCAATGCCGACCGGTCGGCAACCGTGCGATAGAAAGCGAGCAAATTCGCCGGGTGCATCTGCTTCTTGTAGTAGTGCGGAGTGCGCACCATGGCGGCGTCATAGCCGAGCCCGGCGGCGTACTCGGTGAGGCGCAGAGTTTCATTTGCCGACTCGATGCCGGTGCCGGCGATCATGACTTTGTTGGGCGCGGCGGCGGCGAGCGCGGCCTTCAGCACGTCACGGCGCTCCTGGTCGGAGAGCAGAATGGCCTCGCCGGTTGATCCCTGGACGACGATGCCGGCGACTGGCGTCCGCGAGTAGCGCTCGACGTTTGACTCGATCTTCTTGTAATAGACTTCGCCGTCAGGATAGAAGGGCGTTGTGATGGGCGGGAAGATTCCGGATAGAAGCATGGTGGACCCCAGTCGTCAGTCGTTCGGTCGTTGGTCGTTTCAGACCGCAATTCAATTATGGAGTCTGGGTTGCGAGTTTGTCACGTTGAGGTCAGGCTGGGAAACCTTACTCGCAGGCGGGATCGTGAGAACGCCTTGAAGCATTGTTGGGGTTCGAGAGCGTAGGGGCCCTTCGACTGCGCAACATCTTCTCGCTTCGCTCGAACATGCTGCTCCGCTCAGGGTGACATTCTTACGAAGGTCTACTCAACACCCGTTCCGCGTGCAGCGACTGCAGAGCTTGCACGCGCACTTCTCCACGCTGCAGGGCGGCGATACCTTCGGCGGCGGCTCGGGCAGCGGAGAGCGTGGTAATGGTTGTGATGTGGCCACTGACGGCGGCGCGGCGGATCGCTTTTTCGTCGAAGTAGGGGTCGGGCCCTTGCGGCGTGTTGACGATCAACTGGATGCGATCGGCTTTGATCAGGTCCACCGCATTGGGGCGGCCTTCCTTCACTTTGTAAACGCGCTCCACCGTCAAGCCGGCTTGTTCCAGGACGTCGGCCGTGCCGTGCGTGGCCACCAGTTTGAATCCCATGTCGACGAAACGGCGCGCTACCTCTACCACCTGCGGCTTGTCGTGATCGGTGACGCTGACGAAAACCGTGCCCTCGGTCGGCAGTTTCTGGCCGGCGGCAATCTGGGCCTTGGCGAAGGCTTCCCCGAAATTATCGGCGATGCCCATGACTTCTCCGGTGGAGCGCATTTCGGGGCCCAGAACGGTGTCGACGCCGGGGAATTTCGACCAGGGAAAGACCGGCGATTTCACGTGGAAACAGCGGCCCGTGTCTAAGTCTGTGCCGCGCTCGACGTACTCGGGAAGGAACTCGCGCAGTTTGCGGCCGGTCATTAGACGCGCGGCAATCTTGGCCATGGGCACTCCGGTCGCTTTGGAAACAAAGGGCACAGTGCGCGAGGCGCGCGGATTGACTTCCAGGACGTACACTTTGCCGTTCCCATCCGCCCCGCCTGGACGGGCGGGGGCGCCCGTCCCTCCATTGGATCCGCGCGGAATCGCAAACTGCACGTTCATCAGTCCGATCACTTTCAGAGCGCGCGCCAGTTTGAAGGTGTAGTCGCGCATGCGCGTGAGCAACGGCTCAGGAATGTCGACGGCGGGCAGCACGCAGGAAGAATCGCCGGAGTGGATACCGGCTTCCTCGATGTGCTGCATGATGCCGCCGATCACCACGTCCTCGCCGTCCGAGAGCGCGTCCACGTCCACTTCAATCGCGTCTTCCAGAAACTTATCGATGAGAATGGGGCGGTCTTGCGAATATTCGACTGCCTGCTTCATATACTGCTGAATCGTGTCTTCATCGTAGGCGATGACCATGGCTCGCCCTCCGAGCACATACGAAGGACGAACCAGCACCGGGAATCCAATTTTCTTCGCGGCTTCGACGGCCTCTTCAACCGAAGCGACCATGGCTCCGGGAGCTTGCGGGATGTCGAGTTCCTCGAGCAGTTTGCCGAAGCGCTTGCGGTCTTCGGCCAGATCAATGCATTCAGGCGTGGTGCCAATGATGTTGACACCTGCAGCTTTGAGCGGCAGTGAAAGATTCAGCGGCGTCTGCCCGCCAAACTGCACGATCACGCCGACCGGCGCGCCTCCGGAAGCTTCGTGCTCGCAGACGGCGAACACATCTTCGAGCGTGAGCGGCTCGAAGTAGAGGCGGTCGCTGGTGTCGTAATCGGTCGAGACCGTCTCGGGATTGCAGTTGATCATGATGGTTTCGTAGCCATCCTCGCGCAGCGCGTAGCTGGCGTGGCAGCAGCAGTAATCAAACTCAATTCCCTGTCCGATGCGGTTGGGGCCAGAACCGAGAATGACGACCTTCTTCTTCGCTGTCGGCGTTGCTTCGTCTTCTTCTTCGTAGGTGGAATAGAGATACGGCGTGTAGCTTTCGAACTCCGCAGCGCAGGTATCGACCCGCTTGTAGACCGGCTTCAGGCCGTGCTTCTTGCGGAAGTGACGAATTTGTTCCTGGCCGCCTTTGCCGTCCAGACGCCAGGTGCCGGCGAGGCGTCCATCGGAGAAGCCCATGCGCTTGGCTTCGCGCAGCACGTCGGTGGGGACAGACTCCATCGGATGCTTCTCCAGTTCCAGTTGCATGTCGTTAATCTCTTTAAGCTGGTAGAGGAACCAGGGATCGATCGACGTCATCTTCGCGATCTGCTTGATCGGGTGTCCCTGGCGAATGGCGTATTGAACGTAAGTCAGGCGCTCGGGATGCGGCGTGACCAGCCGCTGGGTGAGAATCTTGGGCTCGATTTTGCCGGAGCCGACTCGCTTGCCGGTGTCGAGCGCGCGGATTCCCTTCTGCAAAGCTTCCTTGAAAGTGCGGCCGATGGCCATTACTTCGCCGACCGATTTCATCTGCGGTCCGAGCGATTCGTCGGCGCCGGGAAACTTTTCGAACTGCCACTTAGGAATCTTCACGACCACGTAGTCGAGCGTGGGCTCGAAGCAGGCGGGAGTCTTGCGCGTGATGTCGTTCGGAATTTCGTCGAGCGTGTAGCCGACGGCCAGCTTGGCGGCAATTTTCGCAATCGGGAAGCCAGTGGCTTTCGATGCCAGCGCCGACGAGCGCGAGACGCGCGGGTTCATCTCGATCACCACCATCCGCCCGGTCGACGGATTGACGCCGAATTGAATATTTGATCCACCGGTCTCGACGCCGATTTCACGAATCACGGCAATCGAGGCGTCGCGCATCACCTGGTACTCGCGGTCGGTGAGTGTCTGCGCTGGGGCGACGGTGATGGAGTCGCCGGTATGCACGCCCATGGGGTCGAAGTTTTCGATCGAACAGATGATGATGACGTTGTCTTTGGTGTCGCGCATCACCTCGAGCTCGTACTCTTTCCAGCCGAGAACCGATTCTTCAATCAGACACTCATGCACGGGCGAGAGGTCGAGACCGCGGGCGAGCACTTCCATCAGCTCTTCGCGGTTGTAGGCGATGCCTCCGCCGGTGCCGCCGAGCGTGAACGAGGGGCGAATGATGACCGGAAAGCCGATTTTGCCGGCGAACTCGATGCCGTCTTTCAGGTTATTGACGAGCGCCGATTTCGGCACGTCGAGCCCGATGCGCTGCATCGCGTCCTTGAAAAACAGACGGTCTTCGGCTTTCTTGATGGCGCTGATCTGCGCGCCAATCAGACTTACGTTGTACTTATCGAGCACGCCGCTGTCGGCAAGTTCGATGGCGAGATTGAGCGCGGTCTGTCCGCCAACCGTAGGCAGAATGGCAAAGCCAGCGCTCGGCGACATCTCGCGCTCGACGCGGATGATCTCTTCGAGATATTCGCGCGTGAGCGGCTCGATGTACGTGCGGTCCGCCGACTCGGGATCGGTCATGATGGTGGCCGGGTTCGAGTTAGCCAGCACCACTTCAAAGCCCTCCGACTTAAGCGCCTTGCAAGCCTGCGTGCCGGAGTAGTCGAACTCCGCGGACTGGCCGATGACGATGGGGCCGGAGCCGAGGATCAGGATTTTCGAGATGTCAGTTCTTTTTGGCATTATGCGGTTTTGGCCTTGCTTTGGGTTGGCGCTGCTTCGGTTCCACCTTGAAGTGGTGTAGCTTCGGTCTTCCTTTGTACGGGCGCGGCTTCAGGAACGAGAGCAGCTTTGGCCGTGCTATTTGTTTTCTCTTGATTTGGGGCTTTGCTTTGAAAGGGCACGCCTTTCAGGCGTGCCGCAACCGGCTCAACCCTGTTTTGAAAGGGTGCGGCTTCAGCCGCACCGTCAGAGTACCCTACAGGTGGGGGCTTTAGCCCCTGAGGGACAGGGTCTAGTTCAAAACCGGGATACGCGGAGGAAGAAGGGAATTCTTCCGGGCGCTCGCAAAAGCGTTCCTTGACGGGATTCTCATGAATATAGCGCACGTGTTGCGCATAGTCCCCGGCATCCCGAATCCGATGATCTTGAAATCCCTTTTGCCACACTTCCATGTTGGAGCCGAGTTCTTTCTTGGCGCGAAAGGAGAAGCCGCCTTTGATGAATTGAACCGCCTTCTCCAGGCTTGTCAATGGCGTGATAAGAACATGAATGTGATCGGGCATGATGACGAATTCATGCAGAAGATATGCTGTACCTCGATAGTGATAAAGCGTGTCGACAAGGAGCTTTGCCCATCGATCGTTGTTGAAAAGAGAACGACGTCCCCAAGTCTCCGTCGTGACCATGTAGGTCTGGTTGTTGTGGGTGGCGGGTTCTCTCTTGGGTATCATGGCACAACCTCAGGGGCTAAAGCCCCAGTCAATCGAAGCATCGAACGGCGCGGCTGAAGCCGCGCCCCTTCAAAGCTTTCGTTATTCACGTCCCTCTCGACCGGTCATCTCTTCGATCTTTAGTCTGCTCTCGCAATATTGGGGGCAAGTATCACTCGCCCCAATGGGCAGTGTTAGCCGGATTCCCTTCAAGCCCGTCTTCGAATACCTCACGGGAATCGTCGCCGTACAGAAGCCCTTCGGCCCCACAAAGACGAGGCGATATTGTCCGGGATCATGGGCTTCGAAGCCAAATCGCCCGGTTGGATCCGTCTCGATTACCTCAATGTCCCGGAAATCCCGACGGTTGCGCGCCTGCAATCTGACTTTAACCTTGGGTACTACGGCCAGATTTTCATCTACAACCACGCCCCGTAGCGCTTGGATGTCCTGCGGGCGTCGTGCAGGGCTCGGTGGGCACGAGCCTATGAACTGTCCGCCCATTCGAATACTTAACGACAGAAGCAAGAACGCCAGCAGGGGTGGTTTCAACGTTTTCATCGCTTGTACTCCTCCATCATCCGCACAAAGTCCTTAAACAAATAGTGCGAATCATGCGGCCCCGGCGCCGCTTCCGGGTGGTATTGCACTGTGAACAGCGGCAGATTCCGGTGGCGCATGCCTTCGAGCGTTGAGTCGTTTAGATCGATGTGTGTCAATTCAACTTCGCTTTGCGGCAGCGAATCGGGATCGACAGCGAAGTTGTGGTTATGCGCGGTGATCTCGATCTTGCCGCTCAGCAACTGCTTCACCGGATGATTTCCGCCGTGGTGGCCGAATTTCAGCTTGAAGGTCTTGCCTCCGAGCGCAATGCCAGTGAGCTGATGTCCCAGGCAAATTCCAAATATCGGCTGGCGTCCCATCAGGCGACGAATGTTGTCGACCGCGTAGGTGCAGGGTTCAGGATCGCCCGGGCCGTTCGACAGGAAGACTCCGTCGGGCTTCAGGGCCAACACGTCCTCAGCCGTTGTCTGCGCCGGGACTACCGTCACCTTGCAACCTTCTCCGCGCAGCTTGCGCAGGATGTTCTGCTTGATGCCGAAGTCGTAGGCGACTACGTGGAAGCGCGACGGCTCGTCTTTTACTCCGACAACTTCGTCGGGCAAGTGCGAGCGCTCGCCGGTTTCCCACACGTACGTGTGCTTGGTCGAGACGACCTTGGCTAAATCCTGGCCATCCATTTTCGGAATCGCTCGCGCCTTGGCGACTAGTTTGTCCGTGTCTTCTTCCAGCGTCGAGATCACGCCGCGCATCACGCCGCAGGTACGCAGGTGGCGAACCAGCGCTCGCGTGTCAATCTCGGCGAGCACCGGAATCTTGAACTGCTCCATGAACTCGTCCGTGACCTGCTGCGAGCGCCAGTTGGAACTGACCTTCGAGAACTCGCGCACGATCAACCCTTCGATGTACGGGCGCACGGCTTCGTTATCTTCGGGATTGGTGCCGTAGTTTCCGATTTCGGGGTTGGTTAGAACAACAATCTGTCCGGCGTAGGAAGGGTCGGTGAAAATTTCCTGGTAACCGGTAATGGAAGTATTAAAAACGACTTCGCCGGAGCACTCGCCTTTAGCGCCGTAGCCTTTGCCTCGGAAGACTCTGCCGTCTTCGAGCGCAAGGATCGCTTGCATTGGAACTCCTGGGGTGGATTTTATGAATTCTAGCAGGAGAGCGGGATGGTGTCAGCAGAAAGCTGTCGCGCGAAGCTCTCAGCTGTCAGCTGTCAGCTCTCAGTAAAACCTAGATCTCTGATGATGCAGCTGTCGTTCACACGTCGATGATTGAGTTTACTGAGAGCTGACAGCTGACAGCTGAGAGCTGCTCTATCTCAGCCTTCCCATCTTCTCCATCGGCCAATATCCAAAAACGGCTTTACCGTAGATGAAGCGTTCGTTCACGGGACCGAAATCGCGGCTGTCGTTCGACATGGTGCGATGGTCGCCGAGGACAAAGAAGCTATGCGGCGGAACCACCACTTCGCCAAAGGAGCGGGCGTCGGCGTAATCGTTCGGAACATAGTCTTCGTCGAGGGCTTCGCCGTTCACGTAGACCTGGCCGTTCTCGATGCGGATGCGGTCGCCTGCGACTCCGATAACGCGCTTGATGTAGCTCTTCGACGTGTCGCGCGGATAGCGGAAGACCACGATGTCCCCGCGCTCGATGGGCTCCCAACGATAGACGAACTTGTTGACGAAGATCCGCTCCTGGTCTTCGAGGCCGGGCATCATGCTGGTGCCTTCCACCTTCACCGGCTGGTAGAGAAAGATAATGATGAAAGCGGAGATGGCGAGCGAGACCAGCAGATCTCTTACCCAAACCGCCACCACGGGCAACGGGTGCGGGCTTGATTCTCTTGTCGTCGCCGGAACCGGCGGCTGAGGGTTCCCCACGTCAGGCATCGTGCTCCCTATTTTATACGAGGTTAGAGGTCAGAGGTCAGATTGTAGAGGTGAAAACCTGACTATCAGACCTTCGAAGATCCTCACTTCTGCAATCTGACCTCTGACCTTGCCAAGGGGCTCCATTCCTCGTACAACTAGACTTTCTATGGCCGACTACTCAATTTTCCCGAAGATCAACGCGACGCTCAACGGATCGAGCGCGGTACTGCTGGTTACCGGACGTGCGCTGATCGCGCGCGGCAAGATGGCGGCGCATCGCGCGGTGATGTTGACCGCTCTCGGAACTTCTTCCCTCTTCCTGGTTTCGTATCTCTACTACCACTATCACGTGGGTTCAGTGCATTTCCGCGGTACGGGATGGACCCGGCCGCTCTATTTCAGCATCCTGATCTCGCACACCACGCTGGCCTTGGTCATTGTGCCCATGGTGATCATTACGCTCACCCGCGCCTTGCGGGAGCAATTTGACCGGCATCAGGCCATCGCGCGCTGGACGTTTCCACTCTGGCTCTACGTCTCAGTGACGGGCGTGGTCGTTTACCTCATGCTGTATCAGATCTTTGTGTAGAGACGGGGCTTGCCCCGTCTCATGCGGACAGAGCCGGAGACGCGGCTAGCCGCGTCTCTACAGGAGAGTTGGAGTAAATCGGCTCCCCCCGCGCCTGCCCGATTCATCACATATTTTTAGTACGTGCGACACCGACAAGGGGTCGCCCAATTCTGCTATAGTGAGCGTCTCGAAGGAGCACGCAGTCATGAGTGGAAAAAGCGTAAACAAAGTCATCCTGATCGGAAACCTTGGCAAGGATCCCGAAATCAAGTACACGCCGCAGGGAAAACCGGTGGCGAAGTTTTCCCTGGCCACCAACGAGCGCTACAAGGACAAAGACGGCCAGTGGCAGGACCGCACCGAATGGCACAACATCGTGCTTTGGGAGCGGCTGGCGGAGATTGCCGGAGAGTATCTCAAGAAGGGCGGCAAGGTTTACATCGAAGGCCGCATTCGAACCGACTCCTGGGACGACAAGCAAACTGGCCAGAAAAAGTACATGACCAACATCATCGGCAATGACATCGTCCTGCTCGGTGGACGCGGCGAAGGCGGCGGTAGCGGCGGCGAGCACGCGGGCAGCACACGCGGAGTCTCGGCATCGTCCGGCGGGAACGACTTCGACCAGAGCGCGCCCGAACCGCAACACGCGCCAGCCGGGGGCTCTCCGATTACGGATGAAGACATTCCGTTCTAACTGAAACTCTCAACGTAGGCAGCTTTATGCTTGCAGACCGAAATTGCGTTCCCTGCCGCGGCGGCATTCCGCCGCTGAAGGGCGACAAACTTGCGGAAATTCATCGTCAGTTGGCGGAGCCCGCGCAGTGGAAAGTCGTCAACGAACATCACCTTGTGCGCGCCTACAAATTCCCTGACTTTAGGTCCGCTCTGGCTTTCGTGAACCGCGTTGGCGAACTGGCTGAGGAGCAGGGTCATCATCCCGACATCCTGCTGGGATGGGGCAAGGTTGAGATCACGACCTGGACGCACGCCGTGGATGGGCTGACCGAGTCGGATTTCATTTTGGCCGCGAAGATCGACAAAGTCCTCTAAATCGGGTCATCTGACCGTCGGGTCATCGGGCCATCTGAACCCGTAGCCTTCAGATCACCAGATGACCCGATCACCCGAGCGCCCGATCTTCCAAATTTCGCCGCACCGCCAGTCCCCACAGTCCTGTCGGAATCAGCATCAACAGGCCCGCGACGCTGGCGACGTGACGCGCGGCGAAGCCCCAATCTACAAAGCGTCCGGCAAGATACGCCCCGGCGGCAATCGTAATCGTGAACAGGCTCACGTCGGCGGCAAACACACGTCCGCGAAACTTGTCGTCGCTTTGCATCTGTAAAAGCGTCGTCGAGAACACCCAGATGATCGAACTGCCAAAGTGCGCCAGCGCCACACACAAACATGCCTGCCAGAGATGGCCTGAAATCCCCAGAAGCGCATAGCCGGCAGCGGCTGCGAGATATCCCCAGAAGATCGCAACCTCCAGGCGATGCCTCCAGTGTCCTGCCCATGAAGTCGTCATGAGCGGCCCGAGCAGCGCGCCCAGGCCGCGGGCTCCGAGCAGCAGACTCATGCCGACAAATGCGCCGCGTTCGGGAGCTATGCCGCGCCAGCGGACGGCGAATTCATTTTGCCCCATCACCGTGAACAGCACCCAGCCTGGTCCGATGACCAGGTTTCCGAATTTCACCAGAATCGTCGAGCGCAAACGAACCTGCGACCGCACGTAGCGGATGCCCGCGAGGACGGGCGAAAAGTCCACCAACTCACGCGCCCGGAACGGATGTCCGCCTTCGGCATGAGGCTCGGAGAAGCGCATCCCCCCAATCAACGCGGCAGAAACTAGAAACGACAGCGCATTCAGCAGGAAGACGGCATCGCGGCCGAGCAGCGCCGCGACCACGCCTCCCAGGGTCGCACCCACCATAAGATTCACCGACCACGTGGTCGAAGACAGCGTGTTGGCCACGACGACGTCTTCGCGCTTCACCAGGTTCGGAACCACGGCATTGCGCGCCGGCTCGAAGAAAGCGACCAGCAAGGTTTCCGCCATGAGCAGCGGGTAGACCAACCACACCTTGTCTTTGGTGCGAATCACCAGCATGCAGAGGACGATGAGCATGCGTCCAATATCCGATGCAATCATGACGTGCTTGCGCCGCAGCCGGTCGTTCACCACGCCCGCCGTCGGCCCGATCAGAGCTTGCGGCAGAACTTGCAGCACCAACGCCAGCGCCACCGATCCGGCGCGTCCGGTAAGTTGCAGCAGCAGGTTGTAGATGGCCAGCGTGTAAAACCAGTCGCCGAGTTCGCTGACGACTTGCGCGCTCCACAAGCGGCGGAAGTTGCGATTGCCGCTCAGCAGGCGCGCGTACGACGCAAACGTTACCGCACTAACTTCCAATTCAGGAGCGGGTTCCATATCGGCGTGAGATCGGAATTTCACAGCATACCGGATCGAACTAGCCCCCGCATCCTAAGCTCGAAACCGGCCGGCGCGACTGTGCAAAGCAATGCACACGAAGAAGTTCAAGGCGGACTGGTCGGCTGGCGACCCATTGAACAGGATGTCGTATCCCCAATCCCCGGGCGCAAACCCGGGGATTTTTTTGCCTCAAGTGTTCCGCTTAGTTAGACAGCTGTCCGGTTTTCGACCAGATCCAGAAAGTACTGGTGAATGCGGTGATCGTCGCTGAGTTCCGGGTGGAAGGTGGCGGCCAGCGTCTTACCTTTGCGCACCAGCACCGGGTCCCTGCCCTCGGTCGCGATCACTTCCACGCCCTTGCCAACGCGTTCGATCTTCGGAGCGCGGATGAAAACCATCTCAATCGGCTCGTTAAGGAATCGCCCTTCGCGGATGGAGCTGTCGATCTGGCGGCCGTAGGCATTGCGGCGCACGGTGATGTCGAGCGCGCCCAAGCCCGCCTGCTTCGGATTCTCTACCTCTGTGGCCAGCAGGATGCACCCCGCGCAGGTGCCAAAAGTGGGCTTCGTGCGCACGAAGTCCTTCAGCTTCGCCAAGCCGTTTTCCCCGAGCAGCTTAAGAAATGTTCCCGACTCGCCTCCGGGAATTACCAGGCCGTCGATCTCATTTAGTTGCTCAGGCTTTTTCACCAGCACAACTTCCGCGCCGAGTTCTTCCAGGCGGCGGCGGTGGGCGTCGAAATCTCCTTGCAGGGCTAGAACACCGATTTTCATTGGCGCGGCCGCTGAGGAAGAATGAACGGAGAACGTTCGGTTTCCCTTGCTCAAGGGGTCCCCCTTCCCCCCCTTTTATTTTAGTAAAGTCTTGATAATGAATACACTTAGTCGAAGGGTACTTCCCAAAGTATTCATTTTAAATTGTTCAAAGCTAAAGTCTTGAATGCATGGAGCTTAGATCGCATTCGTACTGTCTCAATATTCAATCTGCGTTGATTCCAGCATTGATCACCTGTCCGCTTATGTCAATTGAAATGCAGCGACAACCGCATCGCTGAGGACAAAACGGGCTGATTTGAGCAGTGGCACCGCCCTCCCAATCAGCCCTGACATCAAGCCGAACGAGTGGCCCGTCCTATCGCGAAGCGAAGGGCGGGATTCTCCGAACCGCGGACACCGGATCTTCATCGTAAGCACTTCCCACCGATTCATCACATCCAGCCAGTGATCACCAACACAGACATCTCCGCTCGCCATGCCCGAGAATGAATCTGATCGGCCAATGCACAACTGTGCCCGTCTCCAGAGACGGACCTTGATGCCGCACGACAGCCATTTGCCAGCGCTCTTTGAAAACCCAGATAGCACCTGAAAGCTCTCCACCCTGTTCCCAAATTGGGAGCGCGGCAAAGCCATTTTCCGTTAAGTCCTTATTCCGGAATACTTTGATATAAGTTCTTATTTTTCAAAGACCAAGGTAGCAAATTCCCGCTAAGCCCATGATTCCATTAGCGAGGGGGGAGGGGATACCGGTACCAGGTAGTAAACATCCTCCCGGGCAGAACACCCCACCCGCCAAACTCCCGTGAAAGGTAAAGTCCAGAGTTGACCTCTTTCAGCACTCACTCATTGATATGGCCCGTGTGCCGTCTCTAAGTGCGTCAGGCTCAGAGGATATGTGGCACCAGCGCCGCCACCCGTCGAGAGTAGGCTTCGTACGGCTCGCCGAACTGCTCGCGCATCCATTTTTCCTCAAGCCTTAGTTTGCGCCACAGTACGGCGAAAACCAGGGCAACAGCAAGTAACCCGCGCCATTCGCCAAGGGCCACGGCGCAACCAAGAAATCCCAGCAGAAGTCCGGTGTAGATGGGATGACGAACCAGGGCATAAGGTCCACTGGTAACGAACTCGTGGCCTTCCTTCACCGTGACGGATTGGCTCCAGTTGCTTCCAAGGTGACGACGCGCCCAGACAGAAAAGAGTAGCCCACCGGCGGTAATTGCCGCACCGGTCCAAAAGCACCAGGCGCCGAGCGGAAGAAATCGTTCGTCCAGCGATGAAAGCGGAACGCACGGGAGCCACAGAAGCGCCATCGCGCAAGCAATCGAAACCAGGCGGACAAGCCGCGACACCGGCGACTCGCGGCGCTCGGTTGCCTTGACCTTCGCCGACATCGCCCCCCAATAGGCAAAATAAGCAAGCCACATTGCAGGGAAAAGATACCTATATAGGAATGGCACCGATCTTCCTTGCCCGAGTACCCCACTCATCGCGGACTTTGCGATGAGTGGGCTTCGTGCAGCAACTTTTATTTACTGCAAGTCGCACTGACCATCTTCACGCTGGACACCTGCAAATCGCCGTGTTGCCTTCCTCCCATTTCTTTTTGTTCGTAAGGTTGGCTTTTTTCTTCTTGCGCTTTCGATCGGTGCGCCACCGTGCCGGTTACAGTAATGGTGTGGCCGACATGATCGGCAAGGGAGACTTCGGGGCTGGTGTAAAGCTCCCAATGCTTATTGTCCGTGCTAATGAGAAAAAATCCTCCCGGTTCAGCGCCTTTCTGGAGGCAACCGGTTACGGTCTGCGTCGCCGACGCCTTTTCGTCCGCCATTTGCGGTGCGCCATACAACAAAACCGAACTAAGGCTCACGAAAAGAGCCAGCCATGCGAGTTTCCGAGTCATGATTTACGTCCTCCTTACAGAGAGAGCAGTATGGTCTTTGTTTACAGAGAATGGCTGTGACTTGCGTCACAGCTGTTCTCCAAGCTTCAACAAGCGGGTGCACCACTTTAACGGCGAAGCAGGGCTGGTCTAGTATGGCGGAGGCGGAGCCTATGTTGATCAAGGTCTGCATTATTCTGGGCTCGGAGGTCCTTTTTTTCTCGGCCCTGCTCTTTGGCGCTGCCGGGACCGCCCGCTGGCCGGCCGCGTGGGCGTATCTCATTCTGTTTGTCGCCGGAGCTTTCTGTCTTTGCCTTTGGCTAGCGCGGCGCGATCCCGCGCTTCTGGCCGAACGCCTCAAATCGCCGCTGCAAAAAGGCCAGCCCTTCTGGGACAAATTCTTTATCCTGCTTATGACGGTTGCCTGGTGCGCTTGGCTCGTCCTGATGGGTCTGGATGCTGTCCGCTACCGCTGGTCCGTCATGCCGGTCTGGCTGCAATGCGCGGGCGCGGTGACGATCGTCTTGTCGTTCTGGATGATCGGCCGCGTCTTTCGGGAGAACCCATTTCTCACGGCGGTGGTGCGCATCCAAACCGAGCGCGGACACAGAGTGGTTTCTACCGGACCCTACGCCACCGTCCGCCATCCGCTCTATGCCACGCTGCTCATCTACCTGCCCGCGAATGCGTTGCTGCTTGGCTCCTGGTACGGCTTGGCGGCTTCGGTAGTTTTCTTAGGCGGCATCGTTTTTCGGACGGCGATGGAAGACCGCGAACTTCAACGCAGTCTCGCCGGCTACTCCGAGTACGCCGCCCGCGTGCCCTACCGGCTGATTCCGTTTATCTGGTGAGTGGCACGCGGCGTCTCCCAGTATGTCAAGACGCGTGGCGTCTACCGTAAACTAGGACATTCCGGATTTTCCTCATAACTTGCTGATTCCAATGGATCGAAAAAAGGGGGTAGGGGTACGCAAAAGGTGCTTTTCGAGAAGTGGCCTGCCGAACCGCCGGCGCCGTTCGACTCCGCTTCACGCGGCCGGAGGTCGGACCTTCATCTTAAGCCCTTCCCACTCATTCACTCTTACCCGACCTGCCTCGCCCAGGAAGTAGGAAATCCGCGCCTCCGTCTGTCCCCAAGCCCCCAGTTTTCCCTGTCCCAGATTTCTAGAACGGGATAATTGCAGCAAACGCCGCCAAATTGGAACGCCTACCCAATTCTGGACTAATTCCGCTTCTTGCCGATAGATATGACATGAGCGCTGTTGTGCCCGAATTCCGGATGCGGGTGACGACCGACTTTAGGAAGCCGGTGATGACCTTGGTCGAAGCATCGTGGGAGGACTCCCGTGGGATTTTGCAGACTGTCCCGGCGCGCATGGAAGACAAGTCCGCTGGCGGGGCATGTATACGAGTCCAGAGACCCATCGTGGTCGGATCAAAGCTGAGAATTCAGTCGCGTCTTGAGCACTTCTCCGGCACTGCCCGGTACTGCCGCACCGAGGGTATGGAATATCTGGTAGGTATTCAGCGAGATACCACGGAGAGTCCGATCCCCAACCGCGCTGGCTCCGCCGATGTCCCACCGCAGAAAAGCGTAAGAAGCAGTGATCCGCTGGTTTCGACAGTCAAAATCCAAAGTCCGCTGAAGCGGCCAGAGAGCAAGCCGAACATGGTTCCCACAAACGAAGTTCCCACAGCGGAGCAGAAAGTGGAGAGTGCTCCAATCGCACGCATCGCAAGCTCGACCACGACGCCTGCGCGCGGGGCTGGTCACGAAATCGACAACCGGGACAGTCCGCGCTCGCGGCCTCGAGATTTACATGCTCTTCGGCGGACTGAACTCCAAACCAAACAGCCTCCAAAACAAGCTGGCAAGGAAAGGAAACATATGCGACTCAAATGGCTCGAACTACCATGGATCAAGAAGCCGGAGGGCCTTAGCGTAAGCGGCCCGGGAAGCGGCGAAGCCTGCAGCGACGGCAACAGCAACGGCAAAAGCGAGAAGGAGAATCTTATGCCCCACCTAACTCAACCCACGCAAAAAGCTCCCGTGCGATCTGCACGAGAGGTCCCAAGCTTCCAGGTCGATCTGTCGCCCATGGAAAATATTTACCGCGAGGCCGGGATCATGAATCCGCGGAGGGGATACAGCATTAACAAAGTGGTCGAGATGCTTCACAGCGAACACATCCGCGAGTTATCGAAAGAGATGAAGCGGGCCGCGGTGCTAATGGCTCTCGAGACGGCCGGCATTCCAATCGACCAGGTGCAGAACGACGCCAAAGCGCGTCAGGGTGCCCTGGATTCCCACGAGGCCGAGCAGAGGAAGCGGGTGGAGGCAGAGTGGGCAAGGAAGGCGGAAGAAGTTATCCAAATTCAGGCGGAACTGGAGAGCATAAAGGCCCACTACATGGCACGCATCGGCCGCAACATGGAGGGTGTAGCGCGGGAGAAAGCCACCTTTGCCAATTGGCTGACCTTGAAGCAGCAGGAGCGCCAAAGCATTGCCGACGCCGTGGAGCTGTGTTTGAAATCGCCTGTCTCCGAGCCAGCCAGTGCTCCGCCTTCGGATGTCAGCATGGTGAAGGTCAGCGCCAAGACGGTGTGATTCCATCTCTGCCCGGTTTTGCCGAAGCCCCGAGCGAAGAGGGGGATAGCCGAAGGGTGGCCTGCCGAACCGCCGACACCATTCGACTCCGCTTTACGCGGCCGGAGGTCGGATCTTCCTCGTAAGCACTTCCCACTCATTCACTCTTAACCAGATCTGACCGGGCCAGGAAGTAGGCGCGCGGAGGCTGCTCCACGATTCGCCTCAGATCGACTTCACCGGAATCGCCATCACATCCTCCACAAACCCGACTTCCTTCTGCACGAACGGCTCCGCGTAGGTGACGCCGCCGAGCATGCCGTAAAAGCGGGCCATGGATTCCACCCGCGCTCGAATCTCTTTCTGCGCGGGAAAGATTTCGCTGCCCTCTTCCTGGTCGGTGAACTGGGACTTGTAGGCCATCAGCGAAGCAAAGCGCGTTTCGAACTGGTCGGTGATGTCCACGACAAACGAGGGACGTACATCGCGGTAAAGGCTCGCGTAAATGATTTTGAAAGGACGATGAGGCGCAGCCGAATCGGCGTTGGGGCGGCTGAGAGCTGACAGCTGAGAGCTGACAGCTAGCTTCGCAAGTCCCGATATGAACGCCGCTTCATATCCGAGCACGGAAGCCGTGTAGTGATCCGGATGGCGCCCCTCCCAGAAAGGAAGAATCAGCACCCGCGGACGCTGCTCGCGGAGTACGCGGACGACCTTCAAGCGATTCTCCCAGGTATTTTCGACGCGGCCGTCAGGAATATCGAGAGCGTGGCGCCAGGAAACTTTCAGAATGCGCGCTGCTTCGGCCGCTTCGCTGGCGCGGTCTTCAGCGGTGCCGCGCGTCCCCATTTCGCCTTGCGTGAGGTCGAGGATGCCGGTGCGGTATCCGCGTTCGGCCATCTTGAGCAGAGTTCCGCCGCAAGTCTGCTCCACATCGTCGCGGTGCGCGGCTAGGGCGAGAATGTCGAGAGGCATGATCTCACGCTGCCGGTTTCGTCGTACGCCGGTTCGCCAGCGCAAAGGCCAATCCAAACATGAATAGCGCAAACAGCACCAGCGTCAAAATCGATGCGGTCAGCGAGAACTCGCTGGCCGCTTCGGGATACATCAGCGTGCGCAGCGCCTCGACTCCGTAGGTCAGCGGATTGGCGTACATGAGCCAGCGAATCCATCCTGACGCGCCGGAAAGAGGGAAGAGCGCTCCCGAAAGCAGCCACAGCGGAATCAGAAATAAATTGATGATGGCATGAAAGGCTTGCGTCGAATCCATGGGCCAGGCAATGGCGAATCCGAGCGCGGTCAGTGCAAACGACACCAGGAACACGGTGAGCACGATCAGCCCGAAAGAGGCCGGCGTCATGTGCACGCCGACTAGCGGCGCGAAGACCAGAAAAATCAGTCCCTGGACGGTGGCCAGTGTAGTGCCGCCCAAAACTTTTCCCAGAACGATGGCCGCGCGCGGCACCGGCGCCACCAGCACCGACAGCAGGAAGCCTTCGTTGCGGTCTTCGATCACCGACATCATGGTGAAAAT
>Ga0074046_10000341_pt1 | contig 41783 bp, 34 predicted proteins | sample BogForMeECP23OM3_FD_94441 | JGI IMG/M metagenome (GOLD analysis project Ga0074046, IMG submission 94441) | Bog forest soil microbial communities from Calvert Island, British Columbia, Canada - Bog Forest MetaG ECP23OM3 | ecosystem: Environmental > Terrestrial > Soil > Wetlands ... | reverse complement strand
TACTCGACCGCGTTCGGCATGCGGCGGATCGCCTACCGCGGCCCGGAGACCGGGTACCCGGACGAGGCCGTGCACGTGCTCGAGTCGGGCGGCGCGCGGTTCGTCTTCCGCGGCCCGGCCCGGCCGGGAACCCGGCTCGGCATGCGGGTGGCCGCGCACGGCGACGGGGTCGCGGACCTGGCCCTGGAGGTCAGCTCGGCCGAAGAGGCCTATGACTACGCGGTGGCTCACGGCACCCGCGGCCTGGAGGCGCCGCGCCTGCTTGAGGATGACTACGGCAAGGTGGTCGTGGCCGCCATCGCCACCTACGGCGACACCAGGCACACGCTGGTGGAGCGATCCGGCTATTCCGGTCCGTACCTGCCCGGGTACGTCCCGGCGGCACCGGTCGTCGCCCCCGGCGAGCGCGCCTTCTTCACCGAGATCGACCACTGCGTCGGCAACGTCGAGCTCGGCAAGATGGATGAGTGGGTGGACTTCTACCACCGGGTCATGGGATTCACTAACATGAAGGAGTTCGTCGGCGACGACATCGCCACCGAGTACTCCGCGCTGATGAGCAAGGTCGTCGCGGACGGCACCCGCACGGTGAAGTTCCCGCTGAACGAGCCCGCGGCGGGCAAGCGCAAGTCGCAGATCGACGAGTACCTGGAGTTCTACGGCGGCCCGGGCGTGCAGCACATCGCGCTGGCCACCGACGACATCGTGGCCAGCGTCCGAGCCATGCGGGCGGCGGGCGTGGAGTTCCTGTCCACCCCGGGCAGCTACTACGACGAGCTCGGTTCGTGGGTCGGCCAAACCCGGGTGCATGTGGATCAGCTGCGCGAGCTCGGCATCCTGGCCGACCGGGACGAGGACGGCTACCTGCTGCAGATCTTCACCAAGCCGGTGCAGGACCGCCCGACCGTGTTCTTCGAGCTGATCGAGCGGCACGGCTCCCAGGGCTTCGGGAAGGGGAACTTCAAGGCGCTGTTCGAGGCGATCGAGCGGGAACAAGCCAAACGCGGAAACCTCTGAGCGCGCCAGCGGCGGGCGTCCTGCCAGCAAGTCACCGCTGTGTAGACATCACCATTCTACCTAGGTAGAGTTGCCTGCGTGGAGAGCATGCAGCTACGGGCCGGCCGACCTCTGCTGGCTGACTCCGGTCGTCCCTGGGCCGGCGCCGCGCTGGCGTGCTGCGCGGCCCTTATCGCCGCGCTGGGCGCGCTGTTCGCACACCAGGCTCAGGCAGGCCGGCTCGATCATGCCGTCGATTCTCCGGTCATCAGCTGGCTCGGCAGCCATCAAGATCTCGCAGGATGGCTTGCCTTTCCCGGTTCGCTGATTCCGGCGGTGGGACTGAGCGTGGCCATCGCCGTCGCCTGCCTGCTCGCGGGCCGGCTCAACGGCGCGGTGCTGGCCGTGGCCGCCGTCCCGGCCGCCACCGGGCTGAACGACGGCCTGCTCAAGCCCCTGGTCCATCGCACCTACCTGGGCGTCCTCACCTATCCGAGCGGGCACACCGCGACCATCTTCGCGCTGGCGGCAACGGTCGCGGTGCTGCTTCTCGGCCCGTCGCGGCCCACCAGGGGTAGGGAGCTGCGGGTACTGATCGCGGCCGCCGCGGGCGTGCTGGGGGGCGTGGTGGCCATCGGCGTCATCGGCCTGCGATGGCATTACTTCACCGATACCGTGGCCGGGGCCGCGGTCGGTATCGGTACGGTCTGCGCGCTCGCGCTCCTGCTGGACGTGCCGGCCGCTAGGCGGCAGTTCGGGCGGGCTGGCCGCCTACTGCCGACGGCTCAGCCGAAGGCGAGGGTGTAGCCGGCGGCACGCAGCGCGGCGATCACTTCGGCGCAGTGCTCGGGCCCGCGCGTCTCGACCTGCAGGACCACCTCGACCTCGTCCACGTGCAGCCGCGGCGCCAGCCGCTCGTGGCCGACCTCGAGCACGTTGGCACCGAGATCAGCCAGGTCGGCCAGGAGTTTCGCGAGCGATCCGGGACGATCGGGCAGCGTGGCGCGGAACGCCAGGTAGCGCCCGGCGGCGGTGAGGCCGTGCCGGAGCAGCTTGGACAGCAGCAGCGGATCGATGTTGCCGCCGGAGAGCACCACCACTACTGGCGGGACGAAGTCGCGCGGGTGCTCAAGCACGGCGGCCACCCCGGCCGCCCCGGCGGGCTCCACCACCTGCTTGGCCCGCTCTAGGCACAGCACCAGCCCGCGGGACAGGCTTTCCTCCGAGACCGTCACCACCCGCCCGGCGTAGGCGGACAGGATGCCGAACGGGATATCACCCGGGCGGCTGACCGCGATGCCGTCCGCCATGGTGGGCCTAGCCTGCACCGCCATCGGATGCCCGGCCGCCAGCGAGCCTGGGTACGGCGCGACCGCCTCCGCCTGCACGCCGACGACACCGATCTCCGGGTCCAGGCCCTTGATCGCCACGGTGATCCCCGCGGCGAGGCCGCCGCCGCCCGCCGGCACCACGACCGTGCGCACCTGCGGGCACTGCTCGATGATCTCGAAGCCCATCGTGCCCTGGCCGGCCACGATGTCCGGATGGTCATAGGGATGGATGAACACGGCGCCGGTCCGCTCGGCGAAGGCCAGGGCCTCGTTTAGCGCATCCTCCACGCAGGTACCGTGCAGGATGACCTCCGCTCCGTAGCCTCGTGTCGCCTGCACCTTGGGCAGCGGCGCACCCGCGGGCATGACCACGGTGGCCGCGCAGCCGAGCAGCCCGGCCGCGAACGCGACCCCCTGGGCGTGGTTACCCGCGCTGGCGGCGACGACGCCGCGGGCGCGTTCGGCGTCCGACAGCCTGGCGATCCTGGAGTAGGCGCCGCGCACCTTGAACGACCCGGTTCGCTGCAGGTTCTCGCATTTCAGGAAGACCGGCCCGCCCACCGCCTCGGACAGTACCCGGGAGTGGAGCACGGGCGTGTCGGAGATCACATCCTGGATCAGCTTGCGGGCGGCGGCGACGTCATCGGAGCTAACCGTGTCATGTGTTGTTGCCACGGGAAGAAGTGTGCCATCCATTCGCGGTCCCGGCGTCCGCACCCGAACTCCGGCAGATGCGAAAACGTGCGATCACGACATACTGTCGAATGGTGCAGCAACACACCCAGCATCACCACGAAAGCCAGCCGCCCGCCACCACCACCGTCGGCGAACTACGCGCCGGCGGTCACGTGTACCGTAGCGTCAAGGAAGAGATAAGGCAGAACCTGCTCGCCATGATGCGGGCCGGACAGGTTCCCTTCCCCGGCATCGTCGGGTTCGGCCAGACCGTCCAGCCCCACCTTGAGCGCGCCCTGATCGCCGGGCACGACATCATCCTGCTCGGCGAACGCGGCCAGGGGAAGACCCGGCTGATCCGGACCCTGGCCGGGTTGCTCGACGAGTGGACCCCGGCCGTCGAGGGCTGCGAGATCAACGACCATCCTTATCATCCGGCCTGCGCGCGGTGCCGCCGGCTCGCCGCCGAACTCGGCGACGACCTGCCGGTCACCTGGCGGCATGCCAGCGAGAGGTACGGCGAGAAGCTCGCCACCCCGGACACCAGCGTCGGCGACCTGATCGGCGACATCGACCCGGTCAAGGTGGCCGAAGGACGCACCCTCGGCGACCCGGAGACCATCCACTTCGGGCTGGTGCCGAGGACCAACCGGGGCATCTTCTCCCTGAACGAGCTGCCTGACCTCGCCGAGCGGATCCAGGTGTCGCTGCTGAACGTGCTGGAGGAGCGCGACATCGGGATCCGCGGCTACGCGCTCCGGCTGCCGCTCGACCTGCTGCTGGTGGCCAGTGCGAACCCCGAGGACTACACCAACCGGGGACGGATCATCACGCCGCTCAAGGACCGGTTCGGCGCGGAGATCCGTACCCACTACCCGCTGTCTCTGGCCGACGAGCTGACCCTGATCAGGCAGGAAGCCGACATCTGGACCGCCGCGGAGCTCCCGGAGCACCTAGTCGAGGTGATCGCCAGGTTCACCAGGGGGGTCCGCGAGTCGCCCGCGGTCGACGCGCGCTCCGGGGTGTCCGCGCGGTTCGCCATCGCCGCGGCGGAAACCGCGGCGGCGTCGGCCGTGCGCCGGTCCGCCCTGGCGGGATCATCGGCCGAGACGCCGATCGCCCGGGTCTGCGACCTGCCCGTCACGGTCAGCACCCTGCGCGGCAAGGTCGAGTTCGAGGTCAGCGAGGAGGGCCGGGAAGAGGAAGTGCTCGGCGCGATGCTGCGCCGGGCGATCGCCGACACGTTCCGGTCCAGGCTGGGCGGCGTGGACCTTACCGGCCTGCTCGCCAAGTTCGAGGATGGCGGTACCGTCGAGTCGGGTGAGCTCGTGCCCGCTACCGAGCTGCTGCAGCGGATCGGCGACGTCCCCGGGCTGGCCAAGATCATGGCCAGGCTGGGCATGGACGGCGGCGAGTCCTTCGGGCACGCGGCGGCCGCGCTGGAGTTCACCCTGGAAGGCCTGTACCTGTTGCGCAGGCTGTCCAAGGACACCGACGGTGGCACCAGCGTGTACGGGACCTGACGTGGCGAACTACCGGTACGGCCGGTACGTCTACGGCCCGGACCCGCTCGCGCTTCCCTTCGACGTGCGGGGCGCCGTCGACGAGATGGGCGACTCGATACTGGCGGGCGCCAGCCCGGCCGACGCGCTGCGGGAGCTGCTGCGCAGGGGCTTGGGAGACCGGGCGGACCGCCGGGGCCTCGATGACATGCTGCGCCGGGTGCGGGAACGGCAGCGGGAGATCCGCGGCAGCGGACGCCTCGACGGCATACTCGAGCAGGCCCGCGCCCTGCTCGACACCGCCGTCGGGCAGGAGCGCGCCGAGCTGTTCCCCGACCCGAGCGACGAGGCCAGGCTACGCGAGGCGGACCTCGACGCGCTGCCCGCCGACACGGCCCAGGCCATCAGGCAGCTGGCCGACTACGACTGGCGGTCGCCCGCCGCCCGCCAGACCTTCGAGCAGCTCAGGGAGCTGCTGCGCAGCGAGGTGCTCGACAGCCAGTTCCGCGGCATGCGGCAGGTCATGAGCAATCCCGATCCGGAGGCGATGCAGCGGGTCAAGGACATGCTGGCCGACCTGAACGAGATGCTGGCCGCGGACGCCCGCAGTGAGCACACCCAGGCCGATTTCGACCGCTTCATGGAGCGCCACGGCGACCTGTTCCCCGACCAGCCGCAGAACCTGGAAGAGCTGGTGGACTCGCTGGTCCGCCGGATGGCCGCGGCGGAACGCCTGCTGCGCTCGCTCAGCGACGAGCAGCGCGAGGAACTCGCCGGGCTGATGGCCAGCGCGCTCGACGACGCCGGGCTGGCGGCCGAGATGGCCAGGCTCGCCGACGCGCTCCGGGCCAGGCGCCCGGATCTCGACGGGGCCGCCATGGCCGGCGGCGTCCAGATGTCCGGCGAGGAGCCGCTGGGCCTCGGCGATGCCACCACGGCCCTGGCCGAGCTCGCCGACCTGGGCGAGCTGGAAACGGCGCTCGGCCAGGATTACCCGGGTGCGAGCCTGGACGACATCGACGAGGAGGCGGTCCGGCGGGCCTTCGGCCGGCAGGCCGTGGACGACGTCGAGGCCTTGCGCCGCATCGAGCGCGAACTGGAGCGGCAGGGCTACCTGACGCGCAACGCCGGGCAGCTCGAGCTCTCCCCCAAGGCCGTGCGCAGGCTCGGCGACACCGCGCTGCGCCGGATCTTCTCCGACCTGAGCTTCGGCCGGTCCGGCGACCACGACCTGCGGGACGCCGGCCAGGCGGGCGAGCTCACCGGCACCACCCGCGCCTGGGAGTTCGGCGACGAGCAGCCGCTCGACGTCCCGGCCACGGTGCGGAACGCGCTGCTGCGCGGCGGCCGCCCGGTCCCCGGCGCCCCGGTCAAGCTCGCGGCGCGCGACTTCGAGGTGGCCGAGACCGAGCGCCGCAGCGCCGCGGTCGTGTCGTTGCTCGTCGACCTGTCGTACTCGATGCAGCTGCGCGGGACCTGGGCCGCGGCCAAGCAGACGGCGCTCGCGCTGCACGCGCTGCTGCGCAGCAGGTTCCCCCAGGACGCCATCCAGGTCGTGGGCTTCTCCAACTATGCGCGCGAACTGCACGAGACCGAGCTCGCCGGGCTCGGCTGGGACATGGTGCAGGGCACCAACCTGCATCACGCGCTGCTGCTGGCCGGGCGGCACATCGACCGGCACCCGGAGCACGAGCCGGTAGTCCTGGTTGTGACCGACGGCGAGCCGACCGCTCATCTGCAGCGCGACGGGCGATCCTGGTTCGACTGGCCGCCGTCTCCTGAGACGGTCGAACTCACGCTCGCGGAAGTGGATAAAATGACCCGCCGGCACGCCGCGCTCAATATTTTCATGCTGGCGGATGACGCTAGGCTTACCGCGTTCGTTGACAATGTAGCGAGGAGGAACGGCGGACGCGTGCTGCAGGCGGCGCCCGAACGTCTCGGTGAGTATGTCATCCGTGACTTCCTACGCACCCGCGGCGTCAGTCGAAGGTAGATTTTCCTAGTCGGCTGAGGACTCTCGGCTCGCTGCGGCCGGCCGGCACTGCCGGGCGGCCGGCCGTAACTGGTCGGCATCTAACACAGCTTTACCGCATGCCTGCACAAGGAGGAATTGTGACTTCTACCAGCGGATCAGTCGAGCGGTCGTCGGGCCGGACGATTCTCGCGGTGATTCTGGGCATCATCGCCCTGTTGTTCATCGTGGTCGCCATCATCTACCTGGCCGAGCCTGCCAAGTCGCTGCCCACCTTCATTCCCGGGCATATCAAGGGTTCCACCGGCCACCATCCGCTGAAGGCCACCGGCTCGCTCGTCGTCGGCATCGTCTTCGCGGTCGGGGCCTGGTTTGCCCTCGCGTACAAGCCCAAGCCGCAGGCCGCGGCGCCGAACGACACGTCGGAAAGCTCGCCTGCGGGGCGGAACTGACCCACGCACGGCCCGCATGTTAGCGCCCGCGACCCGCTGAGGCGGGGCGCGGGCGCTTGCCTCACCGGCCCTTCGCTGTCTTAGGCCAAGGCTGCCGCTCACGCCCGGGCCAGCGGCTCAGAAGCAATACACAGATCCCAGTCACGATTCCTTCATGCCTGGCGGGTCACAATGGCCTGGTGATGCGCCAGCCAGTCACCCGTGCCAAGCGCGCCGGCGCAGGACCTGGCCTGCGCATGCGCAGGCCAGGTCCTGCGCCTCGACCTGGGTTCGTTACCGGGTGTGCCGCTCTGGCCGGCCTGGGGTTCGGCGTGGTCGTCGGCACGGTCATCATCGGCGAGTCCCGCGGGTCGCTGGCCGCGCCGGGAGGGCTGCTGACCGCTGCGGGCAGGCTCGCGGGCTTCACCGGCGCGTACCTCATGCTGATCATGGTGGTCCTGGTCGCCCGCCTGCCGTGGCTGGAGGTGTCGGTCGGGCAGGACCGGCTCATCAGTTGGCACCGGCGGGTCGCGCCGTGGGCGTTCGGCCTCATCGCCGCCCATGTGGTCCTGATCACGCTCGGCTATGCGCAGGCCGCGAAGGTCGGGGTGCTGCGCCAGCTGTGGGTGTTCGTCACCTCCTATCCGGACCTGCTCGCGGCGATCGCCGGCTTCGGCCTGCTGGTGATGGCCGGGGTCACCTCGATCAGGCTCGTCCGGCGCCGGCTCAGGTACGAAACCTGGTGGGTGGTCCACCTCTACGTCTACCTTGGGCTCGCGCTCGCTTTCGCCCACCAGATCGTCACCGGTGTCCCGTTTATCGGTCACCCGCTCACCCGGGCGGTCTGGATCGCGGTCTGGGCGGGCACCGCGGGGATGGTCGTCGTGTTCCGGGTCGCTCAGCCGATCTGGCGGAGCATCCGGCACCAGCTGCGGGTCATCGAGGTCCGCGACGAAGCGCCGGGCGTGGTCTCGGTCATCTGCCAGGGCCGACGGCTGGATCGGCTGGCGGTATCAGGCGGCCAGTTCTTCCTGTGGCACTTCTTGACCAGGGAGCTGTGGTGGCAGGCGCACCCATACTCGCTGTCCGCGCTGCCGCAACCCCCGTACCTCCGGGTGACGATCAAGGCGCTCGGAGACCAGAGCCGCGCGGTACGCCGGCTCCCGCCTGGCACCCGCGTGGCCATCGAGGGACCCTACGGAGCGTTCACCCACCATGCGCGCATCTATGACCGCGTAGTGCTGATCGGCGCCGGAGTGGGCATTACCCCGTTGCGCGCGCTGCTCGAGGACCTGCCGGCCCGGACCGACGTGGTGGTCATCATCCGGGCGTCAAGCGCCAAGGATCTCATCCACCGGGACGAAGTCGCTGCTCTGGTCGGTCGGCGCGGCGGCCAGCTCCACGAGATCGTCGGCTCGCGGCGCAGGATCCGCTTCGACGCCCATATGCTGCGACGACTGGTTCCCGACCTGGCCGTCCGCGACGTATACGTTTGCGGACCCGACCGGTTCAGCGCGGATGTCACCAGCGCCGCGTCGCGGCTCGGCGTCGCCGAGGAGCAGATCCACCGGGAAGCATTCGGGTTCTAGGTCACGAAGAGAGCGGACATCACGTGAGTACTGTCAGAGGATCAGCTCGATGAGGCGAGCCCCGATCGTGATAACGGCGACCGTGGCGGGCCTGGTCGGCGTGCTGGCCTTTCACACCACCCCCGCGCGCCTCAGCGCCGGAACATTGCCCGGGGTTTCCGGGACCCCGGCACCGACAGCCTCCGGCGGATCGCAGCGGAGCCAAGGGACCAGCGGCTCGGGTTCCCCGCCGCCGTCTAGCCCGACGGCGCACGCACGGCCGAAGGGAACCGCGCCCGCACAACCGGGGGGAACCCGGACCGTCACCGGCCCCGCGGTCAACTACAACTACGGCGTCTTGTCCGTCTCGGTGACAGTGTCCGGCAGCAAGATAACCAAGGTCGGTATCGCCTCCATCGACGACGGCGGGATGCAGCGCTCTCAGTTCATCGACGAGCAGGCGATCCCGATCCTGGAGCAGGAGGCCTTGCAGGCGCAGAGTGCCAACATCCAAGGCGTGTCCGGTGCCAGCTACACCAGCGCTGGTTTCCAGCAATCACTCCAGGCCGCACTGCAAACCCTTGGCTTCAAGTGACGGCCGGCCGTCAGCCCATGGCCGCGCCGCCCGCCCGCGCGATTCATCACCTTGAGGACGTGATGGGCACGGTCGTGACCATCAACGTCTATACCACGGACGGCAAGGCGGGCACCGACGTCTCCCGGCAGCTGGCCGCGGCGCAAGCCATACTGCAGCGGGCGGATGCGGTGTTCAGCACGTGGCGGCCGCACAGCCCGGTCAGCCGACTGCGGCGAGGAGAGATCACCAGCGCACAGGCACCGGCGGAGGTCTCCGAGGTCCTCGAGCAATGCGCCATCGCACGCGAGCTGTCCGGCGGATGGTTCGACCCGTGGGCCATGCCCGGGGGGATCGACCCTACTGGATACGTGAAGGGGTGGGCAGCGCGGCAGGCGCTCGGCGCGTTCCGCGCGAGCGGCATCTGCGGCGCGATCGTGAACGCGGCCGGGGACATCGCCAGCTTCGGCGGCCTAGGACCCGGCCAGCCCTTCAGGATCGGCATCGCCGACCCCTTCGCACCGGATCGTCTCGCCGAGATCGTCTACCTCACCGGCGCCATCGCCACCTCCGGTACCTACGAGCGCGGCAGCCACCTGATCGACCCGCATACGGGCCTGGCGACCGCGCGCGCCGCCTCCGCCAGCGTGACCGGGCCCGACCTCGGCCTCGCCGACGCGCTCGCCACCGCCGTCGCGGTCGCCGGCGCACCCGGCCTGGACCTGGTCGAGGCACTCGACGGCTATGAAGCGCTCATCATCGCTCTCGACGGCAGCCGCCGATGGACGAGGCATTTCCCGTTTGCCCCGCGTGAGGCGGCACCGCCCCGCTAGGGCGCCGTCACGTCCGGCGGCTGGCGTAGCGGTCAGCGCCGGACGCGGGCATCCTCGCGGCTCCGGTTGCCTCCACCGGTGCGATGCGCACGAGGCAGTTGTAGGTGACCAGGGCGATGGCCAGGTGCATGACCATGAGCACCGCGACCGCCTGGGGCGGGTCTCCTTTGGCGAGGATGTACAGGTCCGGGAGCCACAGCACCAGCGTGACCAGCACAGCCATGCGCAAGAACAGCCAGCGAGGCGCGGAGCTGATCCGGGTGACGATGGGCCACGCCAGGCAGGCGATCACCACGCCGATGACCGTCAGCTTGGCGTAATCGGAGAACCGGAAATGGACATACCCCCTGGTCGCGGGGAAGATCGCGGTGCCGATCGCCACCAGCGCCGCATCGGCGGCCAGCGACCCGACGACAGAGATGACGGACGCGGCTACGATCCGGGCGGCCGACGGCGGCCGGTGAGCAGGAGCGAAGTCCACACGGGCAAGACGCAGCGCACGGTCAAGCGGCGGCGGCAGTTGAACGGCCAAGATTCCCCCCCAGGAGAGCGGTGATAAGCCGAAGCTAAAGCCTCACCGGCCCGCGCGGCTACCACCCGGAGAACGAAACCCGGTGCCTCCTGACTCATCCTCAGGTCGGATGGTGACCACGGGCATGACGCACGAGCAGCCGCGATACGTGACAGCCTTCGCTCCTGCCCGGGGCCGGCGGGTACGCTGCCGGTGAGCTTAGAGCGGTAATCGGCGAGGGTTTGCGGGACGCGTTGCATGAGGGCAAGGATGAAGCTCCGTGTGCTGGCGATCGTGATCGCGGTTGCCGCGGCGGCTGGCTGCGCTGCGGTACCTCCGCACCTGGCCGCCGGCGGGCCGCTCGGTTACTGGACCCGGTCCCGGCTGCTCGCCGCCCGGCCCTTGCGCGCGCTCGGATACCGCCAGGCGCCGTCGCCGGGGCAGTCGGCAAACGCCCGCCCCGCCGCGGTGGCCCTGCGCGTCGGGGCCCTGTTCGTGCATGAGGCCGGCGGTGATCATTTCTGCACGGCGAGCGTCGTCGCGAGCCCCGGCAAGGACCTGCTGATCACCGCCGCGCACTGCATCCACAGCGGGAAAGGCGGGAGCTACCGGCAGGACCTCGTATTTATCCCTGATTACCGGGACGGCCAGGCGCCCTTTGGCATCTGGACCGTCAAGCAGTTGCTGGTCGCGCCGCAATGGATAAGCGAATCCGATCCCGGTCTTGACGTCGGTTTCGTCACGCTCGAACCACACGATGGCCAGAACATCCAGGACGTGCTCGGCGCCAACCAGCTGGGCACCGACTCCGGATACCAGTACCTGGTGCGCGTCACCGGCTACCCCGCGAGTGCCGATGCCCCGATCACCTGCATCAACTGGACCTCACGGCAGAGCGCATCGCAGCTGCGGTTCGACTGCGGCGGGTTCACCGGCGGCACCAGCGGCAGCCCGTGGGTCACGCATTTCAACCCGCGGACACGCAACGGCACCATCGTCGGGGTGATCGGCGGCTACCAGGAAGGCGGCGACACCGCAGCCATCTCCTACAGCTCCTACCTGGGCGCCGCGGTTCAGCGCCTCTACCAGCAAGCGGTCGCAGACCAGGCCCAATGAGCCGCTCTATGCCTCCTCGCACATCGCCGCCACCCGACCTTACTGTGCTGTCCTATAAGAGCTGTCCTATAGGGCCTGGCGCAGGTCATCGAGCAGGTCGTCGCAGTCCTCGATGCCGACGGACAGCCGGATCAGGTCACCGGGAACCTCGAGGGCCGAACCGGCGACCGACGCGTGCGTCATCCGCGCCGGATGCTCGATCAGCGACTCCACGCCGCCGAGCGACTCGCCCAGGGTGAACAGGCGGGTTCGGCCGCAGGTGCGGACGGCGGCTTCCTGGCCTGCCAGCAACCGGAACGACACCATCCCGCCGAACGCCCGCATCTGCTCCTGCGCGGTCTTGTGGCCGGGATGCGATGGCAATCCCGGGTAGTAGACCTCGGCGACCGCCGGGTGCTCGGCCAGCATCTGCGCGACTCGCATCGCGTTCCGGCAGTGCCGGTCCATCCGGGCCGCCAGCGTCTTGACCCCGCGCAGCGTCAGCCACGAGTCGAACGGGCCGGCCACGCCGCCGGTAGCGTTCTGGGTGAAGGCGAGCCGCGCGGCGAGCTCGTCGTCGGCGACGGCCAGGGCCCCGCCCACCACGTCCGAGTGTCCCCCCAGGTACTTGGTGGTCGAGTGCACCACCACGTCGGCCCCCAGCGTGAGCGGCTGCTGCAGGTACGGCGACGCGAACGTGTTGTCCACCACGAGCAGCGCTCCGGCCGAGTGTGCCGCCTGGGCCAGGGCGCGGATATCGGCGATGTTCAGCAGCGGGTTCGTCGGCGTCTCGACCCAGACCAGCCGGATCTGGGTGGCGGCGAGCTGCTCGCGCACGGCTGCCGGGTCCGAGATCGGGACTACGCCGTGGTCCAGTCCCCAGCCGGCGAAGACCCGGGCGAACAGCCGGTACGTCCCGCCGTACGCGTCGTCCGGGATGAGCACGTGATCGCCGGGCGAGCAGACCGTTCTGATCAGGCAGTCCTCCGCCGCCAGGCCCGAGGCGAAGGCAAGCGCCGCCGCCGAACCCGCCTCGAGCGCGGTCAGGCACTGCTCGAGCGCCGTCCTGGTCGGGTTGGCCGACCGCGAGTACTCGTAGCCACCGCGCAGCCCGCCGACCCCGTCCTGCTTGAACGTGGACACCTGGTAGATGGGCGGTACCACCGCCCCGGTGACCGGGTCGGGCTCCTGGCCCGCGTGAATGGCCAGGGTCTCGAACCCGTCGTGGCTCGCCATCGGCTAGCTCCTGTCGTATTTTCAGGTATTCGCGGCCAGGAAGGTCAGCACGTCCTGCCGGGTGAGCAGCCCGGAAGGCTTGCCATTCACGTGCACCACCGCGGCTCCTGCCTTCTCGAGCGCGAGAACCGCCCGGGAGACCGGCTCGCCCAAGCCGACGGTCGGCAGCGGCGGCGACATGTGCGGGCCGAGGGGATCGGACGGCTTCGCCCGGCCGGCCACCAGAGCGTCGAGCAGGTCGCGCTCCACCACCGATCCGACCACCTCGGCCGCCATCACCGGCGGTTCTTCCTTCACCACCGGCAGCTGGGACACGTCATACTCGCGTAGCAGCGCGATGGCCGCGCCGACGTTCTCTTCGGGGTGAACGTGGACGAACTCGGGCAGGCTGCGCTCCTTGGAGGCCAGCACGTCGGCGACCAGCGGTTCCGACGTCTGGGCCGACAGGAAGCCGTAGTCGGCCATCCATTCGTCGTTGAAGATCTTCGACAGGTAGCCCCGGCCGCCGTCAGGCAGCAGCACCACGATCACCGCGTCGGGCCCGGCCGCCTCGGCCACCCGTAGCGCGGCCGCCACCGCCAGCCCGGACGAGCCGCCGGTAAGGAGGGCTTCCTCGCGCGCCAGCCGCCTGGTCATGCCGAACGACTCGGCATCACTGATCGCGATGATCTCATCGCACACCGACGGGTCGTAGGTAGCCGGCCAGATGTCCTCGCCTACGCCCTCGACCAGGTACGGACGACCGGATCCGCCCGAGTAGACCGAGCCTTCCGGATCGGCGCCGATCACCCGCACCGCGCCGCCCGAGACCTCCTTCAGGTACCGTCCGGTGCCCGTGATGGTGCCTCCGGTGCCGATTCCGGCGACGAAGTGGGTCACCGTGCCGTCCGTCTGCGCCCATATCTCCGGTCCCGTGGTGGCGTAGTGCGAGGCGGGGTTCTCCGGGTTCGCGTACTGGTCAGGCTGCCAGCCGCCGGGTATCTCGGCGGCCATCCGGCGCGCCACGCTGTAGTAGGAGTCCGGGTGGTTGGGCGCGACCGTGCCGGGACACACCACCACGTCGGCGCCGTACGCGCGCAGCACGCCGATCTTGTCCTGGGCCACCTTGTCCGGGCAGACGAAGACGCACCGGTAACCGCGCTCCGCCGCCACTATCGCGAGCCCGACTCCGGTGTTGCCCGACGTGGGCTCCACGATCGTGCCGCCCGGCTTCAGGTCTCCGGTCGCCTCGGCCGCCGCTACCATGCGCAACGCGATGCGGTCCTTGACCGACCCGCCCGGATTGAGATACTCCACCTTCGCGAGCACGGTGGCCCCGGGTATCCCCCGGGTCACCGACCGCAGCCGGACCAGCGGGGTGTTCCCCACCAGCTCGCTCAGCGAGTCATGCACCTGCATGGTCGTTCCTCTTCATCCGACGTAATCTGGTTGCACCCTATATGCGAGGAGGCTGGACCATGCCCGAAGCAGTGATCGTCGCCACCGCGCGGTCGCCCATTGGCCGTGCTGGCAAGGGCACGCTGGCGAGCATCCGCCCAGACGACCTGGCCGCGCAGATCGTGACGGCGGCGCTGGCGAAGGTGCCGCAGCTCGATCCCGCCGACGTCGGCGACCTGATCCTCGGCTGCGGGCTGCCCGGCGGCGAGCAGGGCTTCAACCTGGCCCGCGTGGTGGCGGTCCTGCTCGGGCACGATCACCTGCCCGGCACCACCGTGACCCGGTACTGCTCGTCGTCCCTGCAGACCACCCGGATGGCCTTCCACGCGATCAAGGCCGGCGAGGGGGACGTGTACATCTCGGCCGGCGTCGAGTGCGTGAGCCGGTTCGCCAGGGGCAGTAGCGATTCATGGCCCGATACCCAGAACCCGGCCTTCTCCGATGCGCTGCGGCGGGCCGAGCGGATCGCGGCCGGCGAGGCCGGACCATGGCATGATCCGCGCGAGGACGGGCTCACGCCCGACATCTACATCGCGATGGGCCAGACCGCGGAGAACGTCGCCGAGCTGCGCGGGATCACCCGTGAGCAGCAAGACGAGTTCGCCGTACGGTCGCAGAACCTGGCGGAGAAGGCCATCACCAACGGCTTCTGGCAGCGTGAGATAACCCCGGTCACCCTGCCGGACGGCTCCGTGGTGGCGGCCGACGACGGTCCCCGGCCGGGGACCACGATCGACAAGCTCGCCGCGCTGAAGCCGGTCTTCCGCCCCGACGGCACGGTGACCGCGGGGAACTGCTGCGCGCTCAACGACGGGGCCGCGGCGGTCATCGTGATGAGCGACGTCAAGGCGGCCGAGCTCGGCATCACGCCGCTCGCGCGCATCGTGTCTTCGGGGGTGACCGCGCTGTCGCCCGAGATCATGGGCCTGGGACCGGTGGAGGCGTCACGGCAGGCGCTCGGGCGGGCCGGGATGGCCATCGCCGACATCGACCTGGTGGAGATCAACGAGGCGTTCGCGGCTCAGGTCATCCCGTCATACACCGATCTCGGCATAGACCTGGCCAAGCTCAACGTGAACGGCGGCGCCATCGCGGTCGGGCACCCGTTCGGCATGACCGGGGCGCGCATTGCCACCACCCTGCTGAACAGCCTGCAGTTCCACGACGCGACCGTGGGGCTGGAGACCATGTGCGTGGGCGGCGGCCAGGGCATGGCGATGATCTTCGAGCGGCTTAGCTGAACATTTGGTTGCCAGCAGGGGGTTGCCAGGCGGCTTTTAATGAGGCACTCTCAGCACAAGAGGAGCTTCCATGGAGGTGCCCGTTGTCGCTGATCCACTCACCGAATCTGCACAGTAGTCTCATCGCACGCATTCCGGTCGTTACCGGCCGCGACCTCGCTGAGTGGTTTCATCGCCTCGAATCCGGCCCCGCGTTCCTGCGCCGCGAGGAGCGCGCGCACTGGCTGGCCGACGACGCCGGCATCTCCTGCGGCTACGCCTATGCCATCGTGCACGAATACGAGATGCGCAGACGCTTGCGCCTCAACGGTGCTTAGCTAGCACACCCGCCACGCGAACCGCCGGTGTCCCTCCCGGCGGCGATCGCGTATGGCTTCGTGCGATCCGGGTCAGCCGGCCTCGTTCGGTCAAAATGCCCGGCGCCGCCGCGCGGGTGAGTTCCTCGCGTGGCCCCGCACGGGTGTGTCCGCGCACGGCCCGTGGACGATCAACTCGCCGCCTTCGCCTGGCGTCCGGAAGCCGTCTGAGGCTGCCGAGACCAGTGATACTCGCGCCCGGTTCATCCATACGACACCGATGCTCCATCGATGCTGCTGTAGCGACACCGATGTTCCATCGATGCCGTTAAGCCGGGGCGGCGGGGGATGGCGGGCGCGATGTCACCTGAACCTAACGCGAAACCCGGGTTTGTCCGGACCAGCTATTGTCCACCGTATACCGGGAAAGAAATATCGGGACTTAATGGCACAAATCTTTACGAAATGGGCATAGCAAACGTTTGCAAGCCCGGCCTTTGCCGATCTTAGGTGGCTATTGTTCCCGCTGAGACTGCATTGGCAATGGAGAGTCGCTGCGCCATCAATGAGTACCCCCGGTCGGAGTCGAACCGACACTGGGGACCCTTTTAGGGGGCCGGCCTCTTCCCTTGGGCTACGGGGGCGGATTCATAATACCGCCCGTGCAATTGCCTAACCGGGGAGCAGCAAGACCTCTTGCCTTTTTTTGTTCACCCGGCCGTCGTTTCTTGCATACGATGCAGAGCGTAATAATCACAAGATCGACATTAGCGCTAAGTAACCGGGCTATCGGTTTCCGGATAGGCGTAGCTGCGGGCGAGGGTGAAAATGGCATCCAGCATTGCCGGGGTGACGCGGCCGGTGAACGTGTTCTGCTGACTTGGGTGGTAACAGCCGATGAGCATCACTTCGTCCGGTGCCTGCGGGTTCTTCAGCCGCACCTCCGCGCCGTGACCGAACGCCGGGCGCGGCCGCGGGAGGGCGAATCCGCACTGGCTGAGCACCGGCCATATCGCCTGCCAGGCAAATCCACCCAGGCAAACGATAACCCGCAGTTCGGCGGCGACCAGACGGAGTTCGGCGGCGAGCCATGGCGCGCACGCGTCCCGTTCTGCGGGTTCCGGCTTATTGTCTGGCGGGGCGCATCGGACCGCCGCCACCATCCGGGCGTCGACTAGCCGCTGGCCGTCGCCCATGGCCACGCTGGTCGGCTTTTCCGCCCAGCCGCACCGGTACAGCGACGCGAAAAGAAAATCTCCGCTACGGTCACCGGTGAAGATCCGGCCGGTACGGTTTCCCCCGTGTGCCGCAGGCGCAAGGCCGACGATCAGCAATCGCGGTCGCGCCGATCCCCAGCCGGGAATTGGACGGCCCCAGTAGCGCTCGTCGCGGAACGAACGGCGGCGAACAACCGCTATCTCCTCGCGCCAGCTAACCAGGCGCGGGCAGGCGCGGCATACCGACTGACGCGCGACAAGCTCATCGAGCGTGACCGCCCCGCCGGATAGCTCCGCTACGTCGGCCGCACTGCCCGCGACCGGCGTATCCGGCCCGGCGGGATCGCAAGGCCAGTCGCCCGGCGGGACCAGCGGACCTGCAGGGCCCTCTCCGGTGGCCACCGGAGCCTCAGCCGCGCAAGTCCCCGGCCAGCGACCAGGCCATCCCGTCTAGGATGTCGTGCTCACTCACCAGGACCTCGCCGAAGCCGAACCGTTCCATGAGCCGGTCGAGCACGAGCGCACCGCCGCCGATCACGTCGACCCGCCCCGGATGCATCACGCCGATGGCGGCCCGGGCGGTCCGGGTCTGAGCCAGCAGGCCGCGGGTCACGGCGTGCACGTCGGCCGCGGACACACGTGCGTGGTGGATCCTGGCGGCGTCATAGGCCGTCAGTCCCATCGCGATGGCCGCGATCGTGGTGACCGAGCCGGCCAGCCCGATCAGCGTCCTGGCCTGCCGCACCGGGACCTCGGCGGCCACCATATCCAGGGCCGCGTCGATGTCGGAGATGGCCGCCGCCACCTCGTCGCCGGTCGGCGGGTCACCGTGCAGATGCCGCTCGGTCAGCCTCACGCAGCCGACGTCAACCGAGATGGCGCTATGACCCGGGGGGACGACCCCCCGAAACCCCCCGATCACGGGGGGACTGCCCGCCCCCCCGTAGCCCCCCCGGCCGAGCACGAATTCGGTCGAGCCGCCGCCGATGTCCGTGACGAGGAACGGCCCGCGGTCGGGTCCCGCGGCGAGTTCCGCGGTCGCCCCGGTGAACGACAGCACTGCCTCCTCGGCTCCGGTGAGCACCTCAGGCGCGACGCCGAGCACCTCCTTGACCCCGCGGACGAACTCGGCCGCGTTATCAGCGTCCCTGGTGGCGCTCGTGGCCACCATGCGCACGGCCTGCACACCCGAACTGGCGATGATGTCCGCGTAGTCACGCAGCACGGCGATGGTTCGCGCGAGCGCCTCGGGCGCCAGCCGACCGGTTTTGTCCACCCCCTGCCCGAGCCGGACGATCTCCATCCGGCGGGCCACGTCAGTCAGTTCGGCGCGACCGGGATCGACGTCCGCCAGCAGCAGCCGCAGCGAGTTGGTCCCGCAGTCCACGGCAGCTACCCGGCGGGTCATCAGGACTCCCGCCAGACGCACGGCCCCGGTCGCCACCATTCCCCCATGGCATCAAGCGCCTCCCGGCCGAACGGGTTCACGCCGCCTGCGGCGAGCTCGTGAGCGACCAGCGCATGCAGGCACTTTACCCGCTCGGGCATTCCCCCGGCCGACTGGGTGCCAGGTGGCAACGGCTCCACTCCGGCTCTTCGCGCGGCGGTTTCCCGTCGCGCGAGGTAATCGCGATGCGCGGATTCATAGCGCTGTCGCAGCGCGTCGTCGGCCAGCCTGGCGGTCATGTCCCGCATCATCCCGGCGGCCTCCAGCTTGCTGACGGCCGCGACCGCCCGGGGGCAGGTCAGATAGTAGAGCGTGGGGAACGGGCTGCCGTCAGGTAGCCTCGGCGCCGTCTGGGCGACATCGGGCAGCCCGCAGGGGCAGCGGTGAGCCACGCCGAGCAGCCCGCGCGGCGGCCGGCCGAGCTGAACGGCGATGACCGCCTCATCCCGTGCTGTTGTCACTCTTCGGGGGTTCCGGGCTATTTGGGGTCGCGTCTGCCTGCTGGACTGATCGCCATAGCTTGTCATACCAGGATGCTGGCCCCGGTCGGGGTGAATGGGGGGTGCTGATCAGCGGCTGGCCGCCCTCGACGATGTAGCACTGCGTGCCGGGGAAGCACATGTCAAGTTCCTGCCGGGCCAGCTGCTCGATGTAGGCCGGGCTGGAGAGCTTGGCTTGCTGCGTTTCCAGGCTCTTCACCTGGGCCAGCATGACCTGCTGTTGCGCTACCAGCGAATCGATCTGCCGACGCTGGGTGATGTACTCACGAACGGGGTACGCGAGGCTCAGCGCGATGGCGCAGATCACCACCGCAAGCACCGCAGCCCGGCCGGTCAGCCGGGTGGTCCGGGGTGCGGCGGCGGGCGGCGACATCAGCCCTTGTTAGTCCGCGCCGCGAAGCGGGGGTAAGCACCCGCCCCCGCGTAGGTCGCAGCGTCGCCAAGCAGTTCCTCGATCCTGAGCAACTGGTTGTACTTCGCAACGCGCTCACCGCGAGCGGGCGCGCCCGTCTTGATCTGGCCGCAGTTGCTGGCGACCGCCAGATCCGAGATGGTGGTGTCGTCGGTCTCGCCGGAACGGTGGCTGATCACGCAGCTGAACCCGGCGCGGTGAGCCAGGCTCACCGCGTCCAGGGTCTCGGTCACCGAGCCGATCTGGTTCAGCTTGACCAGCAGCGAGTTCGCCGCATGCTCGGCGATGCCGCGACGGATCCGTTCCGGGTTGGTGACGAACAGGTCATCGCCGACCACCTGGACGCGGTCGCCGATGCTGGCGGTGAGCTCCCGCCAGCCCGGCCAGTCCTCCTCGGCCAGCGGGTCTTCGAGCGACACCAGGGGGTAGGCATCGACCCACTCCGCGTAGATGGCCGTCATCTGCGCCGAGGTCTGCGGCTTGCCCTCGAAGTTGTACGCGCCGTCCGCGTAGAACTCCGATGCCGCCGCGTCGATCGCCAGCGCGACGTCCTGGCCGGGAGTGAATCCGGCCTTGCCGATCGCCTCGACGATCAGGTCCAGCGCCGCCCGGTTGTGCTCGAGGTCCGGGGCGAAGCCCCCCTCGTCACCGACGCCCGTGGACATCCCGCGCTGCTTGATCACCGACTTCAGCGCGTGGTAGACCTCAGCCCCCCAGCGCAGCGCCTCGGTGTAGGTCGGCGCCCCGATCGGGATGATCATGAACTCCTGGATGTCCACGTTGTTGTCCGCGTGCGCGCCGCCGTTCAGGATGTTCATCATCGGGACGGGCAGCACGTGCGCGTTCGGCCCGCCCAGGTAACGGAACAGCGGCAGGCCGCTGGACTCCGCGGCGGCCCGCGCGACGGCCATGCTGACGCCCACGATGGCGTTCGCGCCTAGCCTTGACTTGTCCGGCGTCCGGTCCAGGTCGATGAGCGCCTGGTCTACCAGGCGCTGGTCATCGGCCTCATGGCCGAGCAGTTCCGGCTGGATCTCGTCGATGACCCCCTGAACCGCCCGGGTCACCCCCTTGCCGCCGTATTCCGAGCCGCCGTCCCTGAGCTCAACCGCCTCGAACGCGCCCGTCGAGGCGCCGCTCGGTACTCCCGCGCGGCCCACGGTCCCGTCGTCTAGCGCTACCTCGACCTCGAGAGTCGGATTACCCCGGGAATCCAGGATTTGCCTGGCATAGATCGCTTCAATGGAGGCCACCGCCGGCTCCTTGCCTCTGATCGTGTCCCGCGTCGAATGGGCGATGCGCAAGCTCGCCCATAGTGAGCCTAGTCGAGCGGCGGTGCTTCCAGCGTCGGCCACGCCGTCAAGCCATCGTTCGGACCACGTCCTAGCAAGGGCTGGCCATGGTTCTGGTATGCCGCCACCAGGGCTTCTCGCAGCGCCTGCTCGCCGAACCGTTCGGCGAGCCTGGCCCGGGCGGTGGCGGCCATGCTCGCGGCTACGGCAGACCGGTCAAGCAGATACCGCACCGCACCGCGTCCCCACCCTGACCCGGAGGCCGCACTCGGCCAAGACGCGAGGTCCCGCCGCGCATTCACCCACGCTTAGGCCTTATAAGGAACAGATGAAGAAGTATTCCACCGCCAGCTTTGGGCTGACAAATGGAATATTCGTGTTGACGTGCGTATTAATAGCTTTGAGGAGTTTTCGATCGGACATGTTATGTTTCCAGTTGTGCGAGGCTGGGAAGGAGGCGTTTATCTTAAAATAAGACGCCAGGCTCCCCCGGAAGTCGTTAAGCGGCTGGATGTTGCTGAAGGGCGCGTATATCCGCGCATTGCGATGACCGAAGTTCCAGTAGGACACGATGAATGTGCCGTCATCGGCCAGCAGTTCCTTTATCTCGGCAAGTTTCTGGGACTGGACCCCGCCGAAGTACTCGAAGGCGCCCTGGGCCACGACTATATCGAACTGCTTTCCGTTGAACTCTATCGGATTCTCGACGAGGTCCGTCTCTATTAGATTCGGCGCCGGGTCATGTATCGCTATGTCAATCCCGTAATAGTGTACATTATCGTCGAGAAGGCGACGCAAACCCGCAGGTCCGCAACCGATGTCGAGCAGATCACGCTCTCTCCCCCGCGCGATCTTGTTTACCAGCCGTGCCACTTTTTGGGCTCGAAAATGCGGTTCGGCATACTTGAGGTTCTCGTCATCCCAGAAGTCCCTCTTATAAGACTTGCCGGCGTCCCCGGAGTCGCTTCCGGTAACCCTGTCCTTGTCTATCGCTGGGTCGTTCATGATCATCTCCAAGGCGCCGCTGGGCTCTTTTGCCTGGCATCGGCTCTGATGCCGCCTGGACCGCCCGCTACCAGGGCCTTCCTCGCTAGACCCCGCAGTTCCGGAGCGAGTTGGACCGGTGGCCAAGCGACCTCCCGCAGCATAGGAGCCGCGACGGCCGGGTCTTGATACATCTCGGCGTGACACTTCATAATCAGATGCCTATTTCAGTTACATTTTGTGATATCTCATGGCGCGTAGAGATAGCTCTAGCCTGGGTTCCTGGTCGCGGCGGGCGGGACGAGCAGTGAGGCGGCCAGGGTGAGTTCGAGCAGGTATGGCGAGGGGCCGGTGAATCCGACTTCGGTGAACGAGGCGATCAGGCAGTAGGTCACCAGGAACAGGGCCAGCGCGCGCTGCACTCCGCGGGGCTGGAAGTAGGCCAGCGCGAGCAGGAAGATCAGCATGGTCGCGCAGACGACCACCCCGAACAGGCCTTGTGCCTGGTAAGAGGCGAGCCAGTTGCTGTCGATGGGCAGGCCGTTGAACGAGTCGTTGGACAGGCCCAAACCGAAGATCTCCTGGAACTTGTCGCGCGGGAAGGCCAGCAGCGGGCCCCATACGGCGGTCCGGCCGGTGAGGTGGGTCAGCTGCGAGCTGCCCTGGCCGCGGGCCAGCCAGCTGGCGAGGAACCCGGACAGGGTCATGATCGCGATCGCGGTCACGGCTCCCGCGGCGGCGAACAGCCTGCGGACCCGGGCCTTGGCCGCGATCAGGCTCAGGCCGGCGACCAGCAGGGCGGCGATCATGGCGACCAGGGCGGTCCTGGTGTGCGTCAGGAGCAAGATGATCCCGGCCGTCGACACGATGACCAGGGTGACCCGGCCAGGCAGCTGGCCGCAGAACCACAGCACGGCCGTCACCCCGAAGATAACCGCCGAGTAGTGCGCGACCTGGGTGGCCGGGACGGCCCACAGCACGCCGATGAGCCGGCCCGAGCCTATCGCCTTGCTCGGCGCTATCAGCACGCCCAGCAGCACCGAGCCCAGCACCACCGCCAGTGCCTTGAGATGGCAGCGGACCAGCAGCAGGTCGCGGCGGCCCCACCACGGAGTCAGCAGCCACAGCGCCACAGCGAACTCGGCCATCCGGAAGGTCCGGTATATGGTCCCGAATTTCTGCTGCGTGACCGTCACGAACGCCTCCGCGGCCAGCAGGAACACCAGGCACAAGAACACGTTCGGGCGAACCACGATCTTGCGGTTTATGGTCAGCGCCACCAGGATCGCCACCGGCAGCGCCCCTTGCGTGAGGGCCTTGCCGAAGGCCCCGGGGACATGCACCAGGGCCCCGGTATACCCCACCACATTCAGCACCAGCAGGCCCCACACGAGGCCGACCCTGCGCCGCACCGAGCGCTCACGCGCCTCCGCCACCGGCAGCGGCACCCCGCGGCCCGGACGCAACGCGGCAACAGACGACGCGCTCACCGGTCTACCACCCCCTCCAGCACCCGCAAGCCAGCTACCCGAGACCACCCGAACCAGTAAGGGCGTCTGGGAGTGATAGTGCGAGCAGAACGGATCATCGGTCGTCGGCCGCCCTTCGACCCGAGGTCTCGTCGGCCGTGACGAAAGAGGCCTCCGCATCAGAACGCCAACGGTCTCCTGCGGCGGCACTGACATCGTCTTCCGGCGTCGATAGCACGCCGAGGCTCTCGTCGGTCTTGTCCGCGTCAACGAGGACGCCGGCGATAAGCGACATCTCGGCCAGCCGGATCATTTCGCCGACGGCATGGATCCGGGCTGCTGTCGACTCCCCCGCAGTCACCACCGCGACGGCGCTGCGCGCCCATCCCGCGAGGTGCGCCCCGCCGACTGAGGGGTCAAGCGCCGCCAGGGTAAGTAGCAGGTCAGCCGACGCACCGGCAGCGACTACCGGTTCAGCGGCCCGGATCCGGCCCGTGTTGGGCTGGAGCGGGCCCACTGGGAGCACATCGTCACGGTCGGGAACTATCACGGTTAGGTCTGTGCCCTGCGTGCTCACCGTCCGCACGCCGGGGTCACCGGCCCCGAGCAGCCGGGCAGCCGGAGCGCCGTCGCAGAGGTCGGCCACGACGACCCGCAACCCGCGCTGAGCGCACGATACGGCCAGTGATACCAGGCAGGCGGCCGGAACGTGCACGTCGTCGACCGGGACGACGGCCAGGTTCGCGGGGGCACTAGAGCTCGACGGCACCGCAGTGTCCAGGTAGGCGGCGACCCGCTTGATGTTCGTGCTCTGGGTCGCCGCTGGTCCTCCTCGGCCCCGCCCCCGGCGGCCGCGCTGCACGGTACCGACGCTGAGCTTGACCGGGGCGCCCAGGGCACGCGCGACGTCATCACGCTGCCGTAGCCGGTCCGAGATGAGCGCGCCAATTATGACGATGGCCATGCCAAACACCATGCCGGCGATGAGCCCGATGAACGTGTATTCAATGAGACGCTTCAGCCGCGAGTGCGGCGGGAGCGGGCCGGCCGGATCGAGCACCGCGCTGTCATGCAGGATGCCGTAGCTGCTGATCTGGGTGCTGGCCTCGTTCTGGGTGTTGGCTTCCTGAATCAAGGTCAGCGAGCCGGTCGCCTGGCCTTCCTGGGTCTGCAGATTCTTGAGCTCGGCTTGCTGCGTGGCTGACGTAGGCTCCGCTGATACTTGCTTGATCTGCGCGTCGATCGAGTTGAAGCGCTGCTGGGCCTGGCTGATCTGCTGTTGGAGCGATCGCGCCTCGAGGTCCTGCGCGGTTTTAACCATGTTCGTCCGGAACTGGAGGAACTCCGTGGCCAGGGCGTTGGCCCGGCTCACGGCCTCGCTGATCGATGGCGCGTTTACCGTGATGACGAGCAGCCGGTCGGTGGGGGCGGTGACCGTGTACGTCGCCTGGAAGCTGTCAATGCTCTCCGGTAGCCCCAGCTTGGCCAGGGCGAGTCCCGCCACGGCACGGCTCTCCGCAATGGCCTGCTCGTTAAGTATGGGCGCGCCGGAGGCCTCGCCGGGTGCGGCCTGCGGGGTGAGCAGGAGCGACGTCGACGCCTGATAGACAGGGTGAGCCTTCGCCGCGAGACCGAGTCCGAGCACCATCCCCAGCACGGCGAAGGTGCACCAGAACCGTATCCTGCGTCGCAGCGTCGCCTTGAGGAATGCGAGGTTAGTGACCCCGGTGCCCTGGTCGGCGGCGCGATCGTCGACATATGTGTACTCGTCTGTGCCCAGCAGCTCAAACAGGTGATCACCGTCGTACATTACGAGCATCCCCTACGATCTTGTATTCGTTGTCTCGTCACCGTAGCGTCCCGGCCAGGCGTGTCGGCATATGTGTCTGGGTCGGCCGCCCCAGCTGCGGGAGACGGCCGGTGGTGGGGTCGGCCGGATCCGGATCCGCGACGAGGATCCCGGCCACGCGGCGGTCATCGGCGGCTGCGCTGGCCGCGATGCGGGCCAGCTGCTCGGCGGTTGCCGCGCCCGCCGAAACCCCGAGAACCATGGCATCCGTGCGCATCAGGTCAGCGAGCTGCGGGGTTCCGCCGTCCACGACGGCGACGACGATGGTCAGCACCGCGTCCGGCGGCTGATCCAGGTTGTCGCTCTCGGTGGAGGTGACCTGCAATTGGCCCGATCGTCTCGTGGCGGGCGAGGCCGCGGCCCGCAGCGCCGCCGCCGGTTTGGTGTCGGGCTGGGAACCGATGACCAGCGCCGTCCGGATGCCCAAGGAGGCCGTGAAGGCCGCGAGCTGCGGGCCGAGGGCCAGCGCCCGCTGGTCGAAGGAAAACGAGAGGACGGTGAGGGAGGAACCGGCACCGCTATCCGCCGACGTAATCTCGGCCAGCCCCAGTTCGTTGAGGGCGCTGCGCAAGCGGAACGCATCGGCGGCGCTGGGTTCGTAGTCGTCGAGGAGCCTGCTCCAGCGGGCGGTATCGGTTGGGTGGCGGACGGAGATGGAGGCCAGGACGGGTACGCCGATGGCGTCTGCTATCAGGTCGCGCTCCCGTAGTCGCCGGTCGTTGCGGCCGATGGCCAGCGCCACGATGGCTCCGATCAGCGCCCCCAGCAGGGCACCGAGAAATGCGGTGGCGAGCAGGCGAACGAGCAGGCGCGTCGCAGTGGCGTTCGTCGCATCCTGCGCGACTTGCGCCGGCACGCTACCGCTCGCCGCGTTCGCCGAGCTGACGTAGGCGACATAGCTCTCTGCGAGCGCGTTCGCCATCTTCTCTGCCTGGGTGACCGTTCCGGCCTGGGCGGTGATCGAAATGAGGTTCGTCGTCAGGCTAGTGACCTGAATGCGGCTACGCAGGGCCGGCACCGACATGGCCGGCTCGATGCCGCGCAGCGCCTCCGCCAGGACGAGGTTGCTATCCGCGATCAGGACCTGTGCCCCCGTGTTAGCGGTGGAGGCGGGCAGCACGACGAGCGCGGTGGCCGCGTGCATCGGCAGGTTGAGCTCCGTGTACGCAGCACCGGCAAGGGAGCCCAGCGCGGCGGCGATCCCGACGGTGATTAGCCGCCGCCGCAGGATCTGCAGGGATCTCCTCAGGTCCAGCGGCTCCTTGCTCATCTGGCCTCCATATGATTCCCCGGTACCTCCGTTACCAACGGAATGGCTGCATACCGTGAAATGGCGGGCGCGTAGAGGAAACGTTCTGTCGTCGTACCGACATCAAGGAATTCTAGCCGCGTAATGAGCGGCTCATCGGGCGCGGAACGTCCCTGGCCGAGGAGCGTGACAGCCGGAACGCGACGCCCCAGGCCGCTGGAGTACCACCCGAGGATGGGGTCGGTCTCAGCTCGGTGCAGGCTCCAGCGCAGGAGCTGAGGCAATTCCAGCCGTGCGCTGCCGCTTGCGGACGCGCGAGACCACCGCAGGACCGCGCATTCACCATACATCTCCGCCTCAACATCCGGACCGAGGTGGAAGGCGAGACGGATGTCATGACGGCCGCCGCGGATCTCGTCGACGATGTCGACACTGCGGGAGGCCCGGTCCAGCCGAACCGTGCGGCGGTGCCGGGCTGGCGGGTGAAGCGCCAGGTAGCCGTCGTGCTCTGCGGTCCATTCGACGGCGTCGCCGATGTCCTGGACATCAATTTCCCTGGCGTTGGCGTGCCGCAGCCACAGGAAGGGACCGCCTTCGCTGGACTGGTTTTGACCATCGAGCTCGATGGTGTTGTGGGCGATCGTGGAACGGAAGTATGAGCGCCATTCGGGCTCGCCGTGGTAGCAGTAGGTGCCCGGATCCGCGAGGACATCGACGCCGCCGTACCGGACCTCGACCGACAGCGCGTCAGCATGGGCATGGGCGGCGATGCTGAGATACCCGTGCGGGCCCCCGTCGCAGCGGCACCAGATCTCTGGCTCCCGGTCACCTGTCGTACGCAGCAAGGTCGTCCCGGCATCCGTGAATTGCCACGGCCGCGTCACGGGCCTGAAGGTGACTTCACGGGCTGCCCCCGGCATGGCGCTGATGATCGTGCTGCCCGCGTCCGGCGATATGTGTGGCCACCAGTCGAGCCGACCGAACAGCGCGGCCCCTAGCGCCAGCAGCGACGGCCATCGGTTGGGCGTGGGAGCATCGAGCAGCAGCGCTCGTCCTTCGTCACCGTCGCCCTGCCGGGGCGGGCGCAATCGCTCGTCGAGCAGTGCCGCGCCACTGTCGACCATCGCACCTAGCCGCTGCCAGGCGACCATGCTCAGCGGGTGGCCGGCGGCTTCGGCCTCGATCGCGGCCAGCAAGCCGAGTTCCGCGACGAAGCACTGGTAGTCCGTGGCGAGTTCGCGGCCGATACCTGACGGGAAGGTGTTGCGGACCAGCTCGCGCTCGAGAAGCCGGGCGGACGCCAGGCGCCAGCGGTCGCTTTCAGCGAACCACGGGAAGGCGCAGCTGGCCACCAGTTGCCCGGCCGCCTCCGCGATGACGTGGTTGTTGGCCGACGAGCCCCTGCTCCTGAAGGCCGAGAGGTACTGCTGATGCCAGCGGATCTGGCGAATCATGAGCTCGTCGTTCTCGAAATGATCGGTGACTTCGGGCCATTCGTTCAGCAGGCGCCTGATCCAGGCCAAGCTGATCAGGCGGACGCCGATCTCGATGCCGCTCGTCCAGTGCACACCGGACAGGAACGGGTTCTCCCTGGACCAGGAGCGCAGCTGGTCTGCCAGCCGCTGCGCATATGCCTCGTCGCGGCTGAGGAACCACGCCGTGGCCAGCAGCGTCAGGTGCTGCAGGCGAGAGATCTCCCAGATCTGCTTGACGTTCCCGGTCTGTACCTCTGAGCGGTGGTTGATCCGGAACGCATAGCGGTCCGCGGGGGCCCGGCGCCGGGTCACGGGGTCGCGGAACCAGTCAGGTTCCACCATGTCGGTCCTGACGACGCCCAGCACTTCCCACTCGCCCTGCAGGAGCTGATCCGCGGCCGCCAGCACGGCTGCATTGGCCTCAGCCGGCACCAGCTTGTCGATCTGGGGCGGCAGGACGGCGGTGAACCGGCGCTCGCCCGTAGGTGCCGCTACGCCTGCGGCAAGCTGCCCGCGACGCACCTGCCGGCTCGACCATGCTGCTTGGAGCGCATGGTCGCGGGCGCGCCAGGTGACCTCGGCCGGCGACATCCGGGCAACCCTGCGTACGTACCAGCCGAGCCGCGCGCTCACATCCGCTCCGGTTCCCCGCTCGACAGGCTCTTACCCACGGCGAGGGTCGCCCGGGTCGTGGCGACCAGGGAGTCGAGCGAAATGGGCATCGGAGCGCCGGTCCGTACGGCCTTGACGAAATGTGCAATCTGCTGTTGCTGGCCCTTGTCCTGGCTACCGCGTGACCGCGTGGTGTTCCTGCGCCGTCCGGCCCAGACCGTGGCCTGCTTGAAGTTGTCGAGCCGGGCGCTTCGGCCGCCGGCCGCGGCGTCCAGTGTCTCCTTCGGATAGCGGGCATTTCCGCCTGTGACGTAGGTGATGGTTCCGGTGGAGCCGTCCTGGAACCGGACTGTGGCCTGCAGGTCGTCGTGCTCCGGGCCGGGCGCGGCGTAGACCTCGTGCGGGAGACTGCCAGCCCACCAGCTGAGCGTGTCGATGAAGTGGCCGCCCTCACCGGCAAAACGCGAGCCCTCGAGTTCCTCGTTGCGATACCAGCTGTCGTCATCGAGTCGACCGGCGTTCACCAGGTAACGGGCCACCGAACTAGTGCCCGGCTGGCCGAAGAGCGACTTGAGCTGCGTGAGCATGGGCGCGAAACGACGGTTGAAGCCCACCATGAGCCGGTCGTTGCCGGTGCTGGCAACCACGTCGATGATCCGCTGCAGCTCGTCGTCGGTCAGCGCCAGCGGCTTTTCAACGAAGACCGCCTTCCCCGTCTCCAGCGCCCGGCAGACCAGGTCGGCGTGCGTATGATGGCGCGTCACGATGAAGATCGCGTCCAGCGACTTATCGTCGAGCACGGCCTCCGCAGAGGTCGAGGCCGTCGTGAAGCCGAAGCGGCGCTGCGCGTTGACCGCGGATAGCGACCGCGTGGTGGCCACGTGGACCAGGCGGACGGTATCAAGCCGGGCCAGGTGCGGAAGCAGCATCGATGAGGCGTAGTTCCCCGCACCGATGAACCCGATCGCCATCTGCTGCTCAGCCGTACCGCGCGGGGTGGCGCGGCCCGCCGAGACCAGGCGGCTCGCCACCGGCGGCTGGCTGTCTCGTGGCTCGGCGGGATATTCGAGCAGGACCCCGACGGCGGCCAGTGAGCCAGCAGCCAGGTCGCTGTAGACGGAGGTCGCGCGATCCAGCGGAAAGATGCCGGACACGAGCGACTCCACTTCGATGTCCGTGCGGGCGATGAGGTCGAGGAAGCACTCAAGGTTGCGCCGCTCGGTCCAGCGTACGTAGCCCGCCGGATAATCGATGCCGTCAAGCTCGTAACGGTCGTCGTACCTGCCCGGTCCGTAGGAGCGTGAGAAACGGACGTCTAGTTCCTTGTCGTAGTAAGCGTTCCAGGGCAGATCCAGGCGGGTCTTGCCGATGTCCACCACACGGGCGCGGTCCCGGGCCAGCCTGGCCGCGACCTCCACTGGCCCGTTGGATGATCCTCCTGCGGCCAGGAGTATGTGGTCGGCTCCGCGCCCGTCGGTGACCTCGGCGAGCGCCTGCTCAACGGCCTCCACACCCTCCGGGGTCGGAGCTGCGCATACCAGCGCGCCAGCCTTCTCTGCCAGCCTGCAGCGGTCCTCGATCGTGTCCAGCCCGACCACCCGGACCCCGGCGGCGATGAGCAGGCGGACCACAAGCTGACCGACGAGCCCAAGACCGATGACGCACGCGGTCTCGCCCAGCTGGACCTCTGCGCGCCGCACGCCCTGCATGGCGATCGCCCCGACGGTGGCGAAGGCGGCGTGCTCGGGTGAGACCCCCCCGGGAACGGGGACGCACAAGTTGATAGGGATCCAGTTGTACTCGGCATGCAAGGCGTACTCATTGCCCGCCGCGGCAACGAGCTGGCCGACCCGGAACTCCTCGGCACCCCGGCCCACCTCGGTCACCACACCGCACAGCGAATAACCTAGCGGCGTATAGGAGTCGAGCCGATTCATGACCTTCTTGTAGGTCGTGACCGCGCCCTGCTGCGCAACCGAGTCGAGAACCTTGCGCACCTGATCCGGGCGCGCCCGCGCCTTGCCGACCATGGACATCTTGGCCTCGGTCAGCTTCATCATCTCCGTACCGGTGGAGATAAGCGAGAAGAGCGACCGCACCAGGACGCCGCCCGGACGGCATACGGGGGCCGGAACGTCGAGGACGGTCAGTTCCCCGGACTTGTAGTTCTGCGCTATCTGCTTCATCGCGTCCTTAGCCTCCGGTTCGTTCGAGAGCCTTGCTGCCGCCGAGAAGCCGCCGGTAGACATCGAGATATGCGCGCACCTGGTGGCTCCAGGCCAGCTCCTGCTCGACACGGGCCCGCCCGAGCTTCCCCAGCAGAGAGCGCCTGGGCTCGTCGTCCATGAGCGTGACGATCGCCGCGGCGTAGTCGCCCACGTCGTTGGGCTTGGCGTACACCGCGGCATCTCCGGCCGAAACGCGGGTCTCATGCAGGTCGAACGCGACGACGGGAAGCTCGAAGGCCATGTATTCCATCGTCTTGTTCATGGTGGACACGTCGTTGAGCGGGTTCTTGGGATCCGGCGACAGGCCCAGGTCCGCGGTGGACATGATCCGGGCGACGAGTTCGTCAGGCACCCGGCCGGTGAACTCCACATGTCCCGCAAGCCCCAGCTGGTCCCGCAGTGCGACCAGGTCATCGAAACAGTCACCCGAGCCGATCAGCGTGAAGGCAATGTCGTCGCGATGGAGGTCGTGCACCACGACGGCGGCTGCCCGCACGATGATATCGACACCGTCCTGCGGCCCCATGACCCCGATGTAGGCCGCCAGGTACTGTCGGCCGCGGCGCAACTCCGGGTACGCCGGGCCGCGTTGCAGTCGTTGTGGATCCGGACCCGTGCGTACGACCGTGACGTCGGCCGGCGACTTGCCGCTGCGGTTAACGGCAATGCTCTGGTAGGAGCCGTTAGTAGAGATCACCTGGTCCGCAGTGCGGTGAGTTCTGCGTTCCAGGGCCCGCAACGCCTTATAGGGCAGTTTCGGACCGTCGGGAAAACGAGACTCGTACAGCTCGGGACACAGGTCGTGGTGGTCGAACACGAACCGGGTCCGGTCGATGACGCGGAGCGCCTGAGCGATCGGCCAGAATATGTCGGGCGGATTGCAAGCCTGGATGACCGCGAACCGCCCGGATCGTCGTGCTTTGAGCGTCAGCCAGGCCGTCGCGGCGAAGGAGTACCCGTACTCCATGATGAAACCGAGCTTGCTGCCGCCGGGCGCATAGGGCCGGTATTTGTAGAGCTTCACCGAGTCGACCAGCTGATAAGCCGAGTCCCCTTTGCCCTTGGGGCACACGACGGCGACCTCATAGCCGTTCGCGACGAGGGCCTGGCACTCGAGCCACACCCGTCGGTCGAAGGGCACCGGAAGGTTCTGGACGATGATGAGGACGCGACTCACCAGCCGATTCCCTCATAGCTCAGAACCGAGACCACCTGGCCCGGCCGCTCGCCGACGTCACCCGTACAACGTGACGAGGTCATGTTCAACGCGACCGACACCGCACCCTTCATCACATCTACTCACTTCTATGTCCGTTGCGTAGCCCGCTCGGGCATGTGTACATAACTCGGAGCTTGTATCCATAAGAGTTCCGGGCCGGCGGTCGTGATACGGCAAGTGCTAGACGGCGCGGGGTTCGGCCGAGCGCTCCCAGTTACATCTGGCGACAGCGACGCCGAGGCTGCGCTGCATCGCCACGGTGCTACGCGGTTGTTAACAGATCGTCGCGGGGTGGTATCACGGTCGGCCGTGGAAGATCCCCTGATGTAACGGGGTGGACTGGCCGCCCGGTAGGTGTTCAGGATCTAGTGGGGTTGCCGCATGAAGGTGCTCGTCGCAGGTGATCGCGGCTACATCGGGGCCGTCCTGGTGCCGTTTCTGCGTGCGGCCGGGCACCAGGTCGACGGGCTGGACCTCGGCCTGTATGAGGGGTGCGATTTCGGCCCCGGGCCTGGAGGTGTTGGCCCGCGCCCGGCCCGCGATATCAGGGATGCTGTCGCGACCCAACTGGCGGGCTATGACGCAGTAGTCTGCCTGGCAGCGCTGTCCAATGATCCGTTGGGTGACCTGAATCCGGTGGCGACTTATTCGGTGAACCTGGAGGGGACGCTACGCCTGGCCCGGGCGGCCAGGCAGGCCGCCGCGGTACGGTTCCTGTTCGCGTCCTCGTGCAGTCTGTACGGCGCGGCCGGCGCAGCCGCCGTGGCGGAAGATGCGGACCTGTTTCCGGTCACGCCGTATGGCGCGGCCAAGGTGACGGCCGAGCGTGAATTGTCGCTGCTGGCCGGTGACGCTTTCAGCCCGACCTACCTGCGCATCGCCACCGCCTATGGCGTCTCGCCGCGCCTGCGGCTTGACATCGTGGTGAATAACCTGACTGCGATGGCGGTGACCGCCGGGCAGGTACGGTTGGAGAGTGACGGGTCGTCGTGGCGGCCACTGGTACACGTGGAGGACATCTGCAGGGCGTTCCTGGCCATGTTGGACGCTCCGCGAGAGCTCGTGCATGACCAGGCGTTCAACGTCGGCCGCGCGCGGGACAACGTTCAGATCTGCGACCTAGCTGAGCTGGTTCACGGCGCCGTGCCCGGATCCACGGTCTCCTTCGCTGACGGCGCCGAACCCGATGTGCGCAACTACAGGGTTGACTTCTCCAAGCTGAACGATACTTTCCCGGACCTTAACCTGCGCTGGCACGTGCGGGATGGGATCGATGAGCTCGCGCGTGCCTACACTGAGCAGGGGATGACCTACGACGACTTCAACTCATCACGGTTCGTGCGGCTACGGCGGATCCGCGACCTGCTGTCCGCCGGTCTGCTCGATGACATGCTGCATCGGGAGACGATGGGGTACCGCCCTGAGGAGGCCGCCGAGACCGCGCAAGAGACCTTCTGACGTAGTTGCCTGGCTCCGGTTGAGCTCAAACAGATAGCGACGGTAAGAATGCTGTTCGATCGGATTCGCCAGCGATCAGGGGCCCTGGTCCCGAGGCGACTGACGGCAATGCCCTGGCACCTGGCGCGCCAGGCCGGCCGCCGCCTCGGCTGGGGTGTCGCGGATCAAGCGGTGTCAAGTATCACCAACTTCGCGGTAAACATCTACATCGCCCGCGAGCTCGGGGCTGTCCAGTACGGGGCCTTCGGCCTCGCGTACGTCACCTATGGGTTCGCACTCAATGCATCGCGCGGCCTGGCCACCGACCCGCTGCTGGTCAGGTTCAGCGGCACGAACCTCCCGGTCTGGCGCCGTGCCGTCAGGAGCTGCACCGGCACTGCGGCAATCGTAGGTCTGGCTTTGGGTGCCTGTGTGCTTGGCGCGGCTGCGCTGCTGGGCGGCACGACCAGGCTGGCCTTCATCGCACTGGGACTGACACTGCCGGGGCTGTTGCTGCAGGACAGCTGGCGATTCGCGTTCTTCGCGCTAGGACGCGGCAGCCAGGCGTTCCTCAACGACGTGTTCTGGGCGGTGGCGATGGTCCCCGCCCTGGTGTTCCTGCGGCTGACGGGCCACGCGAACGTCTTCTGGTTTGTCTTTGCGTGGGGTGCGGCGGCCACGGCCGCGGCGGCCATCGGACCGCTCCAGGCCCGCGTCGTGCCGGGGCTGTCGCGTGCAGCGGGGTGGATGTGGCGGCAACGTGACCTCGGGCCGCGTTACCTTGCGGAAGGCACCTCCAACAGTGGCGCGGTGCAGCTGCGCACCTACGGCTTGGGAATCATTCTGGGCCTAGGGGCACTCGGCTACCTGCTGGCTGCCAATACATTGATGGGCCCGCTCCAAATCCTGATCTACGGAATGGGGCTGGTGGCATTGCCAGAGGCCGCCCGAATTTTGCGTCGCTCGCCGCGGCACATGCCGCTGTTCTGCGGGCTGCTCAGCGCTGGACTCGTCCTGCTCGGATTTGTCTGGGGAGCTGCGCTGCTAGTGGCGCTGCCGAGGGGGCTAGGGGCCTGGCTGCTGCCATCTTTGTGGCGCCCGACTTACCCGCTAGTGTGGCCGACCACGCTGTACTTCACGGGCTGGTGCGCCAGTGTTGGCGCAGGCACGTGGCTGCATGCTCTGGCCGCCGCCCGGCGGAGCCTGCGTGCGGCGGTTATCAACTCAGCCGCCCTTCTCATGTTTTCCCTGGCGGGGGCAGCCGTGGCAGGAACGCGCGGGTCAATCTACGGTGCCGCAGTTGGGACGTGGCTCGGCGCGATGTACTGCTGGTGGCAGGTACGTGGGGCGGTACGGGAGTACGGCCACGGGCCGGCCGATGACGGGATCCAGCCGGGGAAGCGTCGTCGAGGGGCTGAGCCGGAAGTCAGTGCCCAAGCCGGTACCAGCTGACGAGTATGGACGGTGCTCATGTGGCCCTCATTGACGAGCTGGCACGGTGGCCGGGGCCAAAGTTGGGCAGTCGCGCCAGCGGGTATCAGATGATGGCCGGGATGGGGCAAGCCCTCGTGGGCACAGTCACGTGTACTTTGCGGCCTCTATGTATCGCGGCCTCTATGTATCAAAGCAGGACCCAGCGCGCTCTTGTTGATGCGTTCAGACGGGCCCTCGTGAATGACCGAGCGGCAGCAAGTCGGGTAGGCACCGTGGAATCGCTGTTGAGCAAGCTCGCCGGAGTGTTGGCTGACGTCGACCACATGCGCCGCAACGGGACCCCTCGACGTCGGCAAGTCGCCCGAGGCCGGCGCTTCCCGGGAAGCCATATCATGATGCGCACCCGACTCCGGGGTGAGGTGTCGGAGATTCATGTGGAGGCCAGATGAGTGAGCAGGCGCTGAACCTGCGAAGGTCGGTCCATAACCTGCGGCGGCACAAGATCCTCATCGGCAGCGCGACTGCACTGGGCCTCCTATTTGGCAGTACTTATTCCGTGCAACACCCGCCGATGCTCACGAGCACGGCGCTGGTCGTGCTCCCCGCAGCGGTACAGAGCGCAGGGGCAGCCACGGGCCCGGGCGCAGGCGCCGCAACTACCGGTGGCCCCGATCCCTACATGGCGTCCCAAATCGTGATCGCGGGCAGTGACCCAGTGCTTTCCGGCGCGCTGCCTCAGGTAAGTCCGGCTGTGTCGCTTCAGGCGCTGCGTACCAAAATCCAGGTCACGAGCCCGGCAACTGGCATCCTCTCGATCAGCGCCAAGGGCCGGACCGCCGCGCAGGCAGAGGCTACCGCCAACGCCGTCGCCGGGAGCTACACCGCCTACGTGGGTTCTAGAACCAGCCTGGCCGGGGTTGTGTCGGCGCACGTGCTCGACTCAGCCGGGAGCGCTAGCGGGACGGCGGCAGTAAAGCAGCTGGTCGTTGACGCCTTGATCGGCGCGCTGCTCGGAGCGCTGATCGGAATCATCGTGGCGTTTGTCATCAGCCATCGTGACCGGCGGCTCAGGGAGTGTGACGAGATAGCGGGTTCTATCGGGATTCCTGTCCTCGCATCGTTCCCTGTTGATCATCCACGCGACCCCGCGGGCTGGACGAAGCTGCTAGAAGATTACAAGCCGGGAGACCTGGACGCGTGGCGCCTGCGTAACGCGCTGCGCCAGCTGGGAATGGCCGGCTTCAACGCAAACAGCGACAGCGACGGCGGCAGTTCTTCACTCGCCGTCCTGTCGCTTTCCTCCGATCCGGGAGCCATGGCCGTCGGCCCCCAGCTGGCGGTCTTCGCTGCATCCCTAGGGATTTCCACGACTCTGGTTATCGGCACGCAGCAGGACACGGACGCCACGGCGACGCTACGGACCGCATGCGACGTGCCACCGCCCGCTTCATCGAAGCGATCCAGCTACCTGCGGGTTGCCGTCTCCGATGGCGGCCCGGCCACCCGGCTGCCAGGAGCCGCGTTGACCATAGTGGTCGCCGTCGTCGACGCCCAGGCTCCAAAGGTGGCCGACACGATGCACGCGACCACGACCGTGCTTGGCGTCTCGGCAGGCGCGACAACCGCCGGGCAGCTGGCGCGGGCCGCATCGAGCGCGGCCGCCGACGGTCGTGAAATCGACGGGATCCTGGTGGCAGACCCGGAACCGAGCGACCACACTACCGGTCGCAATCCAGAGGCGCCTGGGCCGATGCAACCCAAGGTCCCCGGGCGGCTGAGAAGTTTGACGACGGAGATAAGACGGTGAACGACCGGGCTGGCGCGCTGACGTGGCCTGATGCCATAGATGATGGTGCTCGGCGCGGCCGATTCCGCCAGGGTCAGGTGACAGGCGATGCGGACCGGATCCCGGGAGAGTTCAGCTAAGGCATGAGATTCCGTGCCAGCCTCGGTGCCGTCGAAAGGCGTCGCGGGTTCTCCCGCGTTAGGCGACGGGCATTCGCCGCTGTGATGGCCCTGATTGTGGCGTTCGTTCTGGTAACAGTGCGGCTATTCGTGTGGCCGGCGGAAGGAATGCCGGCCCGCGTCAGCGCGATCGTGATGCTCGCCGGCCCGGGTGATCGCCTGCCCGTAGCGCTGCAACTGGCCCGGGAGCAGCGGGCGCCGATGCTGGTTGTCTCCCAAGGCTGGCACGGCTACGGAGGACCGTGCCCGCAGGCGGCGCCAGCCGTGAAGCTCATTTGCTTTGACCCGAACCCGGGTAATACCCGCGGAGAGGCGGAGTTCGCTGGCCAGCTCGCGAAGCGGTATCACTGGCGCTCGGTAGTCCTGGTAACCACCAGGGCGCAGGACACCCGGGCCCGCATCATAATGGGGCGCTGCTTCGGCGGCTCTATCTACGTCGTCACGGCATCCCTGCCGGGGAGCGCCTGGCCCTACCAGATCGCCTATGGGTGGGGAGCACTGCTGAAGGCGCTGGTCTTGCAGCGAGACTGCTTACGACAGCAGTCTTGTCGGTGGCAGGGAGTGACGCTGCAAGCCGGTCTTGCTGCCCAGTCGCTCATGGCGGCCGAAGCAGGCACCGCAGAGGAACACGCGCGCTTCCTCGCGGTCGCCCACCTGGCTGAGCTTGACACAAGCAGTCCAGCGCTGCGGCGTGGCCGGTGTCGACGTCGAGTCCGCGGTCAGGCCGACTGCCGCACCTGACGACTCGACCCAGACGACGCCGGGCGGCCTCTGCTCCCGTTCGAGCGGCTGGCCACCGACCGGGTGAGCTGGCGTGCCACATTGTGCGTTCCGGCGATGAATCGCATCGACGGGCCGAGGCCGAAGGCCGCAGTTGCCCCGACGAAGTACAAGCCCGGAACGGTCGATTCGGCGGCACGGGTAAGCACCGGGTAGCCACTGAACGTGCCGATACGCGCCCGGAGGTCTTGCGGCAGGTAATCGAGCCGGTCGATGTTGACGTGGAAGCCAGTCCCGGCGATCACGTGATCGACCTCGAGGCTCGATCGGCCGCTCGAACCCTCGAGTAGCAGCCGAACGCCGCTTCCGCTAGGCTCAGCCCCCCGCACTTGAGTCTTTCGCAGCATGTCGACCACGCCTTCGACGCGGGGCTTCAGCCACCATGCCCCGAGCGGCCCCAGGACAGTCCGCGCTTTTTCAACCCGCATGCTTTGCGGCAGCCGACGGAAGGCGGTCGGAGAATTCCAGAGCGGGCACTTCCACCCTTCGCAGAGCCTGTTCTCCCGGATCCGTACCAGCGGGGTCAGCGGTAGCGGCTTCGTTCCCCAGATGGGGCCGTCCGGGCACCGCACGACAAGATGCACCTCGCCCCCCGCTTCATGCAGCAAGGCAGCCGTCTCCAGCGCCGAAGAGCCACTGCCCACGATGGCTACGCGGCGGCCCTTGAACTGGTCGAACTGGCGGTGATCGGCGGTATGTGAGACAAGCTCGGACGGCAGGCCCGACAGCTCCGGTGGGATGAAGAAATACGGCAGGACACCCGTCGCGAGCACGACATTCCTGGCCGAAACCGGCTCGGCATCGGCGAATGCGACCTGGAACCCGCCGCTTACGGCCTTGACTTCCGTCACCGTGACATCACTCACGTCGGGCACCAGCTGCTTGATGTACCAGTCGGAATACTCGAGGAATCGTTCGAGCGACAGCGGCTTCCCCCGTCCGATACCCTCGATCCGCTCCGATCGAGCGTAGCCCGGCAGATCGTACCCGTCCTGGGGGCACGACATGTCCGTGCCGAAGGTCTCGGATTTCAAGTACATACCGGCCGGCATGTGAGCACGCCAGGTATCCATCGGGCGGCCGACGATCAGATGGTCGATCCCCCGCCCGCGAAGGTGCGTGGAGATCGACAGGCCGTACGGGCCAGCACCAATAATGAGTACCTCGCTGGCTGGCATGTAACTCTCCCTCCTGGTGTGCAGCTGAACTGCACGTTCGCTAACTTGGGACGGCCGCTGTGGATCACAATTCAGCCATGACCGGGCTAAGGCTGCCTGCCTCGAGCCGCCTGATCACGTCAACAAGAGTGAGCTAGGTACCACTTTGATACGTTCGCATCGCCCACTATCGCGAGCGGCCGCCGGGCGCCCGTACAGCTAGGCCAGGGCGGCCCCACCACACACCGACGTGCGTGCTAGCCGGGACGGGGGAACGCGGCCAAGAAAACTTGGTGCGACCCGGCCGACAGCAGGCCGCCGGTGTATCACGACCGCCCGCTAAACGCTCTTGTCCTAGAGGTTCCCAGCGGGAGTGAAGCTAACGGGCTATTGCGACGCCGTTTGGAGCGTGAGGTATACATGCTGTTCGTTGGGCCGGGGCGGCTCGGTGGAGCGGTTGGCGCCAGGTCCGGTGGTGGGTCATGACCGGAGTCAGGGAAACTCTGCTCGGTCCCAGCTACTTCTACCACCGCCGTCTGATCAAGAAGTCCAAGGGCTGGTCACCCAGCGAGATCCGGGCGTATCAGGACACGCGGTTCCAGCAGCTGATCCGCAGATACGGCGATGAGATCACGCAGAACGAGGACTACCGGCAGCACCTGCGCCGGTACACCCGCTGGGACGTGCCAGTGCTCACGCGCACGGTGCGGACCGGGGGGACGTCAGGTCAGCCTCTTCGTTTCACAGCCGACAGGTTCGCGCGCCGGCAGAAGGAGCGCGCCTATCTCTTTGACATCTGGTCCCAGGCGGGATACGCGCCGTACGACCTCAGGGTCCGCTACTGCGGCGACGTCCCCGGCGGACTGCTTCACTACCACCGCCCTGAGAACGTATGGATGGTCTCACCTGGCGCGACGGTAGAGCGTGAGCTTGGCGAATTGCGGAGGTGGCTGCGCACGCTACCAGCGTTCTTCCTTCACGTGTATCCGAGTTCGCTTTATACGTTCATCGACCTGGTGGGCGAAGATCTGTTCCGCAGTCTGCCGGTCCGGGGTGTTATCGCCGCCTCCGAGATGTTCCCGGCGGGTGATCAGGTACGGTTCGAGCAGGAATTCGGTATCAAGATCGCCCACTGGTACGGTCACAGCGAGTACGCGACCCTGGCCTACTGCTGCCGGCAGTGCCGCGGCTTCCACTTCTACCCGACGTATGGTCACACGGAACTGCTCTCCTCCGAGGTGGAGGGGTGCCGGCGCATCATAGCGTCGTCGTATAACCGGATGGGTACTCAGTTCGTCAGATATGACACCGAAGACCTGGCCGTCGATCCGGTTGGGAGTTGCGCCAACGATCACTTCCCCCGCGCCGCCGCCATCGTCGGCCGATCGCAGGAGACGTTCGTCGACAACTCGGGACGAAGAAGGTCGCTCTTTGGCTACGCGTTCGGGGACCTGGACGTCGACGCATTCTGGGATCAGATACGTGATATTCAATTTGTCCAGGATAAGGCGGGCTTTCTGCTTGTCCGGGTGGTCCCGAACCCGGGAGCAGAAAGGGACCAGATCCAGAAGACCTTCGAACGGCGCTTCCCCATGGCCAAGCTTGAATTCGAGTATGTCTCCGCCATCGAACGAAGCCCAAGCGGCAAGCGGAGGTATTTCGTAGACCGCATGCATACGGACGCGATGGGTAGCAAGGACCATCCGAAGGACTCGCACGCCGATGCAGGCCATTAACGCGGACCTTTGTAGATGCCCACAAGACGTCATTCCTGAGCAATAACCGCAGCTGGATAGGCGGATGCTCGGGCTATGAACAGGACGACTCGGATTACAGTACGCTCTTGACTTCAGAAGGTACATCTCACACCACCGGGCACGGGCGCAACTGGGGCAGTGACCTGGCCCCATAGTCCTGGCCTAGTGGTCGCTCCCGTTGATTTGCCGGGATCATCATGTGGCCGCGCGGTCAGCATCGTTCAGGCGTATTACATGGGGCTGGCGGCCATGCCCGTCTTCTCGCTGGCACCCGCCGGACCTGGGCTGGGTCGAGCTGAGCCACGCTGGCTCAGGCTGGAGGCTCCTGCGCGGCTGCCCGCGCCCACCCGTATCATCTCAAGCGTTGACCGCGATGCCGAACATCCCCTCTTTCGTGTTCCGGTCCGCATCTGGGCAGATGAGGGTCTGGTATTCGGGGTGCCGGTCGGCGAAGGCCACGAAGCCGTTGTGCGAGTCGATGTCGTCGATCAGCATGACCCCGCCTTTCGGCATAGCCGAGGCCGCCTGCTCCATCTCGAACAACGTGTTCTCCGCGGTGTGCAGGCTGTCGTGGATGAACAGCTCCACGTCGCCGACCTCGGCGGCCAGCGGCGGCAGTCGTTGCTTGCTTGAGCCTTCCACATACGACCAGCGGGACCGGCACTCATCGGGGACGACTATGCCCGTCTCCCCGTGCAGTCGATGATCGAAAGGAAACGGCAGATCGATGCTCCATAGGTGGCCGAGGTCGTTCTGCCCCAGCGCCTCGAGCACGACCCGGCTCGTGACGCCGTGCGCGACGCCGGTCTCGATCACGACCTCCGGCCGGGTATGCAGCACTACGCACCATGCGGCACGGCACAGCGAACTGTCGCCGTCGGAGTACCAGGCATAGGTGTCGCGGCCGAAGCCCCATCCCCTGGCCTCCAGCGCCGCACCGATGTCCGCCATTACCTCATCGAACCGCTGATATTCCGGGCAGGGCCAGGGCGCGCCGAGCAGTTTGTGCAAATGCTCATTCCAAGCCTCGTCCACCGCGAATCTAGGGGTTTTCCCGCGCGTATGCCACTGATACCACTGCCGGATCTCCCCAGGCAGAGCGCGGCTTACGCCGACCGGATCAGCAGCGAATGTGTGCCCCAGACGCATGATCTTCTGCAGGCGCGTTCCACTCCAGGCCATTGGACCTCCCCCTCTAGACCATGACAGGAGTCTACTAGGACCGCCGAAGTTCGTGAACCTTTGCGGCGTAGTAATGTGTGTGCGCCTTGTCACGTAGCCCCTCCGTTCCCTGTCAACAATTGACGGCACGACGTATCCGAGCCCGGGCTGCGCAGACAAGAATTCCCGACAAATGACGGGTGAAGAAAGCGGTAATTATGTGATGCTTGAGTCTGGCCGTGAGAAAGGGGCAGCAGCCACCGTGGATGGTCTCGGACGAGCTGTGGGCCCGGATCGAGCCGCGGCGCGGTCGCCGTGCTCGTGCCGGCCAACGATGCATATCATCACTTTTGTTTACTCTGGGAACAACTGTTAAGTAAACCAAGCCGGCATGGTATGCGTCCTACACGTAGGAGGGGTGAAGCGGCAGTCGTCCCC
>Ga0074046_10000340_pt1 | contig 41784 bp, 33 predicted proteins | sample BogForMeECP23OM3_FD_94441 | JGI IMG/M metagenome (GOLD analysis project Ga0074046, IMG submission 94441) | Bog forest soil microbial communities from Calvert Island, British Columbia, Canada - Bog Forest MetaG ECP23OM3 | ecosystem: Environmental > Terrestrial > Soil > Wetlands ... | reverse complement strand
GATGCGGCACTCTGGATTGCGAATATCGGACACGACGACACTGGCGGTGACAAGTCTATCTGGCAACAAAATCCGTTTGTATCAAGCAAAGACCGGGGAGCACGTCTACGTCCCTGTGCCAGAATTGGTCTCGAAGGCACTCCGTTCCCTGCCCCGAAAGAACCAGCAGTATTTCTTTTGGTCCGGCACTTCGAAGATACAAGCAGCGGCCTCCGTTTGGCGGAAGCGTATAGCAGACGTGTTCAAAGCAGCTGAGATTGCGGACGGCCACACCCACCGATTCCGCGACACGTTTGCGGTCGGGCTACTGGAAAAGGGCGTATCGCTCGAAACTGTATCGATTTTGTTGGGTCATCAAAGCCTGAAAATCACGCAAAAACACTATTCGCCGTGGGTTAAAACGAGGCAGGAAGCTTTGGATAAAGAGGTTTCCAGAGCGTTGTCCACCTGACCACAGGTCCAATTTGAACACAGTTACTATTGGACCATTCAAAAAGCCGCATTTTTATTGGTGATTTGATGGAGGCGCGGGTGGGAATCGAACCCACGCATAAAGGTTTTGCAGACCTCTCCCTTACCACTTGGGTACCGCGCCTCAGCCTTACCAGTATAGCCAAAAAGTAACGAACACGTCAGTTGCACGGCAGTTACTTTTGCGGCAGCCAAGCTACTTCTTTTTCTTGGCAGGCTCTTCGATCTGCGCTTCGCGCAGGAATCGTGCCGACTCTTCTGGCGGCGTTGGGTTGATGTAAAATCCCGTTCCCCATTCAAATCCCGCCACCTTCGTCAACTTCGGAATAATTTCAATATGCCAGTGATAGTGATCGTTGATTTCCTCGCCGATCGGCGAAGTATGAATCATGAAGTTGTACGCCGGCCGGTCGAGCACCGCTTCCAGCCGCATCAACGTATCTTTCATCATGTGCGCCAGGCTGGCATACATCGAGCTTTGGTTATTTTCATACGCTGACCCATGCAACTTGGGCAGCAGCCACATCTCAAACGGAAACCGCGGCGCGTACGGAGCCAGGGTAATGAAATGGTCATTTTCACCGATCACTCTTTCGCCAGTGTCGCGCTCTTGCCGGATAATGTCGCAAAAGATGCACCGTTCTTTTTCGTCGTAGTAGTGCCAGCAGTTATCCACCTCCTCACGCACGCGTCGTGGCACGATGGGCAAGGCGATCAGCTGCGAATGTGGATGCTCGATGGAAGCTCCCGCGGCCTCGCCATGGTTCTTGAAAATCAATATGTAACGAAACCGCTTGTCGTTTTTTAGGTCCAGCATCCGGTCGCGATAGGCCCACAACACATCCTCGACCGCTTTTTGTGGCAACTGGGCCAGCGTGGTCTGGTGCTGTGGCGTCTCGATGATCACTTCGTGCGCGCCGATGCCGTTCATCTTGTCGAAAAGTCCTTCGCCTTCGCGATCCAGCTCCCCTTCGATTCCCAGCGCAGGAAAACGATTTGGCACTACGCGAATGTTCCAGCCGGAAGTATTCGCTCCTCCTCCGTTGCGTCCATACGTCAAAATTTCTGGCGGCGTTTTCGATTCGTTTCCCGGGCAGAACGGGCAGTTCACCGGCGGACCTGGAAAAACACTTTCTCGCAGAAAATCCATCGGACGCTTTCCGCGCTCCGTTGAGATGATCACCCATCTCCCTGTAATTGGATCTTTCCGTAACTCCGGCAAATGGCCCTCCATCCCGTTGCCCACCCACATTCCCAGCGGGCAGGAATTGCAAACTCCGTATTGTACATCGACTGGGGCGAACGGAAAGTGCGCTGCGGCAACTAATTGGGAAACAGAGCGCCGAAAGGCATGGCCGCCGAATCTCCGGACGCAATGGGTCTTACTGTAACCTGACAACCGGCACGCGTCCAGGCAGGTTGTCGAGGTTCCCGACCCCAAATCGCACAGAAGACTCTGCGCTGGCTTCAGCCAGATGTTGACCCGCGTCGCGCATAAATACCTCGTCCTTCTATACGGGGCAATTCCGGCGAGCCTGTCTTGCCTTCTGGGGTGGCCATGTAATTAAAAACGCAGCCAGGTCGCCTGAGACTCGGCTGCGTTTTACTTTCCAAAAGGTGTAGCGCGGCTTTAGAGTGACTGTTCCACTTCTGCAATGCTCTCTTCCAGGATGCGGATCGCACAATCGGCCTGATCCTGATCAATAATTAGCGGTGGTGACATGCGAATCGAGTTTTCGCCAGAGCCGAGCGTCAGCAAGCCCTTGTGGAATGCCCTGTCGACAACCTTATCGCGAAGGTCTTGCGCCTTCTCCTTCGTACGTTGATCGCGAACGTATTCGGAACCAATCATCAATCCTTTGCCGCGCACATCGCCGACAATCTTGAAGCGCTTTGGCCAGGCAGAAATTTTGCTGAAAATGTAGTTGCCCATTTTTTCAGCATTTGCCATCAATCCGCCTTCGACAAGATCCAATGTCGCCAGTGCCGCGGCAACGCAAACTGGATTTCCGCCGTAGGTCGTGCCGTGCGAACCCACCTTCCAGTTCATCACTTCTTCTTTGGCGATAAACGCACTGATCGGCATACCGCTGGCAATTCCCTTCGCGGTCAAAACGATGTCCGGAGTAATCCCGGCGTGATCGTAGGCCCACATTTTTCCGGTGCGGCCCATGCCCGCCTGCACTTCATCCAGAATGAGCATGATTCCGTACTTGTTGCAGATTCGTTGCAGTTCCTGAAGGAAGAACAGCGGCGCAGGAATGAATCCGCCTTCGCCCTGGATTGGCTCTACAATGATCGCAGCCACCTCTTCCGGTGCGAACAAACGCTTGAAGATCTGCTGCTCGAGCAACTCGATGACTTCGACGCCGCAGGTTTCATTGGTATGGCCAAGAGCGCAGCGATACGCGTATGGATACGGAATGTGCTCAATGCCACCGAGCAGCGTGCCAAACCCCTTGCGCTGTGTACTCTTCGATGCCGTCAAGGAGAGCGCGCCGAACGTGCGCCCGTGGAAGCAACCATAGAACGCCACAATCTTGTCCCGCTTGGTGTGGTAACGCGCCAACTTCATCGCGCCTTCCACCGCTTCAGTACCGGAATTGCCGAAGAACACTTTCCAGTTGTGTGTTTTTGGCATCGTCGCCACCAGGCGCTCGGCCAGCATCGGCATATGGTAGTGATAGAAATCCGTTCCCGCGATGTGGATCATTTGCGCAGCTTGCTGCTGGATCGCTTCGACTACTTTTGGGTGACAGTGGCCCGTTGAACACACGGCGATACCCGCGGCAAAATCTAGAAACTGGTTGCCGTCGGGATCTTCAACGATGGCGCCATAGGCATGATCGGCAACAAGCGGATAGTCGCGGGTAAGAGATGGCGACATGTATTTCTTGTCGTAGGCAATGACTTGCTGGCCTTTTGGTCCAGGCAGAGCTGTCTTGATGTTTGGTAATTTCGTTTTGGTGGGGTTTGGTCTTGTTTCCGTGGCTGCAATCATGATTCCTCCAAGAATCTATAGGCGTGGGTTAAAGAGGCGAGCGAGGAAGAGCGAACAAACTGGCGCGATTTTTGAACTTCGCGCGGTCTGTTGAAATTGCGGACCTAATCTACGCTATAGAGACACGGCCGAAGATTTGCCGGTCGAAACTTGCGAGGGACACGAGGACCTACTGCAAGGCGGCCGCGTTTCAGATATTGAGTCATTTGCGTTTCCAGCGAACGTTCCCATCCTTCGTATCTTCAAGAATTATACCACGTTCGGACAGGAGTTTACGGAGTCGATCGGATTCGGCAAAATCCCGGCGCTGGCGGGCTCGCTGGCGTTCAGCGACGAGGTTCTCGATCTCGTCGTCGCCGGGTGCGTCGACGCCTGTGTCGAAGCCGAGGTTTTTGAGCTTGTCTGCATCACTATCTTCGACGATGGCAAAAACCTTGTCGAAGTTCGCGAGAAATTCCTCGGCAGGAGCGACGTCGCTCTGCTGGAATTCGCCTTTGTCCATGGCAATATTCGCTTCACGCACAAAATCGTACATCGCAGCAAGAGCCTGCGCGGTGTTCAGGTCGTCGGAGAGGCCGGCATCGAAATCGTCGGCGGCTTGTGCGATTCGACCCGCCATCGTGGATTGCTTTCCAGCCGGGAATTTTTCATTCTTGAGACGAGCCGCAAAATTTCGCAGACGCTCGACCGAGCTGGTGGCCTGTTGCAATCCATCAAAAGTGAAATTTAGTTGGCGGCGGTACGGCACGCTGCAAAGCGCGAAGCGCAACGCCGAAGGTTTGTAGCCTTTTACAAACAGATCTCGGGGCGTAAAGAAATTGCCCAGTGACTTGGACATTTTCTCGCCTTCGACGAGAAGATGTTCTGCGTGCAGCCAGTAACGCACGAACTGCTTGCCCGTTGCGGCTTCGCTTTGGGCAATTTCGTTTTCGTGATGCGGAAACGACAAGTCAATCCCGCCCGTGTGAATGTCCAGCGTTTCGCCAAGATATTTCATGGCCATCGCGGAACATTCGATATGCCAGCCCGGGCGACCCGCGCCGATAGGAGTTTCCCAGAAGTGCTCGCCGGGCTTCGGCGCTTTCCATAACGCAAAGTCGCGCGCACTCTCTTTTTCGTAGCGGTCGTTATCGACGCGCGCGTTTGCTTGCATGCCACTCAAATCAATCTTGGAGAGTTTCCCATAATCCTTAAATTTCGCGATCCGGTAGTAAATCGAGCCTTCGCTCTGGTAGGTGTAGGTATTTTTTGTCAGGCGCTCAATCAGTTTGACCATATCGTCGATGTTGTCGGTAGCGCGAATCCAATGCTCCGGCGCTTCCACACTGAGCGTGCGACAATCCTCCAGGAATGCCTGAACGTACTTTTCGGTATAGTCGCGAATGCTGCTGCCCGCCGCAGCCGCGTTGGCGATGATGCGATCGTCTACGTCGGTCAAATTCATGACGTGGTTCATGCGGAAACCGCGCAACTTCAGGAAGCGCCGCAAAACATCCTGGAACACGAAGGTGCGGAAATTGCCAATGTGAGCGAAGTCGTAGACCGTGGGGCCACAAGTGTACATCTTCACTTCGCCGGCCTTTTGCGGATGGAAGGCTTCCACCTTGCCAGACATAGTGTTGTGGACACGAATCTCGTGCATAACGGTTCGGCTAGGCCTTTCTGGCGTGGTGCAAATAATCGATTGTAGCCGAGGGTCCGCAAAGGCCGCAATGCGAAGGAGAGGGTCGAGATTCCGTGTATCGCGATAGCCCCTAAATTGTCTAGTAACCAGCTCGCCGTGATCGCGATCCTTGCGGGCGGTTATCCGGGTGACTACTGTGGCCAGGTGTGAGGCTTTTCTTCAAGTTATGGAGGGCATATGCCAATCCAGGCTGCATCGCTTGAAACCATCGAAGATTTCTTGGCTCAAAAACGCATTGCGTTGGTAGGGATCTCGCGAGACAGGAAGAGTTTCAGCGCCAAGGTGTTTGAAGAACTCTGCCGCCGCGGTTACGACGTTATTCCGGTGAATCCCAAAACGAGCGAGGTGCAGGGCCGGCAATGTTTCGCCCGTGTGCAAGACATTCGTCCCCCTGTCGAAGCCGTACTGCTGATGACTAGCCCGGTCGTAACGAATACGGTCGTCGAAGACTGCGCAAGAGCGGGCATACGGCGAGTATGGATGCACAGAGGTGCGGGCAATGGGTCTGTCAGTGCACAAGCGGTTGCGTTCTGTCGGGAGCGAGGTATCGAGGTGGTTCCCGGGCAATGCCCGTTCATGTTTCTGCCGGAAGCTGCCGCGGTCCATCGCTTGCACGGATTTGTCCGCAAGATGACCGGCCGTTATCCCCGTCGAACTCCCGGCGGCGCAAAGCACTAAGGCACGGAATCGATGGCATGGGGCAGTAGAAGCTCACCCCGCCAGGCCTGTTCATACGAAGGAAACTTTATTCTCGTGTTCAAAGCAAAGATGATGTAGCTAGTCTGTGAGATTATTGGACATCTGACCTTCTGCTGAGGTCCGTTCAGGGAAAGGGGGGCGGGATGAGCCAACTCGAAAAAATCCATTGGCTACGCGTCGTACTCGGGGGATTTCTGGCAGAGGTTTTGGTTATTGGGCTGGTGATTCCCATTTCCCTGAAGTTTGGCCAGGAGCCTCTGGTGTATGCCGCTCCGATTGCATCGCTGATCTCCTGTTTTCTCTTTGGGTTTTGGGTAGCGCGGCGAGTGGAGTCCGGGTTCGTGCTTCACGGAGTTTTGGTGGGAGTAGTAGCGACGCTCATCTACCTAGCGTTGACGCTGGGCAAGCCAGCCCCTCTAGCGTACTACGTGGCCCACGCTCTAAAAATACTGGGCGGAGCGGCTGGCGGATTCTGGGCCGGACGACAGAGAGCATAAGGAAGCTTGCCCACGTTTTTCGCGGCAGCCCAAATGATTTTGCGCGGCACAATAGAGCCTGAATCCGAAGTGTCGAGTTGGCACACACGATTTCCGGCCCGTTGCCTGGGGCAACAGTTGGGGTCAATTTCGCGCGCTAGTTCAAACTGCTCTGATCAGTTCGATTAATTCAATTGTCGCGAGAGCGGTTGTGGCTCTTGCGATCTGGCTGCCGAAGTAATCTCGGTGGTCTTGCGCCAATCAACCTCGTCGAGATTCACCGAGCCTTTGCGGCCCTGCACATCCAAGAACATGAGCAGTTCGCGGTCGCGGTGATATTTCAGGACTTGAATGGTGTCGTTGGACTTGAGTACAAGAATCGTGAATCGATTACTGGATGGTTCCGTGTTCTGCGTGTTTGCGGAATTCTCGCCGATTGACCCTGAAACCAACGGGTTCGCCAGTGGTACGTGGGTGGCGTCGACCCTGCTTTCGGCCGCAAACTGAACTGCGTTCGGGTCAGGAGAGGGACTAAACGCACTGGGGCGTACGCCGTTTGCGTATGGCGGACGGTCAGGATGATATTGCGCGATGTTGCGAGGGAGAACGATATCGTCCATTAAGCGCAGTTCGAGTGGCTCTTCCCCTTTGAGTGTGGGCCGTGGACCGCGGAAGGGCAGACTCACTACCTTCCAGGGCCACAGTGGCGGAATCATCCATTCGACGACATCGCGTTTGGCATTGCCTCTGCCGTCAATGTCACCGTCCTTATCCACCTTATAGCCGCGTGCCTGAATGATTTTTGCGGGGACAGGCAGGTCACCACTCGGAAGGATGACACGGTCAATGGTGAGTTTAAGATAGCCCTTGCCGACGAAATGACCTGGCTCTTTGTCTGCTTCCAGATGTCCACCAAGCATACTGCCCCTTGGGAACAGAGGCTTGCCAAACTCCTGCATCGTTCTCAAATGACACAGCACTGGATCGCCGATTGCGGCAGTAGCGGAAGAAAAATTCGGCTCGTCCATGGTGCATTGCAGAAGCGTTCCGGCGGGCACAAGAAGATCCTGGGCGTGGATCCTCCGTGCCAACACCAGTAGCGCCATCGTAGCCATCAAAACTGCGATGAGTCGTTTCATGATTGTCCTCCAGATGATTTGCTCGAATAACGGGTAGGCGGGGTCAACCGTTAAACCGGCAGGCGGGCACGGGTTGCCCCGCTGGGCACACCCGCTCCTCACCTTCGGTTGAGCAAGCCAAACCCAGTGCCCGGGAAAAAGTCGCTTTGGGGAAGGAAGCCAGAGCTCTGTTTACGGGGGACCTGCCTGCCGCCAGGGTGACCGTAATGTGAGTAATATACCCGGCTGGGGAACAATCTACTTCGGTGGCGGGTTCAACTTCGCCAATGCGGACTCGAGCGCTGCGATCTGGGCGTCCGTGACGGGACCCCGGGCTTGCCAGAGTACGTGACCGCTCGGACTGGTAAGGACAACATAGGCGTCGTCTGCGGCGGAATAGCTCACCAGGGTCTTCCACTTGTCGTCGTTGCCCTCGAGCAAAACGTATTGGGACTGTTCTTCGGCGGGAACCTGTTTGCGCATGCCGTGGAGAATCATTTTCATGGCAAAGGAAGGAGCGCCGGTAAGATCCGCCACCTGATAGTAGAAGACATGCGCACTTTTGAGGTAGACGGGGGCAAGGCGCTTGTTCCATCCCTCGCACTGGTCGCTACTTTTGTGCGAGAAACCAATCACGAACAGTAAAGGCCTGCCGCTGGCCTCGTGCGGAAAACTTACCGTTGTTCCTTCCAGTGTTTTCGCTTCGGTTGCCGGAATTTGTTGCGCGGCGGAGCTGCGGGAGAGAATTGCCGCGAGCAGGTGAAGAAATAAAAATTGCGAAAGAAATTTTCGCTTATGATTTGTGCGCTGCGACATTCCGAGGATTCCTCTGTAGACATTGTACCCATGGCCTACGCCGCAGGCGAACGGTTCCGAGGACGACGGCGCTGATCTCCGTCAGGGTAGGTAAGGGCACAGGTCCACTCGGCGTGCAGACGCGGCATCTGAAATCCATGTCCCAAACGAACAGGATCAGCAGCGAATCTTCGGAGTTTTCGCCGGGAGCATCGAGCAAACGTTTCCTGCCATGGCTGGTGGCTGTTGCATTTTTCATGGAATCCCTAGACACCACGATCCTGAATACGGCGGTACCGACGATTGCGGCCGCATTACAGGTCGCGCCGCTCAGCATGAAGGCGGTGCTCGCAAGTTACACGCTGAGCCTCGCGGTTTTCATACCCATCAGCGGCTGGATGGCTGACCGCTTTGGCACGCGGCGCGTATTCGCCAGCGCCATCGGAATTTTTACCCTGGGGTCTTTCCTGTGCGGGGTGTCCAGCAACATTCACGCGCTGGTGGCTTGCCGCATTCTGCAAGGCTGTGGTGGCGCAATGATGGTGCCCGTCGGCCGGTTGACGATCGTGCGCACGTTTGCGAAAAGCGAACTGATCCGGGCGATGAGCTTCGTGGCCATTCCCGGTCTGATTGGCCCGATGCTGGGACCGATTGCCGGAGGCTTGCTTGTCGGCTATCTGCACTGGCGGGTAATTTTCTTCGTAAACATTCCTATCGGCTTGCTCGGATTGCTAATGGTCTACTTGCATCTTCCCGACTATCGTGAACCGAGTACCCATCCACTTGACCTCGTAGGATTGATTTTGTTCGGTTCGGGGGTGGCGCTGCTGTCTTACGTGCTGGAAGTTTTCGGTGAGCATACGCTGAGCACGCGAGAAGTATTGGGATTGCTGGGGATTTCATTCGCGTTGCTAGTGGGTTATGGACTTCACGCAACCAGATCGCTCAATCCGCTGCTGCGGCTGGTGCTGTTCCGTATACGCACCTTTCGCGCGTCGGTCATCGGAAGCTTCCTGACCCGTCTGGGCATCGGAGGAATTCCGTTTCTCTTCCCGCTGCTATACCAGGTTGGGCTGGGGTTCACTCCGATCCAATCTGGTCTATTAATGATGCCGCAGGCAGTGGCGGCGATGAGCTTAAAACTCACAATGCCAAAAATTTTAAAGAAGTTTGGCTACCGCACCGTCTTGATTTCCAACACGGTGATCATCGGCGTGATGATTTTGCTATTTGCGACAATTGGGGTTGGTACATCTATCTGGCGGATCGTGCTGCAACTGTTCTGCTACGGATTCTTCACTTCACTGCAGTACACCAGCATGAACACGCTGGTCTATGCCGACGTGAGTGAGGACGATTCGAGCAGCGCCAGCACCATTGCCAGCACGATGCAGCAAATGTCGATCAGTTTTGGCGTAGCGACGGCTTCGCTGGTGACCGCGCTTTTCATTCCCGATCGATTTAAGAGCAGTGCTCCTGAAATCATCCACGGTATCCACCACGCGTTTTACGTCCTCGGCTGGATGACGATTCTATCGACCGGCGTTTTCCTTGGCTTAAAAAAAGAAGACGGGGACTCCATCAGCCAGCAGAAAATGGCGCATTCCGGATGAGTTCAGCTACTGCTTGGTTCCTCCATTTCACAACTGAGGATTGCGTGCCAGCTATGGCCGGCACGCAATCCTCAGTCAGTCAGCAAGGCGATTTTAGGCTGACGCCCCGGCCGCTCGTGCGGCCTCCACCTCGATCAAGTTTCCGGTACGCACGTCATAGAGGAATCCGGGATGGACTTGGGTACCAGCGGGTGCGAGCGAATTCGGGCCACGTCATCCACCAGGGCTTGTTTCTGGTCCTTGATCGGCAGCCACTCCATGTATTCCCCTGCCCGGGATCCCGGCCCCTTGCCGACATCACGAAAGCCGCCGGGAGTAAGTTCCGCGGTTTCCAGGCTAGATTGCAAAAGATCGCGGATGATATCGTTGGTAAAAAATTCCATTCCGCAATCCGTGTGGTGCACGACAAAAAATTCCTGAGTGCCCAGCAATTTGTAACTGATCACCAGGGAGCGGATGGCATCCTCGCTGGCGCGGCCGCCGGCATTGCGGATTACGTGCGCGTCGCCTTCGGCCAAATCGGCAAATTTTGCAGGATCCAAGCGCGCGTCCATACAGGTAAGGATGGCGAAGCGACGAGCTGGGGGGAGAGCGAGCTTTCCCTTTTCACCAAATTCCGCGCTGTAGTTCGCGTTAGCTTGCAGTAGTTCGGAACGAATCTTGCTCATACTTGTCCTCTTTCCTATTTTCGTTGTCGGTGTTCATCCGTTTCCCGTCAGAACACCAATAAAAACAAAAAAAGCCCACCAGACTGAGTGGGTTGCGTGTAAAGCTGCTAAGTTGAAGGAAAACTAGCCGCTCGACTCCGCCCACACCTTTGCCGGACAACAGTTGGAGCAACAGAAAGGGAGAGCTCGGGTGCTCTGGGTGGGGTGAGTTTGCAGATAGAGACCGGTGAACATCAGGCACTCAGCGTACGCCTGGCATTTGGCAGAGTCAATTGAAGCTCCAAGCAAATTGCATCTAGAACTCGAGTTTGAGAGCATTTGGCCTGAGGATAGAGTCCGGACGCTCGGATCAATCCGTGGGGAGATTCTGGATGGTTCGAAACATTTTCACATTTGTGTGCGCCACGCTGCTGGTCGCGGGTGCCAGTTTTTGCCAGGAAAAGGCCGCTTCTGAGAAGAAAGCACTGACGCCTGAAGCCTTCCTCGAGCAACGAAGCTTGCAGGACCCGCAATTTTCGCCGGATGGCGGGCGCGTCGCGTTTGTCGTAAACGAACCGCGAACCGAAGAAAAGCGCACAAGGCACATCTGGATTTATGAGAAAGAGAAAAACGCTTCAAGACAATTGACGTATTCCACAAAATCAGAATCTTCTCCTCGTTGGTCACCGGATGGGAAACAACTGGCGTTTCTGTCAAATCGTGACGGCGATGAGCAACAGATCTATATCTTGCGGATGGAAGGAGGAGAAGCCGTAGCGCTGACCAAAGGCAAAGCCAGCGTCAGCGAATTGGCTTGGTCGCCAGACGGAAAGTCAATCGCGTTTCTTGCGCCGGATCCGAAGACCGAAGCGGAAGAAAAGAAAATCAAGGACAAAGACGACGCGCATGTGGTCGATAGCCAAGACAAGCAGGCAAGGTTGCGGGTGATTGATCTGGACACAAAAAAAGAGCGGGCATTGACGGAATCGAGCTGGCGCGTTGAGGATCTGGGCTGGATGCCGGATGGCCAATCGATCGTGGTACAGGCGACGAATCATCCCTTTTCGGATCGCTTCACCGACCGTTTGTATTCCGTAACACTGCAGGACGGAAAAATAAGGGAGATGCTGGCCCCGACTGGGCCATTTAGCAATCTGCGCGTTTCACCAGACGGCAAATTCGTGGGAATGATCGGGAGCCGCGAAGATGGGCCGCAGCCGAGCGACTTGCTGATTCTGCCGGTTGGGCTTGGGGTTACAAAAAATTTGACCGGAGCCAGTCTGGATCGCCAAATCCAGCACTTTCAATGGACAAAGGATGGCTCGGTCGTGGCGCTCTACGCGGACGGCTTTAAGAATAGACTGACGACGTACAACGGCGAGGGCCAGCGGAAGGATATCGCAGACCCGCCTGTAAACCCCGGGCCATTCTCTGTGACGGGCACAGGCGAAATTGCATTTGTGGGGGAGACCACCACCACCACGCCGGAATTGTGGCTGCGTCTCACAAATGGCGAAGCCGAACAAATTACCCACGTGAATGAAGCTTGGAAACAGTACGCACTGACGTCGCAGGAATACTACAAATATAAATCATTTGATGGATTGGAAATTGAAGCGGCGCTGCTGAAGCCCGCGGGTTACGACGGAAAATCCAAGCTGCCGTTGATTGTGCTGGTGCACGGCGGTCCGACCGGAAATTGGGAAGACAGTATCGACGCGTGGGGGCAACTGCTGGTGGCGCGCGGGTATCTCGTGATGTATCCCAACATCCGCGGGTCGATTGGCTATGGACAGAAATTTGTCGAGATGAACCGAGCGGATTGGGGCGGCGGTGATTTCAAAGATGTGATGGCGGGCGTGGACGACTTGATCGTGAAAGGGATGGCCGACCCCGATCGCTTGGGAATCGGGGGATGGTCCTATGGCGGGTATATGTCGGAATGGGCTGTGACGCAAACGCCGCGATTCAAGGCTGCGGTTTCTGGCGCGGGGATGGCGGACCTGATTTCGGAATTTGGCACGGAAGAGGGCCCCGCTTACGATGAATGGTTCTGGGGTGTGCCCTCTGAAAAGCCTGAGGGATATCTGAACGCTTCGCCGTTTCTCTATGTGAGAAACGTCAAGACACCGACACTGATCTTGCAAGGCGAGGACGACACGATTGATCCAAAGGGGCAGAGCCAGGAACTGTATCGCGGACTGAAGCGATATGGAGTGGAGAGCGAATTCGTGCTGTACCCACGGGAGCCGCACGGGTTTCAGGAAGCGAAGCATCGCGTCGATGTGCAAAACCGGGTGGTTGCGTGGTTTGATGCCCATCTTAAGAAGTGAAATTCGCGAAAGCAAGAAGAGTGAACAGGACGGCGCATGGGAGAGAAGCAACTGAATGCGGTGTATTCGTCGCTCGGGATGAAGCGGCGATATGAGGTTTGGTTTGTGCGGTGTGGGCTGGTGGACGGAAGCGGCGCATGGTGGTTTCGCTATTTAATTATGAATTTGGGGGGCGCAAGGGACGAGCGCACGCCCGCGACCATGCCCGCACAGGTGTGGGCGACGTGGTTTCCCCGGGACGGCGAACCGCAAAGCTTCCTTCGGGGATTTCCCAAAGAAAAATTGTCATTGAGTCGAAGGAAGACCCTGCCCTTCCATTGCCACATTGCGGACAACGGCATGGAAGAGGGCAAGTGTTGGGGGAATTTCGAGATAGGCGGCCACAGGATTTCCTGGAATCTGAGACTGAATTCAGCTTTTGGATTTGTGCTAAGCAATAAAGGTTGGATAGGATTTTGCAAGTCACCCCATTCTGATGCGACGTTTTCTGGCGAAATTACTTTCGATGGGAAAAAACTTCAAGGCGACCCGTTGGGATTCGGCGTGCAGGGCCACAACTGCGGGTACCGTCATCGAACGTATTGGCGTTGGATGCACGCTTATTTTCCGGCCAGTGCCGGGGGGGGCACCACCCTCGAGGCTTTGGTTTATGATCTTCCGCTCGGGATGACCTTCCGCAAAGTTGTGTTGTGGGAGGGTGGCCATGCGACGATTTTACGAAGGATTAACGAGCGCGAAATTCTGAACCAGGCCGCTCGTTTAAAGTGGGTGTTCACTGGCACGACACCCGACGGTCGGCATCTGGAAGCAGCGATCGAGGGAGACGCGCCGGGTATCCATCGCGTGCCGTACACAAAGACCGACGGCTCAGGAACATTTCCGGTGGCAAACGCAAGTTTGGCGAGAGCAAGCGTGAACATTTCGTCAAATGGGGTCCTACAAACTTTAAATACCAACGGCGGAGCGGTTCTCGAAATGGGCGGAATCTGAAATGTCACAGCAAACTCCCCGATGGGATGCCGAACTCTATGACGACAAACACTCCTTCGTCTATAAAATGGCCGAGGAGTTGCTCGTTCAGCTCGGGCCGCAGCCAGGTGAACACATTCTCGACATCGGCTGCGGCACCGGCCATCTGAGTGCGAAGATTGCCGCAAGCGGGGCTCTGGTTACCGGGATTGATCGCTCGCCTGAAATGATTCGCCAGGCGCGAGCAGCGTACCCCCAGATTCGGTTTGAGTTGGCCGATGCCAGAAGCATCCCGCTCAAAACTCCGTTCGACGCAGTATTTTCCAACGCCACCTTGCATTGGATTAAAGAACCGGAACGCGTAGTTCATGAGATCGCGCGATTGCTGAAACCGGGAGGCCGCTTCGTGGCGGAGCTTGGCGGCCACGGCAATATCGCCAAGCTGGTCGAGGCCGCAAAACGTGCCTGGCTGAACTTGAAGTTCACTCAGCCGATGCCGAACCCGTGGTATTACCCGAGCTTACCCGAGTACACCGGGTTGCTTGAAAAACATGGTCTGCAGGTGAGCTACGCAATTCTGTTCGATCGGCCTACACGGTTGGAAGAAGGCGAGAACGGGTTGGGCAATTGGCTGCGGATGTTCGGTGGAGCCATTTTGGGAGAGCTTTCTGAAGACGAGCGCGATCGATTTATTCAAGAGGCAGTGCACGAGGCGCGGTTAGAGCTATTCAAGAACGCGCAATGGGTCGTCGATTACCGGCGCCTGCGGGTTATCGCCAGCGCGGCCTAAGGCTTCTGAGGATCGGGGGGAGGCTGAGGCTGGAAGATCCGCGGCAGAGCTGCGCCGCTTGCCTTGTGGCCTGTCCCAAAGGGCCACAATACCTGGGGTAGGGCTTTACAGGTAGCGCATCCCATGTTACTCTTTTTTCCCGTACCGCCATCTTAGCGCCAGGCGGCTGGGCTCTGACTGAGAACCTGCCAAACGTATGTGCTTTCTGTCTGTTACGGGCAGAAGCGTCGCGTGGATCAACCTCCCATCGAGGAAAGACTAGTCGTCTCTTTTCGCGCGCAAACCTCCCGGCCCTGTTGGGATGGCATCTTGTGGCTGCCCGCGTGGCGGCCCGGCGCGAACTAGAGGTTCACGACAAAAGGGGACAACTTGCTCAAGCTGCGCAAAGTCGAAATCATAGGCTTTAAATCCTTTTGCGAACGCACCGTTGTGACGTTTAGCGGCAATGGCACGACCTGCATTGTCGGTCCGAACGGTTGCGGTAAGTCCAATGTGGTGGACGCGATCAGTTGGGTGCTCGGCGAGCAAAGCCACAAATCCCTCCGGGCAGAGCGCATGTCGGACTGTATCTTCAACGGTACGACCAAGCGGCCACCGATGGGCTTGGCGGAAGTCACCCTCACGATGGAAGATCCTGAGCTGGCGGAAGCGGCGAAGTTTGTGATGGCAGCTGCTGCCGAACTTGAAGTCCCTCCCGAAACCACGGCAGACAACGGCGATATGATTTTGGATCTGCCGGTTCAGGACACAGCCGAAGATCCTTGCAATCCGGAGCTTCGAGATCCCCAAATAGGATCCATGTCTCGAGCGGAAGAAGTTGCTGAAAGCGATCTTAAGGGCAAGAAAAAGAAAAAATCTGAAAAAGCCCCGTTGATCGGCAAACCTGGCGAAGTTGTGGTCAGTCGGCGTTTGTATCGCAGCGGCCAGAGCGAATATCTCATCAATGGCCGCGTTGGCCGTCTTCGCGACATTCAGGAGATGTTCATGGGCGTTGGGCTGGGCCCGGACTCTTACGCGATCATCGAGCAGGGCCGCATCGGCCAGATTCTCGCCACCAAGCCCATGGAGCGTCGGGCCATCATTGAAGAAGCTGCGGGCGTGACCAAGTTCAAAACCAAAAAGCGTTTAAGCGAAGCCAAGCTCGAATCTTCGAAGCTGAATCTGGCGCGCGTGAACGACATTGTGGTTGAAGTGGAGAAGCAACTCGCTTCACTGAGGCGGCAAGCGGCGAAGGCTCGTCGTTACTCTGAAATTCGCGATCAAATGCGCGGAATCGTGCGTCAGATGCTCGCCGGCAAAGCGCGCGAATTGGACCAGGAAGCGGAACGGCTGGGCGCGCGGTTGGCGGAGCTGACTGCGGCAGAAACACAGCACGCACAGGCCATTCACGAGCAGGAAGCCCTGCAGGATCGCCTGACACAACGAATTTACGCGCTCGACGGCGAATTGCGTCAGAACCAGAACATGCTAAATCAGACGGCGCTCGAAGTGGATCGCAGCGAAAACCGGATTGCGTTCAACCAGACCCGCGGCAGAGAGCTTGCCGGCCGCAACGAGCAAATCGTGATGGAGCGGGTGGCGCTTTCCGCGCAAGCAACGGAATGGGAATCGCGTCATCTGGCCGAACGGCAGGCCGTCGAAACAGTACGTAGCGAGTCGATAACCCTGCGTGCTCAAGTTGAGGAACTGGCCGGCCGCGCAACGACCCGAGCATCGCAAATCGGCGAGTCTGAGATGCGGATGGAGAGTTTGCGCCGCGCCGCAACGCAAGCCGGCGAAAGCTTGTTGCAGCTTCACGGCGAACAGAAGCAAGCGGAAGAAGCGCTCGTTCACCAGAGCGACGCTCTGCGCCGCAACGAAGCGCGCGAATCGGCACTCCTGGAATCTTCCATTCGCGTGCGCGATGATGCCGAACGCGCCGCACAAGATTGGCAGAACTCACTCAACCAACTGGGTGGCTTGCAGCAGAGCATCGTCGAACTGCAAAAAGTCATCGCCGAACTCCGCCAAAAGCGCGAAGAGATCGGTGCAAAAGCAGATTCCCTGCGCGGTTCCCTGGCAAGCGTTCGCGCACGCCATTCCACCTTGACGCAGATCCTAAACGACCACTCCTACACCGGCGAATCGGTGCAAAAGTTGTTCGCCGCCAACGAACGCAGCGGTGGACGGAATTTCTGTGCCGTGGGCGTGCTGGCAGATTACGCCGAAGTTCAAGAGCAACACGAAGCTGCCTTCGAGCAATACATGCGTGACGAACTGGAATACGTTGTCGTCGAAACGTACGAACATGCTCGTGCTGGCGTTTCCATGCTGCGCAATGAGGTTGGTGGGCGAGCTACATTCTTCGTCGATTCCCTACGCAATCTGCGTTTGGAAGAGTATGAGCCCATCGTCCATTTCCGTTCCGAAGATGGGGTCATTTCCCGGCTCGATAAATTGGTAGAGTTCAGCGATCCGCTCGGTCCCGCCGCCAAACAATTTTTACCAAGACTGCGCTCAGGCTACTTGACCGAAAACGCGGTGACTGCGGAAAAGCTGGCTCGCGAGTACCCACAATATGCATTCGTCACTCCCGAAGGAACCTGCTATCAGGGTCGCATGGTAACCGGCGGCAAGCCCGATGAAGCGGGGCCCTTGGGGATGAAGCGCGAATTACGTGCGACGGAAGCGGAACTGGCGCAACTGGAGAACGGTTCCACCGCGATGCAAGCGGAATTGAAGGCTGTGTTGGCGGAACTACGCACCAACGAACAAGTCCAGGACGAATTGACGATGCAGCATCGAGAAGCGGAGCGAACTTTGTTTGGCGCGAAGCACCGGCACGAGCAGATGCAAAGTGAGCTTGCACGGCTTGGACTCGATCTGGCCGTTTGCCAAAGCGAGCTCGTCCGCGTGCGCAAGGAAATCGACACCGTGCAGCAGCGCGCGACGCGAGCCCAGATGCAGCACCAGACGGCCGCGACGAGCCGCGACCAGGCGGAAGCCGAAAGCGCTCGGTTAGCGGAAGAAGTGACGCAACTCCGCATCGCGGTGCAAGCCGAACAAGAGCAGCTAACCACGGCTAAATCCGAGCTAGCGGCCATGAACGAACGGCTGGCCTCCGCTCAAGTGACGACTGAGCGACTGGAGGAAGAGAAGCACGATCTCGAACGCAGAGAAGCTGCTCTGGTACAGCAAGAGGCGTCGATCAGCGAAGAAACCGAGCAGATGATCAAGCAGAGCGAAGAACTCACGGGGCAGCTCACGGTTCTGCGAGCCGAAAAGGTTCGCCTGGACGAGAACCAGAAGCAACTTGAGGCGGAATGGGAAGCCGCACGCACTCGCGTTACCCAGGTAGAAGACCACCTGCGCATGGCTCGGCAAACGCTTCAAGAGATGCGGGAAGAGCGCGGCCACTTCGAAATCGACAAGGCTCGCAACGATTCCGATCGCCAGCACCTGCGCGAAACCTGTCTCGCCGAAGTGAATGCCCAGCCGGAGGACTTGATTGCCTCGGAGACCGCGTTCATGTCTGGCGAAGAGCTGGCCACCGCCGAAGCCAGTTATCAGGAGATGAAACAGCGGATCGAAAACATGGGCGCGGTGAACATGATGGCGCTCGAAGAGTTCGACGAATGCCAGCAACGGTTCATATTCCTGACGCGCGAGCGCGACGACTTGCTGCAGTCGATCACAGACACACAGCAGGCCATCAAGGAACTCGACTTGATCACAAAGGATCGCTTCGAACAGGCTTTCGCCGCCATCAACAGCAATTTTACCGCCGCCTTCCAGACAATTTTTGGAGGCGGTACAGCAGAGATGCGCCTCACCGAGGCAGACAGTTCCGGTGACGCGGGAATCGACATCGTCGCTTCACCTCCAGGCAAGCGGCTGCAAAACGTTTTGCTGCTTTCAGGCGGGGAGAAGGCTATGACGGCGCTTGCCTTGCTGATCGCTATCTTCAAATATCAGCCGAGCCCATTTTGTATCCTGGACGAAGTTGACGCGCCTCTGGACGAAGCGAACGTTGGACGCTTCACTCGGCTGATCAGCGACATGAGCGCGCAAACTCAATTCATCGTCGTCACACATAACAGGAAAACCATGGAGACCGGCAGCGTGCTATACGGAGTAACCATGCAAGAGCCCGGCGTTTCCAAGCTCGTCAGCGTCCGTTGGGAAGGCGACACAACTCCTTCGCAAAAACGCAAAACCGCCACCGCCGCCTAACTGCTGTAGTGGCCGGTCTATAGATCGGCCAAATTTTTCGAAGCTTCCTTCAAAAAATAGACACGGTTCCTCCATCAGTTCTTACCGTCAACTCTTCGATCAAAAAGTGATCGGTAACATTGACTTCGCCATCCGCTGAGTTAGAATGCCAGTCGCTTTGTCAGGGGATTGGTTCCGTGGCTGCAAGTCCTGCAACAAAAACAATTCGCGAAACAAATTTCGCCGGTGTTTCGCCTGTCGCGCGCGGGAAGGTCCGCGACATCTACGATCTGCAGGATCGTTTGCTAATCGTCGCTACCGATCGACTATCTGCCTTCGACGTAGTCATGCCCACGCCAATTCCGGACAAAGGGCGCGTTCTAACACAGCTGTCCTTATTCTGGTTCAATCTGTTGCACGACGTTATTCCCAACCACGTCCTCAGCTCCACTTGCTTCCCCGCTCCGTTCAATCAATTCGCCGAAGACTTGGCGGGCCGGTCGATGGTTGTGCGCAAAACCAAGCCCCTGCCCATTGAATGCGTAGCGCGAGGATATTTGTCCGGCTCCGGATGGAGAGAGTATCGCTTGACGGGAAAAGTTTGTGGGATTGCCCTACCTCCGGGCCTGAAAGAATCAGACAAGCTGCCAGAACTGATCTTCACGCCTGCGACTAAGGCCCCTTCCGGTCATGATGAAAATATTTCCTTCACGCAAGCCACTGAAATCATTGGCAAGTCGCTGGCCGAGAAGGTACGCGACGTTACTCTGGAAATCTATCGCCGCGCCGCAGCGTACGCGGAGCAACGTGGAATTCTGCTGGCGGACACGAAATTCGAATTTGGCCTACTGAACAACGAACTGATTTGGATCGACGAAGCGCTGACGCCCGACTCCTCGCGCTTCTGGTCGGCCGCTCAGTATCAACCCGGCGGCGCCCAACCTTCTTTTGATAAACAATTTGTGCGCGACTACCTCGAGCATATCCAGTGGCCTAAGACAGCACCCGGTCCCGTTCTGCCCCCGGACGTGGTCGCGGCAACGCGTGCCAAGTACAGGGAAGCATTTCGCATCCTGGTCGGACACGAATTGGATTAGCAGGCCGGCCCCATCAAATACAAAACTCAGTGGTTGGGAGAGTGCAGTCGTGAGAGATCAATTGGAAGGGCTGGTCGTTCAGATGGTGGAGCGTGGCATTTTGTTTGACGAAGCTGTAGGCGAATTTGAAAAGCGGTTTATTAAGCGAGTGCTCGAACGCACCGAGGGCAATCAGTCGCGCGCCGCAGTGGTGTTGGGAATCCATCGCAACACCCTTAGTCGTAAGATCAGCGAATACAAGCTCGATCACCGCCGCGGGAAATCGCGGTAGGCAGGTCAGTCTTACGCTAGCTGCCGGGTTTTTAGGCCCGGCAAGTTTGTCTGATTTGCCGAGGAAAAAGACAACGAAGTGGGCCTTTTTCGATTACCCTAGGATGGTTTCTTTGCTGCTGGTTTCTTAGCCGCAGGTTTCTTGTTATCCTTCGGCAAATCCTCTTCATTCACCTTGGCCTTATCCCAATGGAGCATGAAAGCCGGCTCGGGATCATAGGACACCAGCGTGCCGGTAAAACGCACGGGATTGCCCTTCTCGAGCTTCGCGGCATCCGGTTGGCCAACCACCTTTACATCCATGTTTGGCGTGGTAGCGGCATCGAATTCTGCGTCGCTGGTAACGAATGCGGTCTTCAATTGCGTTGATTCCGTGCCCGGAGTGACTTCAATAATCTTTCCGGGCACATCGGGGAATTCCAATCCGCAAGAAGCGGTCCAAGTCAGCTTGGCCTTATCGCCACCAGCCTTCAGATCAGTCACCACGGAAGCGATGGTCATGTCCTTCTGCGCAGCTGTGAGTTCCGCGCTGCTGTAGAGTTTGTAGCTTGCAGGACGATCCGCCGAAGTGGATGCGAGTTGCAGCAGTTCATTCAGTTCCGCATCGGTCAGGGCGTCGCACACCGTGCCGCCCTGATAAGCTGCCACCAGTTTGCGAAGGTATGTCTTCACTTGCGTCGATTGCTGTGCGTTGGCGTTCTTGGAGCTTGCCGCGCGCGCGAAATACCACAGCGCGTCGAGCTGCTGCGGCGGGTTGCTGGCCATGTAGGCTTTCCCAAGGCTGTAATTGGAGGTCAAGTCGTCGGGAGTTATTGACAATACAGTCTTGTAGCTCTCGATGGCACCTGGATAATCCTTGGCGGCCATGGCCGCATTCGCGGCGGTTCCATTAAAAAAGATAATCGACTGCTTCTTCTGCTCGTTGAACTTCGCTTCATCCACACCATCGGGCTTGGGAACCGCGTCTACGGCCTTTACACCAGCCAACGCAGCGGCACGAGCCGCCGTAGCCGTCGCGGCGTCCGGGTTCTGAATATTGTTGTAGGCATAGGCGCGAACCGAATAGGCTTCGTATTTTTCCGCCGGACTGGCCTTGTCGCCGAGCGCGATCAGCTTGTCGCAATATTCGATGGTCTTGGGGAAATTCTTCTGCCCGCCGTAATTTTTATAATAGAGGGGGTAAATATAGTTCAGCAATGCGGAGTTCGGATACTTGGATAGGAAATCATCGAGCAACTTGATTTGTGCGGCAGGATTCTTTTCTGCTGCTGCCGCTTGATAGGCATTGTACTCCGCCATCGTATACTTCTGGCCACCTGCCGCTCCGCCGGCGTCCTGCCCCTTCACTACGACAACCGCTATACAAAAGAGGCTAAGCAACGCAATGAAAGCCGTGCGCGCCACTCGACGTGTTACGTTCATTCCCTTTTCTCCTTGCCGCAACTACGTGTTTAGGATAACTAACCCGCCTGAGTTGGAACTCTCACGGATTGCCTGGCCTGACCTGGACATCTTCATTCCGTTTGCCTGAAACCTTGAAATTATAGGTGTAGCGGATACCGATTCGCAAGCCGATAACTGCTCTATGTAGTTCACTCTACCACTGCGCTCTAGAAATTGTAGTGACTCCAATTTCTACTGTGCACCGGTCCGCCTCCTGAGGGTTTCGGCATTGTAGGAGTATGATGAGTGTCGCATAAAAAACGTGGCTTGCGCGAGGCGTAATAGCTATGACTTCCATAAATCAAATCAATAGTGGCTCTAGCGGCCGTGAACTGGCCGGAAGGACAGCGCTCATCACCGGAAGTTCCCGCGGTATCGGTAAAGCGATCGCCCGTAGGTTAGCTTCGCTAGGCGCAGCGGTGGGGCTCTCTGGGCGTGATGAACTCGCTTTGCACACTACCGCCAAGGAACTTGGCAGTGGCGGCGCCAAGGTTTTCGCCTGGGCCGCTGATGTTCGGCAAAGCCGCGAGGTACATGCGCTGGTCGAGGCGACCAGATCCCAACTGGGCCCGATCGACATTCTCGTCAACAATGCTGGCATCGGCCTGTTCGGCCCCACCCATGAACAGTCGGAAGAGGATTGGGATCTTTTGCTGAACACCAATCTGAAAAGCGTATTCCTGGTCTCGAAGGCCGTCGCGCCCCAAATGATCGCTCGCAAATCGGGCGACATTATCAACATCAGTTCGCTTGCCGGGAAAAATACCTTCGCTGGTGGCGGACTCTACTGCGCTTCCAAATGGGGGCTGCTCGGCCTGACGGGTTGCATGGCGGAGGATCTGCGTGCCCACGGAATTCGCGTCTGTGCCGTCTGCCCCGGCACTGTGGCGACGGAATTCTCGGGCAGAGGACCCAAGGACGCGAGCAAGGTTCTCACCGCGGAAGACGTGGCACACGCTGTTGCCATGATCGCCTTGCAAGGGCCGCAAAGTTTCATCAGTGAAGTCCACTTGCGCCCGGTCGCGAAGCCATAGGCAAGCTGGGGTGATCGCTGGAAAACTTTCGTCTTGACAATAGTTGTTATCACGACTATTATTGGACCCATGAAATCTCCTGCCAAGCAGGAATCCTGTGGAGCAGTCGCAAACGAGGATCGCCTGTTTGTCGCCATCCTCAAGTCCGCCGATTCCCTTTCCCAGGAGGCCGAACACCTCATCAAATCGCACAACCTGACGATGGCACAGTACAACGTGCTGCGCATTTTGCGCGGTGCAGAACCCCAGGGCTTGTTATGCCGTGGCATCAGTGAACGAATGATTTCGCGCGATCCGGATATGACTCGCTTGCTCGATCGCATGGAAATGCGCGGATTGATTACCCGCGAACGCCAAAAGGACGATCGCCGAGTCATCGTGACCCGCATAACCGGTGAAGGCTTGGCTTTTCTCAAAAAACTGGATCAACCGGTCCGCGAACTCCACAAGCGTCAATTCGCCCATATGAAATCAGGGCGAATGAAGGCACTGGCAGAGCTGCTCGAGGAAGTTGTGATGCGTGAATCATCTGCGTAGTCGCGAGCATCCAATATTCAATTCTGCAAGATGGAATTTCAAGGAAGTCAAACCAAAGCGGAGGCAGCAATGAAACTAATTCAATGGGCAGCAGGAATTGGACTAGCAGCAGTTCTCGCGGTTTCGGCCAATGCAGGCACCAGCACTTGGCAAATTGATCCGAAACACTCTGACGCGCAGTTTGCGGTCACGCACTTGATGATCTCGACCGTTCGCGGCGAGTTTCACAGCATCAACGGCACGGTGGTTCTCGATGACCAGAATATCTCCAATTCGAGCGTGAACGTCACAATCGATGCCACGACCGTCGACACGCGGGAACCTGCACGCGACAGTGACTTGAAGAGCCCTAACTTTTTCGACGTCGCCAAGTATCCCACGTTCACATTCAAGTCGACCAAGGTTGAGCAAGTGGCACCGGGAAAGCTGAAAGTTACTGGCGATTTGACGATGCACGGCGTTACCAAGTCCGTGGTGCTCGATGTGGAAGGCCCCAAACCCCCGGTGAAGGATCCCTGGGGGCTTACACGTTCAGCTGTCAGTGCCACGACCAAGATTAACCGGAAAGACTTCGGTTTGAATTGGAGCAAGACGATGGACAACGGCGGCGCGATTGTTGGCGACGACGTGAACATTATTCTAGACGTCGAAATGGTTCAACCGCCGGCCGCAAAGTAGTTTTCTTAAAAGAGGTAAGGCGGGCTGGCCGCAAGGGCAATTCTAAGATTCAAGAAAGCTTTGAGGAGTACCTCGATGTTCAAACCAGCAAAGACGGAATATCCAGTCCACTCACTCGTTGAAAACCGCTGGAGCCCACGGGCCTTCTCGGATAAACCGGTTTCCCACGAAATTCTGCGCAGCCTGTTTGAAGCAGCGCGCTGGGCTCCATCGAGCAATAATGAGCAGCCTTGGGCCTTCCTGGTGGCAACAAGTGACCAGCCGGAACACTTTGAGAAGGCGCTCGGCACTTTGGTTCCGGCCAATCAGGTTTGGGCCAAGCGCGCCCCGGTGCTGGTCATCGCCGCTTCCGAAATGGAATTCGCCCGCAACCAACAGCCCAATCGCAACGCCTTCTACGATACGGGTGCGGCCGTTGCGCATCTGACGAGCGAAGCCACCTCGCGAGGGCTTTTCGTGCATCAGATGGCAGGATTCGATCCCCAGAAAGCCAAAGAGCTGTTTCACATCCCGAAGGGTTGGGAACCTATCGCTGCCTTTGTCATCGGCTATCCGGGCGATCTTAAGGAGCTCCCGGAACAATTGCGCGAACGAGAGGTGGCTCCTCGCACGCGCAAACCGATAAAAGATTTTGTGATGTCTGGCGAGTGGGGCACACCAGCCCAATTTTTGTCCAACTAACTCCTACCAATCTTGCGATGGATTGAAAGGTTGTGCTTGATGCACGGCATGTTGGAATTTATTTTGCGCCACGGTTACCTGGTACTTCTGGCCTGGGTATTTGCCGAACAAGCCGGCCTGCCGATCCCTTCCATTCCTTTGCTCCTGGCTGCCGGCGCATTAGCGGGTGCAGGCAAGCTGAATTTTTTGATTGCGCTTCTAGCGTGTCTATCAGCGGCCCTTACCGCCGACACCATCTGGTACCAACTCGGTCGCACACAGGGAATCAAGATCCTTCAGCTTCTCTGCAAGATTTCGCTCGAACCAGATTCCTGCGTCCGACGCACCGAAGGACTGTTTGAAACTCAGGGTGCTCGTTCTCTGCTCTTCGCGAAATTTCTTCCGGGCCTCAACGCCGTCGCCACGCCCCTGGCTGGAATCTTTCACATGCGGTTCCGGAAGTTTTTGCTTTTCGATGCACTGGGCTCGCTGTTCTGGGCCGGGACATTTTTGGGGTTCGGGTATGTGTTCAGCAACCAGATTGAAAAAATCGCCCAACAAGCAGAAAGTTTGGGACGTGGACTCTTTGTTTTGCTGGTTAGCGCCCTGGTGGCTTACATCCTTTACAAGTTTGTTACTCGCCAAAAATTCCTAAGGGATCTCCGCGTTGCCCGCATCACTGTCGACGATCTGAAGAGGAAGATCGATGAAGGCGAAGAGCTCACGATATTTGATCTTCGTCATTCACTGGATTTTGAAGCTGACCCCGAAACGATTCCTGGCGCGTTCCGCATCGATTCCAGCGAGTTGCAGGAAAAAGGCGAGACCCTGCCTCATGACCGCGAGGTCATTCTCTACTGTACTTGACCAAACGAAGCCACCAGCGCCCGTGTGGCGCTGCTGCTCAGGAAAAAGGGCATCAAGAATATTCGTCCTCTCGAGGGCGGCTTAGCGGCATGGCGCGAGCGAGGCTATCCGCTCATTGTCAGTTCAAAAACTGATTCCGTGCCCTGATTTTTCTTGAAAGCAAGAGAGCAGAGAGATAGGAGCGTGAAGGCTACACGCTTCCTCGCCCTGGTGGAGGGGGCTTCAGGCCGCCCTCCCTGGATTTCCCATGTCCGACAGACTACATTCGCGGCAGCACAATTCCTTGCTGAGCTTGATACTTTCCCTTTTTATCCTTGTAACTGATCTCGCACTCCTCGTCGCTCTCAAAGAATAAAACCTGACAAAGCCCTTCATTCGCATAAATCTTTGCGGGCAGCGGCGTGGTGTTGCTGATTTCCAAGGTTACAAATCCTTCCCATTCCGGTTCAAACGGCGTTACATTCACTATAATTCCGCAGCGTGCATAGGTGGACTTTCCCAGGCAAATGGTCAGCACATTTCGAGGGATGCGGAAATATTCAATCGACCGGGCCAGTGCAAAGGAATTGGGCGGAATCAAGCAAACCTCACCTTTATAGGCCACCAGCGACCGCGCATCGAAATGCTTCGGATCCACAATCGTCGAATTCACATTGGTAAAGATTTGAAACTCATCGGCAACGCGAATGTCGTAACCGTAGGACGACACGCCGTAACTGATCACACCTTGGCGGATCTGCCGGTCCGTAAACGGTTCAATCATCTTGTGTTCTAGCGACATGCGGCGGATCCAGTGGTCTGGCTTTACAGACATCCAATTCCTCCCGAAGTAAAATGAAACGATGTATAGTCTTAAGGGCTAAGAGTTTAGTAGAGGGGGAACGTCTTGACAACCGCGGCCTCACACTCTAGCATCGGGCCACGTAATTTCGGAGGACGGCGTGATTAAGCTGGACATCGTAAACGCAGTCGTAGCGAAAACGAATATCAGCAGAACCAAAGCGGAGCAGGCCGTCGAAACGGTCTTCGAATCCCTCAAAAGCGCCATGGGCCGCGGGCAGCGCATCGAGCTGCGTAAGTTTGGAGTTTTTAGCGTTAAACCGCGCAAGACCGGCATCGGCCGCAATCCGCGCACCGGCGAAGAAGTCAGCATTCCACCGGGCAAGGCTGTGCGTTTCAAGCCCGGAAAAGAATTGCAAGGACTTGAAGACGCTCCGGCAGCACATACCACACCTGAATCCAAGTAGAATTTTGTGACCAATCCGGAAACAGAACAGCGCATTCCCGCCTATCTCGCCCCCAACCCCTGGCGGAATTTCTCCGCGAACAGCGCGTATTACGCGACGGTCCGCCCACGTCCATCCACGCGTTCGCTGGTACTGGCCATCGGACTTTTTCTCCTCACCTTGGTCACCTCTCTGCTCGCAGGCACACACTTCGCTGCGGCCTACGCCCATAATCAGTCGGCATCGTTCGATGCTCTGCTGCAAACATTTCAGTTGCTCTATCGTAATCCGGCAATTCTTCTGACCGGGCTGCCCTTTGCCATCACGCTGCTTACCATTCTCCTGGTCCACGAACTGGGGCACTATTACGCTTGCCAGTATCACCACATTCGCGCCAGCTATCCCTTCTTCATTCCCGCGCCGACTTTGATTGGGACCTTTGGCGCGTTCATTCTGATTCGTTCGCCCATTCGGTCGACCCGCGCGTTGTTTGATGTGGGTGCTTCGGGGCCTCTGCTCGGTTTTATTGCTGCGATTCCCGCCTTGGCGTTCGGCGTACTTCACGCCAAAGTGATCCCCGCGTTTGGCAACGATGGCAACTCCGATATTGTTTTTGGCGCGCCGCTGATTCTACGTTTCGTCGCTGCCGTGGTTCAGCCCAATGCCCATGTGTCGGATCTTCTTTTGCATCCGGTCGGCCGCGCCGCCTGGGTTGGACTTTTTGCGACCGCTCTGAATCTTCTGCCCGTTGGCCAGCTGGATGGCGGTCATATTTTGCGGTCGGTCAGCCCAAGGTTGCATGGCTGGATTTCGCTGCTGTTGCCGATTTCACTCATTCCGCTTGGCATGTTCCAGTGGCATGGCTGGTTTATCTGGGCCGTCCTTCTTTTGGGTCTGCGATTTTTTCCCACCGCGCCTCTCTACGATCCGCAACCCCTCGATCCCAATCGTAGATTCGCCGCCGTTATTGCACTTGCTGTATTCGTGTTGTGCTTTATGCCCGCTCCGCTCTAGTACCCGAGGCAATGTGGGGTAACCGAACCGGCTAGAACCCCTTCTCCGCCGCTACACGAACTAGCGTCGAGACTCCGTCTACTTATTTCTCTGGGCTCGGGGGCAGAAAAAATCTCATTGACGCACTACATCAACGACAACGGATCCATATCTACCAGAATTGCCGTTTGCGGAATCTTGTTCGCGTCGCAGAACGTGAGCGCGCCGCTCAATAATCGCGTCAACTGCCTCCGCTTTGTCGACTTCAACAAAAACTGATACCGGTGTTCTTTCCGCAAACGGGCTAGCGGCGCCGTCGCCGGTCCCATCACCCGCACACCTTTCCCATCATGTGGCGAAAAATATTCCGACAACCGTTTCGCCCACCGCACGGCATTTCCCTGACTTGCATCTCGCACGATGACGTTGGCCAGCGAAGTGAATGGTGGGTAGTTCATCATCCGCCGAAAATTCAGTTCCCGCTCATAGAAGGAAAGATAGTCCTGTTGCACCGCGTCCTGAATTGCGTAGTGCTCCGGATAAAAAGTCTGAATCAGCACACGGCCCGGCAAATCACCACGGCCGGCGCGGCCGGCAACCTGTGTTAGCAACTGAAACGTTCGCTCGGCCGCACGAAAATCCGGCATGCTCAGGGAAGAATCCGCGGAGATCACGCCCACAATTGTCACACGCTGAAAATCGTGGCCCTTTGCCAGCATCTGCGTGCCGACAAGAATGTCCAGCGCGCCACTTGCAAACGCGCCCAGCGTCTCCTGATATTGCCGCTTCGTGCGCGCCGTGTCTCGATCCAGCCGTGCGATCCGAGCACCCGCAAATTCGCTCCGCAAACGCTCTTCGAGATGCTCCGAACCTTCTCCAAAAAAGTAAACATACTTCGAGCCACATTTTGGGCAGGTCTTTGGCACGGCTCCGTAGGACCCACAGTAATGGCACTCAAGCCGGTTGCGATTTTTGTGATAGGTCATCGAAATACTGCAATTCGTGCACTCGACCGATGCACCGCAACTCCGGCACAGCACCGACCAGGAATATCCCCGCCGGTTGATCAGCACTAATGCTTGCGTTTGTGACGATAGCGCCTCGGTAATTCCGTCGTGTAATTTCTTGGAGATGGGGCTGGTCAGTTGGGTTTGCTGGAATTCGGTGCGCAGGTCCACAATTTCCACCGACGCCATCGATCGATTTTCCACCCGCGTTGCCATCGTCAGTAATTCATACTTTCCGTTTACCGCGTGATGATATGTTTCCAGCGAAGGCGTCGCCGAGCCCAGCAACGCCAAGGCATTTTCTAACTTCGCGCGAACAATCGCCACATCTCGCCCGTGATAGCGCGGCGCTTCTTCCTGCTTGTAGCTGTTCTCCTGCTCTTCATCGACAATGATTAATCCTACATTTTCGAGCGGTGCAAACACAGCCGAGCGTGTGCCAACCACCACCCGGGCTTCCCCATTCCGTACGCGCCACCACTCCCCGGCCCGCTCGACATCGCTGAGGGCCGAGTGCAGCACCGCAACGCCCTCGAATCGCGCGCCAAACCACGCCCGGCATTGTCGGCCGATCCATAACGTCAGGGCAATCTCCGGTACCAAGACCAGCGCCGTTTTTCCACGCGCCAACGTGTCCTGCACGCTGCGCAGATACACTTCGGTCTTCCCGCTCCCGGTCACGCCGTGCAGCAACTGCACGCCGAATTCTCCAAGCTCAAATCGCTCGCGAATTGCGCTGAATACTCGCTCCTGCGCGTCATTCAGTGAGTGCGCCGGCGGCGTGTAACCCACTTCAAATGGCTCTTCCGCAGGATCGATTGACTCTTCCCAGCTCTCCAGCAGCCCATCACGCCGCATTCGTTCGATCAGCCCCCGCGAGACCTGCGCTAGCTTCAACAATTGGGGCAGCGGTAGCGGCCCGCGCTCCGCTTCTAACAACATCCTGATGCGCTCCTGTTTTGCGTCGAGCTCTGCAGTCCGATCCTCGGCGGCTCTCCAGGCAATAATGTTGTGGGTCTTGCGTTTGCGCCCGCGCATCAACACACGTATTTCGAGCAACCCGCGCTTCTGCATTCGCTGCACTTCCTCGAGCGTTATGCCCAATCGTGCGGCTTGCGCCAGGAGCATCGCCCCTTTTTTCTCCCGTAGTTTGTGCAAAAACTCAATTTGCGCCTGGGATAACTCCGGCAGCGTTTTCGGGGCACCCAAATCCGCCGCGAGCAATCCTCCGGCTTCCGTCAAAATGATCTCGCGGCGGGACACAAATTCCCTGACCGGAGGCAGCATTCCGCGAAACACCTCGCCAACCGGGGCCAGGTAATATCCCGAGATCCACTGTCCCAATTCAATCAGCTTCGGAGTGAGCGCCGGGAGCAAATCCACGACCTTGCTGATTTCCCGAATTTTTGGACCGGCGGGTGCGTTTTCAAGCAACTCGGTCACAACGCCAATCAACGATTTCTTCCGAAATGGCACTAGAACTCGGCATCCAACTTGTAACTGTGTGCACAATTGCTCCGGCACGGCATAGGTAAAGGTCATGCGCAAGGGCACAGGCAACGCCACATTGCAGTAGCTCGGAATCATTCCGCGTGTAGTGTAACAGTAGTTCGCCCAACCCTTCAGAGCCGCTGCTCTTCTAGCTCAGTCGAAAGACGGATTGACCACGCGCTGAGGCTTGGCTAGTATCGCAGAGCGTGTTTCTCCTGCACTGAAAAACCCGATGATCAACGAACAAATTGGACACTATCGCGTAGTTCGCCAGCTCGGCAGCGGTGGAATGGGCGTGGTATATGAAGCGGAAGACATCAAGCTCGGGCGTCGCGTGGCCCTGAAATTCCTGCAGGAAAGCGGACGGACCGATCCTGCGGCACTCGACCGATTTCTGCGCGAAGCGCGGTCCGCTTCGGCGTTGAACCACCCGGGGATTTGTACAATTTACGCGATCGAAGAACATGAGGGGCGAACCTATATTGCCATGGAGTTGTTGGAAGGCGAATCACTCGACCAGGCGCTCGGCCGCGGCCCTTTGCCCATTTCGCGCACGGTCGAGATCGGCATCGAAGTAGCTGACGCCCTTGACGCGGCGCATAAGAAAAACATCATTCACCGCGACATTAAGCCGGCAAATATTTTCCTGACGCAGCGGGGCACGACCAAGCTTCTGGATTTTGGCCTGGCTAAATTGCTGAAGGAGGAAAGTCTGGGCGGCGAGACGCTCGATACGCTGGAAACCGCATTCGTAACCAGCCCGGGAATCGCAGTCGGAACGATTGCCTACATGTCTCCCGAGCAGGCGCGTGGGGAAGTTCTGGATGCGCGCAGCGATTTATTCTCCTTGGGCTCTGCCCTCTATCAAACGGTTACGGGAGTGCATCCTTTCCCCGGTTCGACGAGCGCCGTAATTTTTGGAAATATTCTCCACACCGCGCCAGTATCGCCGATTGATCTGAACCGCGGCATCCCACTCGAACTGGAACGAATCCTCAACAAATTGCTCGAGAAGGATCGCGACCTTCGTTATCAGGTATCGGCTGAGTTGCGCGCAGATTTGAAGCGATTGCAACGAGAATTGGAACCGGGGCGCCCGGCTTCTGACTCTAGAATTCAAGCAAGCCGGGAGACGATTGCGGCCGTGAAGGCTCCTTCGGGTACGGGAGTGAGTGCGGCAACGGGAATGGCGGCGAAGGCTTCGAGCGGGTCCGTGCTGGTGGAGGCGGCGCAAAAAAATAAGCTTAGCGCGGGAGTGCTCCTGGCAGGATTGCTGGTTGTCTTGGCAGCTGCGGGTTTCGGAGCCTACACGCTCTTACATAAGGCGAAGACCTTGCCCTTTGAGAAATTTACGATCGAAAACGTGTCAAATAATGGGCACGTTCCACAGGCTGCGATCTCTCCCGACGGCAAATATTTGCTACAGGCGCTCGAAGAGAAGGGCTTCCAGTCATTGTGGCTGCACCACATTCCCACTGGCGCGAATAAACAAGTCGTGGAACCAGCCGCGGTCTCCTACACGGGACTGACATTTTCCCCCGACGGAAATTACATTTATTTCGTGGGCCGCGAGGAAAAAGAAGAAGCCTATGCGCAACTCTTCGACGCTCCGGTGCTTGGAGGTACGCCCAAGGTATTGATTAAGGATGTCGACAGCCCGATTACCTTTTCGCCCGACGGTCAACAGTTTGCTTTCATGCGCGAAGTCCATGATTCCCCGACGTGGGATTTGATTGTGGCCAAGAGCGACGGAACCATCGAGCGCTCGATCTTCAGCAAAAAAACGGTGCTCAGCGACAGTCACGTTCCGGCCTGGTCACCGGATGGAAGCACGATCGTCATCCCCATCGTGCAACCAACGAAAGATGCCATAGGTGGATTTCTGGCCGTGGATGTGGCCAGTGGCAAGGATCAGGTGATTTCCCTATCGGCAGATCGTATCTTTTACACCCCAAGGTGGATGGCTGATGGTACGGGGTTGCTCGTCAGCGATTCGGAAGTGGATACCGCGCATTTGCATTCGCAACTTGGGTATATGGCTTTTCCCAGCGGCGAATACCGCGCTTTGACCTCGGACACAAATAATTATGATGGGCAAACGATCGCCAAGGATGGGAAAACGCTGGCGGCAATTCAGAGCCGCACGCGATTTGAACTCGCCGTGGCGCCGGCGGCGGAACCAGATCACTTAAGGACAGTCCCGCTCGAATCGCAATTACCGATTTGGAGATGGAGCTGGGCGCCAGATGGAAAATTGATCATCCCGCAAGCGGGCACGATTAAGTCCGTGAATCTGGATGGCGGGGAAACCTCGATACTCTCTGATTTGAAGCACATTGCGGATCAGGTTTCCGTGTGCGGGGACGGGCGCTACATCGTATTCCGGCAATTGGGCAGGACCAGCGCTGCCTCGGCGAATTTGTGGCGCGCAAACATGGATGGCAGCAATCAGAAGCAGTTGACTTCGGGATTAAACGAGCAAGCACCCAGGTGCACCGCAGATGGGAAATGGGTCTATTACATCGATACCGGAGATAACCGAAATGTGAAGCGGATCTCGATCGAGGGTGGATCACCGGAGACAGTCGTAGCCGAAGCAGTCGGAACGTATGCCTTGTCTCCGGACGGAAAGGAGATTGCTTCCTTTGAAGTACGTGAACTGGATCACCAGTTGATGTTGCGGAGGGATTCCACGGTCGCCCAGCCCATGACCTATCAAAACGTCGACCAGCGCGCCCTGCCCGACGGCTTAATGTACACGCCGGACGGAAAAGCAATTGTTTATCAGGTGCGCGAAAAGGGTGTGGACAATTTGTGGGTGCAACCTCTAGATGGTGGAGCATTCCACCCGCTAACTCATTTTACCAAAGATCAAATTATGCGCGCTGCGTATTCGATGGATGGGACGAAGTTGGCGATCGTGCATGGTCAGCGCGAATCAGACGCCGTGTTGCTGCACGATACCACCAAATAGAAAACACGCCTAGTGGCCCAGGCCTGAGCCGGTAATTTTTAAATTCTTCCTGTCCGGAGTTATTTTACCGAGCCAGCCGGCTTGGTCGTCACGTTAGCATCGCCGACCGAGCGTGCGAAATAGCCGCGCCGCGCCCTTGCTTGATAACCCTTGTGCTCGGGTAAATCAATTCTGATTTTATGATAGCGTCCGTCATACGCGTGATTCGACGGATTGTATGCGATTGAATATTGATTGCGCAGTTCTTCGCCAATATCCTGGAAAGATTGATCCAGATCATCCACGTGATAGGGAAAGAAAGCGCGCCCGCCGGTTTCTTCCGCAAGGTCCTGAAGAATTTTGTCGCCTTCGGTAAGGTGATACTTGCGGTTCCCCGCTTTTTCCTTCGTGGGATCCTCGATTGTGATCCACTGCGTGCTGGTGCTGATGCTGTATATGACGACGCTAGTGCGTTGCGCCATTTCAATCGCTTCCGCGCGGGTATGCGTCGAAAGATTATCTTCGCCATCGCTGATCAGAATCATCACACGGCGTACCACGTCAGGTTGGTCCCCCGGCGGGCGGGGCGGATGGCTCAGTTCTTTTTCGCACGCCTCAAAGATCGCATCGTACACCGCCGTACCGCCTCCCGAGCGAGTGCGCAAGATCTGATCTCGCAGTTTTCCGGTGTCAGTAGTAAACCCCTGGATGACCTGTGGTTCGTCATCAAAGGTCATGAGGAACGCTTCGTCTTTACCGCGGCGAAGTACGCTGAACAGGAAATTGTTGGCAGCATCCTGCTCAAACTTGAGTCGTTCGCGAATGCTGTTGGAGGTGTCCAGTAACATGCCGATGCGAAGCGGAAGATCGGTCTGCTTGCTGAAATAACGGATGTCCTGCTGGACATTGTCGTCATAAATCTTGAAGTCCTGTTTATCCAGATCGGAAACCAGTTTGTTGCGGCGATTGAGCACGGTAAACAGCACGTCAACCAGGTTCACCGTGGTCGTAATCTTTGAGCCACTCTGGAGCGGCTTTTGCTCTTCCGGCGGCGTTTGCGCGGGCGCGGCGGGATTCGGAGCAGGTGGATTTTGTGCCGGTTGCTGCGCGGTGACCAGGAATGTGCAGAGAACAGTCACACAACCAAGGAACGCAAGGGAGCGGAATCGCATGTCGGTCGATTATAGAAAGCCCTGAAGGGCATCGTCAATTCGAATGCGGGTATCACCGGAAGCGCTCGCCAAGGCCTGCAAATAGTCACGAAGTTCGCCTGGCAATCGTGCGATCAGCGCGATGCTCTTACCAGAGCGCGGCTGGGCGAAAACGATTTTGACGGCGTGAAGAAAATTGCGCGGTAGCACCGGCATCGAGGCGTGCCCGACGTGCAGTTCGGAATCGGCGCCGTAGAGAGTGTCGCCCACGACAGGATGTCCAAGGGCGGAGAAGTGAACGCGGATCTGGTGAGTGCGCCCGGTATGCAAGCGGATCTCGAGCAAGGTGCTAGGACCGATGCGCGCTCGTACCCTCCAGTCCGTGCGGGCAGGGCGTGAATCGGGCAGGAGACCGGCACGATCCGCGGTCATCCGCGTGCGATGATTTGGATGTCGCGCAATCGGAAGTTCAATTCGGCCGCGATCCTCGGCAAGCACACCTTGAACAAGAGCGATGTACGTTTTCTGAACGGTGCGGTCGCGAAAGCTGTCGGCAAGCCTGGCATGCGCGAAGTCATTTTTTGCAACCAGGAGTACGCCAGAGGTTTCCTTGTCGAGGCGATGCACGATGCCGGGACGAAGCGGATCGTCCGCTTTGGATAGATCCAAACCGCGGCCCAGCAGCGCGTTGACAAGCGTGCCGTGAGGGTTCCCGGCACCAGCGTGAACGGTCATGCCCGCTGGTTTATTAATACCGATTACGTCGTCGTCTTCATAGAGAATGTCGAGTGGAATCGATTCCGGTTCGGCTCGGAGAGGCGGGCGCGGCTGCGCATCGACTTGGATCACGTCGCCGGGCCGGACCTTCTGCGAATCCTTCGCTTGCTTGCCGTTGAGCAGCACAAGCCCCAGTTCGATCAGCTCCTGCACACGCGTGCGGGAGAGTTCCGCGCAATGAGAGGCCACAACACGGTCGAGGCGATCTCCCGCATCCGATTGAGCGATGGTGAGGACCAGGGGTTGTGAATTGGACACGTTCAGAGTGTAGCGCGGTAGGAGTTCAGCTCGAAATTTTCCCCTACTTCCCAAGTCGAACTCTCGGTGACAGTCACGGAATGCAGCGAGATGCAAGCAGTCTGTGCTATTTATCCAGAGTCATTCAGAAAGGGCCTGTGACTGTGACACTTGCCTAGGAAGTTCTAGTACAGCCGGAAGTTCACCTCGAACTGCACCCGGGTCGGCACCGGTTTACCGTTCGGACCGAGCGCCGCCTTACAACGCCACGTGCGCATCGTCTGGACAGTCGTTTCGTCCAAGCCCAGTCCAGGGCTCTTGATCACGCGAGGCTCAGTTACGCGGCCATCCAGCGTGACCACCGCGTCTACCAGCACTACCCCAGAATATTTTGCTTTGCGTGCTTCCTCAGAATAAGGAGGATTCGGCATATAGAAACAGCTCGGGCTCCCGACTCCTCCCGTGCCAGCGCGGAACGCGCCGCCGCCGGTACCGCCGCCAGAGCCAGGTCCAAGACCACCGCCATCGCCGCTGCCAATGCCGCCGCCATTCCCGCTTCCAATCCCGCCACCGCCGCCGGTGCCATTCGACAATTCTGCCGACTTCGACAGCGGGTCGCCAAAGTTATCCATATTCGGGTTGGCAATCTTCAGGTCTGGAGGGCCAAGCAGTGTGGGCGCGACGGGCAGCAATGGTTTGGGATTCTTGTACACTTCCGTCGGCGGCGCGTACTGGGTCATGGCAAACTTAGGCGCCTTCCCTTTTCCCGCAGGCGTGAGCGAATGATCGCCACCGCCGCCGCCACCGCCCGCTTTGTCTTTCCCAGCAGGCAGCTTCGAGATGTAAGGGGAAATATCAATCGGCGTATTCAGTCCCGTTTGTTTGTTGATCGCTTTTGTCGGCGTGGAAAATATATTCAGGAACGGGATAATCAACAAGGCGATCAATGTTCCGTGGAAGGCAAACGAAATAATCTGTGTCCAGCCGAAGTTCTCGTCCTTCGACCAAATGTCCTTGACCTTGACAGCCTGGATCCCTGCCGGCAACGGCGCAGGTTTGCTTGGCGAGATAAATTCCTTCAGTCGCTCGCGGAAGCTTCCAAAGTTCCCGCCCCAATTCACTTCGTAGCGCGTGTCGATCGGTTGATTGGAAACCTTTGGCCCGGAAAAGAAATATTTGAAATTGTCCCGCAAGCCTTCGCCAAAACCGGTGCGGGTAAACGGTGCGTCCTTGCGTTCAATAACTTTTACGGGGCGCTCGAACAGGAATTGTTTGAGGTTGGACCAGAAATCGTCGGGCATCAAGACTTCTGGCGTTCCGAAGTCCGGCAAGGCCTCCGCGGGCACCGGAATAATCTCCTCCGGACCAGTCCTTCTGGGCCTTCGTACTTCCTCTGGGAGTAGGTTGATCGGATCTGCCACGTCATCCCCTCGGCTAAACTAGTAGACGCAAATACCCCTGAAAAGGTTTACCAACCATAGGATTCCCACACGCAAACAAAGGTTGCGCGCCTCCTGCGGCTGACACCTGCAAGCTTTCATTGTAACATACGTACTTGCATCGGCTTCCGATGTTTCCCGCCCTACAACGAAGGTTGTAGACCTTTCCGGCACTGGCGGATTGGCTGGCGTAGAAGGGACCATAATATACTGCCTCATGTCTGAACCGCTGGAACTGAAGAAGACTCTGAATCTCCCCAAAACTGATTTTCCCATGAAAGCCAGCTTACCGCTGAATGAACCGAAGCAACTTGCGGCCTGGCAGGGGGCAAAACTTTACCAGCGCATTCTCGATGCTCGCGAAGGCAAACCTCTTTTTGTCCTTCATGATGGCCCCCCGTATCCGACCGGCACAATCCATCTCGGCACCGGCCTGAATAAAATCTTGAAGGACCTCATCGTCAAATCCAAAAGCATGGCGGGCCACTATGCGCCCTACGTGCCTGGATGGGACTGCCACGGGCTGCCGATTGAAACACAAGTTGAAAAGGAATTGGGCGGCAAGGGCAAGGTTTCTCCCGCCGAATTTCGTCAGCGTTGCCGCGACTACGCGACCCGCTACGTCGAACAGCACAAACGGGACTTCCAGCGGCTCGGTGTTTTCGGCCGCTGGAACGATCCATACCTCACGATGAGTCTTTCCTATGAAACCGTAATCGCGGGCAACCTTCTCGACTTTATGGAAAAGGGCTATGTGTACCGCGGACGCAAGCCTGTTTACTGGTGCATTCACGACAACACCGCGCTGGCCGAAGCTGAAGTGGAATACGAAGACCACACCAGCCCTTCCGTCTGGGTTACGTTTAAAGTTGTGGGCGGTGGTAGCGGTGATGCTGCGACTGGCGGCACCGACGTATCGGGGGTTATCTGGACCACCACGCCCTGGACGCTTCCTCACAATCGGGCCTTGGCATTTCATCCAGATTTTGAGTACGTCGTCGTGCAAACCGAAAAGGGCAAGCTGTTGCTAGCGGCGGATCGCTTAGCGGCGCTAGCAGCCGATTGCCAGATCAAGAAAGCCGCTATACTTGAAACGTACCAAGGCCGCCAGTTCGAAGGCGTGAAATTTCAGCACCCGTTTTTGCCGATCGAAGTGCCGGGCATTCTCGCAGATTACGTCACCCTCGATCAAGGGAGCGGTATCGTGCACACTGCTCCAGGTCACGGTTCCGACGACTTCCTCTCCGGCCAAAAATACGGCCTCGAAATATACGCACCGCTCGACGACCAGGGCGTTTACCTCGAAGGTTTGCCGGAATACAGAGGTAAAGACGTTTTCACCGCGAATCCCCTCATCGTCAAACTTCTTGGCGATCACGGTGCGTTACTTGGCCATCACGCCTACATCCACAGCTACCCGCATTGTTGGCGCTGCCACAATCCGGTTATCTTCCGCGCCACCGAGCAGTGGTTCATCAAGATGGACCAAGCCGCTCACGGCCGAACAAAGACGTTGCGCGAAGAAACTCTGGAAGAAATTCACAAAGTGAAGTGGATTCCCTCGTGGGGTGAAGACCGGATCTACGAGATGATCGAGAAGCGTCCGGACTGGTGCGTTTCTCGCCAGCGTTTCTGGGGCGTTCCGATCATCGTTTTCTTTTGCGAAGGCTGCGGCAAACAGCTCGACGATTTCAAGGCCCTGCGCGGCGTATTGCGTTGGTTTGCCGAAGAAGGCGCCGATGCGTGGTACAAGCACTCTGCGGAAGAGTTACTTCCTGCCGGAACAAACTGTTCTTGCGGTAGTTCCAAATGGCGCAAAGAGCACGACATCCTCGACGTGTGGTTCGACGCTGGCTCATCCAGCTTCGCCGTGCTCCATGGCGATGAGTGGCCTGCCGACGTTTACCTTGAAGGCCCGGACCAGTACCGCGGCTGGTTTCACAGTTCGTTGCTGATCGGGATCGGCATTAAGGACAAGTCCCCCTATCGCAGCGTAGTCACTCATGGTTGGACGCTTGACGAACAAGGCCGTCCGATGTCGAAGTCCCTTGGCAACATTGTTCTTCCCTCAGAAATCTGTGAAAAGTGGGGCGCGGATTTGCTTCGCCTGTGGGTCGCATCTCAGGAATACCAAGCCGACGTGAAGATGAGCGATCGCGTCATGACCCAGCTCAGCGAAGCCTATCGCAAAATCCGCAATACTTTCCGGTTCGCCCTGGGCAATCTCAACGAGTTCGATCCCACCCGTCACGCATTGCCCAACGACGAACTGGAAGAGATGGATCGTTGGATGCTCGAACGCACGGCCGATCTCGTCAAACGCTGCCGCGAGTGGTATGGCGCCTACGAATTCCACCGCATCTATCACGCGATCCACGATTATTGCGTCGTCGATCTCAGTGCCTTTTATTACGACGTGCTAAAGGATCGGCTTTACACCAAAGCGCCCAACAGCAAATCACGTCGCTCCGCACAAACTGCGGTTTGGAAAATCTCGAGCGCTCTCATTCGGTTAATGACTCCGATTCTCGTTTTTACCGCCGAGGAACTCTGGAAATTCTTGCCGAACGCTGCCAGTGAGCCGGACAGCGTTCACATTTCCGTGTTCCCAACCGAAGAAGAATTGCGTACCGGGTTGCCGAGGGACAAGGTGTCGGTTTGGGATCTTCTCGGGAAGGTTCGAGGCGAAGTTCTGAGAGCGCTCGAAGTGGCGCGCAACGAAAAGAAGCTCGTCAATTCCGGCCTCGAAGCAAAAATTCTTCTGAATGCCGATCTCGAATTGAAATCCAAGCTCAAACACTATCTGCCGCAATTGCCTGGCTTGTTCATCGTTTCGCAAGTCGACCTGTTCAGTGCAGGCAAGGGCGAGTTTACCAGCGACGCCGTACCGAGCCTGGAAGTCATCGTGCAACGCGCCGATGGCAAAAAGTGTGATCGCTGCTGGAACTATTCGACACACGTTGGCGAAGATCAGCGCTACCCTACAATCTGCGACCGCTGCAGCGAAGCCATAGCCGAAATCGAAGGCGGCGCGGCAGCACCAGCGACAAGCTAAGCCCATGCCCTTGCCCGCAAGCCATTCCTCAGAAGCCGTGGCACAGAATCTCGATCGCCCACTGGGATTGCGACTGTGAAATTCCCTGCCCGCCTAGGCTGGGTGTGGCTCTCGCTAGCCGTCGTCTTTCTCGACCGCGCCACGAAAGCCTGGATCGAAACGCAAACTTCCCTCTCCTGGCGCCACGAAGTCGTTCACAATTTCATCTATCTCGTTCACAGTCGGAATCCCGGCATCGCTTTCAGCATTTTTGCCAACTCCTCTTCCGCCGCACTGCGCATCCTTCTCATCATTGGCGCTCTGGCGATCACCTGCATTATTGCCTGGCTGCTGGTTGCCAGTCCAAATCTCAGCGCCTTGAACGCCACGGGTCTCGCGCTACTACTTGGCGGCGCCACGGGCAATCTGACAGACCGCATCCTCCACGGCGCGGTCACTGACTTCCTCGAAGTGTTCCTCGGCAGCTACCGCTGGCCGGCTTTCAACGTCGCCGATTCCGCCATCACCATAGGTGCAATTCTGCTCATCTTTGAGGTACTATTCTTCCGGCAAAACCGAGCCAATCAATAGTTAAACGATTTTCTATAGGCAAATCACAAGGAGAACCTCGATGGCTGCTCGCCAAGCTCTGGGAATCTCGCGTCGTGAATTTGTGGGCGGCATGATTGGCGCCACGGCTCTCTCTTCGCTTCCCCCTTCGGCGCGGGGACTCGGTATGGTGGCCGATACCGCGACCCCTTTCGCTCCAGTTCAATTCCCGAAGGGCTTCCTGTGGGGTGCTGCCACGGCGGCTTATCAAATTGAAGGCGCGTGGAAGGAAGACGGCAAAGGGGAATCCATCTGGGACCGTTTCTCTCACACGACCGGCTTGGTCAAAGGCGCGGACACCGGCGACGTCGCCTGCGATTCCTACCACCGCTACAGGGAGGATGTCGCCATCGCTAAAAAGCTCAATCTCCAGAGCTATCGTTTTTCGATTTCCTGGCCGCGCATTCAAGCCGACGGCATCGGCAAGCCAAACGAAAAAGGTTTGGATTATTACAAGCGCCTCGCCGACGAACTTCATCACGCGAGCATTCGTCCCCTGGCCACAATCTACCATTGGGATTTGCCGCAGGCTCTCGAGGACAAAGGTGGCTGGCCCAATCGTGATATGGTCGGACGCTTCAGCGAATATTCCGACATCGTAGTTCGCGCGCTCGGCGATCGCGTCAATCACTGGTGCATCTTCAACGAGCCGTGGGTCTTCACCATGCTCGGCTACGCGTGGGGGGTGCACGCTCCTTCGCACAAAAATGTTGGAGAATTTTTGCGCGCCAGCCACGTCGTCAATCTTTCGCAGGGTGCGGCTTTCCGCGCCATCAAGGCGATCAACCCCAAATTGCAAGTAGGTACGGCCTTCAGCATGACGCACTGCGAACCTGCAACGAACTCGGCCGAAGATAGAGCCGCTGCGGAACGCGCGCACGGGCTCACCAATGTATGGTTTCTCGATCCCGCGCTCAAGGGCAGCTATCCCCCAGCGTTTCCGGGCGGAAATCCTCTGGATGCCATGGGTGTGAAACCCGGTGACATGGAACTGGTGAAAGCGCCGCTCGATTTTATCGGCATCAACTATTACCAGCGGACCATCATTGCCGCCGCTCCCGTTGGAACGAACTCCGCGCGTGCGTATCTCGGTGTCTCTGACGAACGCGGTACAGACGGCGTACGAACTGATATGGGTTGGGAAGCCTGGCCCGATGGTTTCTACGCCTTGGTTATGCGCATTACCAATGACTACAACAAGCCTGTCATCGAGATCACAGAAAATGGTGCGTCGTATCTCGATGCGCCCGATGCGCACGGTGCCGTTCCCGATCAGCGCAAGGTGGAATTCCTGCGCGGCTACTTGAGCGCGCTGGGACGCTCGATCAAAGCTGGCGCCAACGTTCGCGCGTATCACTGCTGGAGCCTGCTCGACAATTTCGAATGGGCCGAAGGCTACACGCAACGTTTCGGGATTGTCTACGTCGACTTCCGCGACCAGCGTCGCATCGTCAAAGAGTCCGGCCACTGGTACGCCAAGCTCGCGGCCTCCGG
>Ga0074046_10000339_pt1 | contig 41789 bp, 40 predicted proteins | sample BogForMeECP23OM3_FD_94441 | JGI IMG/M metagenome (GOLD analysis project Ga0074046, IMG submission 94441) | Bog forest soil microbial communities from Calvert Island, British Columbia, Canada - Bog Forest MetaG ECP23OM3 | ecosystem: Environmental > Terrestrial > Soil > Wetlands ... | reverse complement strand
TTCCTGACGCGCCTCCCGATACCAACATGGCGGTCGGCGACACCCAGGTTGTGCAGTGGGTGAACGTCTCCTACACCGTTTGCAGCAAGACCACTGGAACCTGCGGCCCGGCCATCGCCGGCAATACTCTTTGGAGCAGCCTCGGCGGTATCTGCGCCGCCAACAATGACGGCGACATCATCGCCCAGTGGGACGTGCAGGCACATCGCTGGCTGCTGACCCAGAACGTATTCACCGGCAGCTACGGTGTGTGCGTCGCTGTTTCCCAAACGAACGACGCAACCGGCAGCTACTATCTTTATGAGTTCCCGGTCCTAGCCAGCGGCTTCCCCGACTATCCGAAGTGGGGTAATTGGCCGCCCAACCAATGGGCTGAGACTTGGAACAATTTTGGTCCTGGTGGCAGCGGCTTCAGAGGTGCAGTAATGTGCATCTATGACCGTCAGAAACTTCTGGCTGGCGACAAGAGTGCTGAGCAGATTTGCCATCAGTTCGGGTCGAATGATGTCAGCATCCTGCCGGCGGACACCGATTCTACGGTCGAGCCTCCGAGTGGTGAAGTTCAGGGCGCCATTGGCAGCCTGGGTGCTGTGAGCAACTCACAGATTTCGCTGTATTCGGCGATCGTCAACGATCCCAGCAACTGGGGGTCGGGTGCGACCTTCACCGGCGACAATAACTCGCAGCCAATTACGGTTGCCACTTATACCACCGCCTGCCACTACCCGAGCGCTTGCGTTCCGCAGAAGGGTATTAGCGACCTGGCTGACTCCCTTGGCGATCGCTTGATGTACCGCTTCGCCTACTGGGAAGACCAACCCCTGGCCAACGTGCTTGCAACTCCGCCCAAGCCGCCGCCGGCGCAGCACTGGTTTGTGAACCACACCGTGACCGCATCGGGCGGCAACGGCGCCGTGAGGTGGTACGAGTTCACGGCGAAGATTAAGGTCCTGCCGGTGACCGCTCTCAGCGTCTTCCAACAGGGCACGTACGCTCCTGACGGGACCTGGCGCTGGATGGGTTCGCTGACCCGAGACAAGGTCGGTGACATCCTAGTGGGCTACAGCGAATCCTGCGGAAGCACCTGTCCCGGTGGTACGCCGACGTATCCCTCGGTTTACATTGCGGGACGCCAGGTCAACGATCCTCTGGGCCTCGGAATGTTGGAAGCCGAGGAAGTGGTGGCGGCTGGCTCGGGCTCGCAGCCTGACACCTCGAGCCGCTGGGGTGACTACAGCTCCATGCGGATTGACACCAACGACGGCCACAATGGTTGCACCTTCTGGTACACCCAGGAATTCTACGAGGTCACGCAGACCTTCGACTGGAGCACCCAGATTGCTTCCGCGCAGTTTTCGAACTGCAACTAAGAGTCGGGAGAGCGGCGGAGAGCTAGAACTCTTGCAGTTTTGCAACTTGAACAAAAAGGGCATCCCGGCAACGGGATGCCCTTTTTTCTTGATCAGCTTCGCTTGCAGCAGCGCCTCGCTGTCGGGCGGTCCGGCTACTCGTACCTCAGCGCTTCGATGGGGTCCAAGCGCGAGGCTTTGATAGCGGGAAGCATCCCGCTGACCAAGCCGACAGACGCCAGGATGACAGTGGCAATTATCACGATCGTCGGGTCGATGATGAGGCGGATATCGGCCGCCTCGGCGTTCTTGGCAACAGCGCTGTAGAAGGTTATCCGCCCCACTCCAATGGACACGGCATAGGCCAGGAGAATTCCCGCAATGCCGCCGGCGAACGTGATGGCCATGGCTTCGGCCAGGAATTGGAACAGGATGTCGCGCTTGCGGCCACCCAGCGCTTTCTCTACGCCGATTTCGCGTGTGCGCTGTGTGACGGATACCAGCATGATGTTCATCAAGCCGACACCGCCGATGCCCAGCGTGAGCGTTCCAATAAACGCCAGCAGAACCTTCAGGCCGGTGATGATGATCTGAAACTGCTTCAACTGCTTCATCATGTTGTAAACGTACACCGCGCGTTTGTCGTCGGGCTTGAAGTTGTATTGCTGGGCAAGCACCCCGCGAACCTGGCGCTCAACCAGTTCAAACTCGTTGCCCTCATAGTCGAGCCAGATGTTGTCGAGGTAATGGGTGTCCTTCAACTCGCTCATGGTGGTGAACGGAACGTAGATGAGCTTGTTAACGCTGTCATCGCCTTCCTGCATGTGCGGCGAAAGGACCCCGATCACCTTAAAGCTGATGCCGTCGATGCGGATAGACTGCCCCAGCGCATACTGGCCGGAAAACAGCTTAGACTTGGCTTCCGAGCCGATGACGGCAACCCGCGCCCGCGACATTTCGTCCTCTTCGCCAAGCAGGCGGCCTTCGCCCAGGCTCAAGGCCTGGATCTGGAACATGGTGGGATAAACGCCATTGATGGGAAGCGTGTAGGTGCGAACATCCTGCTGCACGTTGCTCTGCTTTTCGACGACCGGCGTGATGCGATGGACGAGCGGCGCGGCGTTCACGATGCGATCAATGTCGTCGAAGGTGAACCTGATCTTGGTGCCGGCCTTCTGTCCGCCGGCCTGTTGCGAAGTGCGTCCGGGAAAAACGCCGATGATGCGCGTACCCCAGTTAGCAAAGATGGTCTCGATGGCATGGCCGAATCCCTCTCCGTAAGCCAACAGAAGCACTACCGTGGCTATGCCCCAGGCCATGCCGAGCATTGTGAGCGCCGTGCGGCGGCGATTATGGCGCATCGCGCCATAGGCTTGGGTAAGCAGATCTTTCACCATGGCTACTCCTGCCTCAGGGCATCGACGGGCTGCAACAGAGACGCCTTGCGCGCGGGATAAAGTCCCGCAACAATTCCCGCCAGCGCCAGCGTCCCAATGGCAACGCTGGCTGACATATACGACATTGTGGGAGGATCGAAACCCGGCACCTGTCCCATTCCGCTCATCGAATACATCAGCAAGCCCGCCCCACCCATTCCGATCGCGCCGCTCAACAGCGTCAGGAAAGCGCCTTCCAGGAAGAACTGCAGCAGAATGCTGCGATTGGTAGCGCCCAGGGCCTTCCGCAATCCGATCTCCCGCGTGCGCTCGCTGACCGCCACCAGCATGATATTGACGATGCCGATTGCGCCGAGCGTCAGAGTGACCAGGCCAACTCCGCCAAGAAACACGTCCATCGCGTCGAAGATCTTGCCGACCGTCTCGGCGTTCTTTACGGTATCCCAATCTTCGAAGGCATCTTCGTTGCGCCAGTCGAAGCCATGATTTCGAGCGATGATCTTACGCACTTCCTGGCGCGCCAGACCGTGTTCGTCGCGCACCCGCGGCCGGTAGTTCAAGAAAGAGATAGCGTTCTCCTGCTGTTCTCCGGTGAGCGGGAACAATTGATGCATCATGGTGTAGGTCAGGAACACGCGATTGTTGGTGGAGTTGTCATCGCCGTGTCCGACACGTTGCACCACCCCTACGACTTCAAAGCGGACATCGTTCAGAAAGATTGCGCTCCCCACCGCGGTACGGCCGCCCGGAAACAGGTTCTTCACCATCTCATCGCCGACCACGCAGACGAAGCGCTTCTGGGTGTCGTCGGCATCATTGAGCCAGCGGCCACTGTCCAGCGGCAGATAGCGGATGGTGTTGAAGTGGGGCGGAACGCCCACTACCTCTCCATTGGTGTTACCGAAGTCGCTGACTTCCCGTATGTCCTGCCTTCTAAGCACCGGAGCAATTGCGCGCACGTGAGGCGCCTCGCGTTGTATGTCGAGGTAGTCCTCATATGTCAGGTGATACTCGTGTCCAGAGCTCATGTTGCCGGCAACGGCAGGGGCACGTCCCGGAAAGATGAACATGATGTCTTCGCCGAGCGAGTTCAACTCGCGGCGGTTGCCGGAGCGAAAACCTTCGCCCAAGCCAACCAGCAGCAGCAGCGACCCGACTCCCCAGGCGATGCCGAACATCGTCAGGAACGAGCGTAGTTTATGCGCCCATAAGGTCCGCAAAGTCTGCCGCAGAATTTCGAAAAAAATCATGGTGTGACAAAAACTCCGTCTTCCATGTAATACGCAGCCGTCATCAGCTAAGTTCCTCGTGCACTTACCATTGGACACCAAGGCCGATGCTTAGAGAGCGGCTGTCACAATCAACCGTGACGAGCAGCACTTTACTAAGTTGAGCCGCGGACGTTGTTAAAAACGACACCTAAGCGCCGCAAGACACGCAAAATTGTTTATAGTGGAAGTACGCAGCAGGCCGCGACCTCTCAGGGCGCGAACCGGTTGCAAATCTGTTCAGTTTAGGAGCCAAGAACGATGCCGAAAGCAACACGGGCCAATGACAGCGCCACGCCGAAAAAACGGAGCCGCAAGGCCAAACCCGAAAATGGGAATGGCACTCAGGTGGTGGAACCGGTAACGACGTCGCCCGAATTAGCTCTGGGGTCTCAATCCTCGCCAGTGATTGAGGAGAAAATCCGCATGCGTGCCTATGAACTTTACCTGCAGCGCGGCGGAACGGGCGGTTCTCCCGAGCAGGACTGGTTACAGGCGAAGATCGAGATCTGTGGAGAGCAGCCGATCGCCTAGGAAACTGCTTACATTTTCGTCTTGGTCAAGACAACTAACACCTGCTGCCCGGTGAGCACATCGCCCAAAGTGGGAGGCATATTCTTGCGGATGTAGCGGTACTGCTATGGGACGCAGTTCTATGGTTCGATAATGATCTAGTGGGTAACTAGGTAACTAAAAGATTCATATAGACAGCACCGAAAATTCTAGTCGCATTTTTTCTTGCTTGGGATAATATAGTTGACCGTAGGTGAGGTATCGTTTCTCTCCGGCATATTATGAGGATTGCGCCCCTTGGCAGGTGAGAGTGAACTCGTGAATGAATTGAGCGAAGTTCTGCTCATCGACGACAACCCATTGCAGCTCAGAGTTCGCGAAGCCGTGTTGCGTAATGGAGGGTTCCGGGTTGCAGTTGCGACTACAGCGGTAAGCGCGCTCGCTCTGTTGCACACCTTGGCTGACCGCATTGGTGTCGTCGTCACAGATCACGTTATGCCGGAACATAGCGGCTCAGAACTAGTCCACGCCATTCGCGCGGAGAATAATTGGATTCCGATTATTGTACTGAGTGGACTGCCGGAGGCGATGACCGAGTACGAGGGTCTGGATGTGGTCTTCCGCGTCAAGCCTCTACCGCCGACGGAATTGATCGAGTTGGTCCAAACCGGTCTCCGCCAAGCGACGGGACACCGCGGCGCCGCGTAGCAACGCTCCCGTTGGCCTGCGAAAAAATCCTTCCCCGATGTGACCAAAGTCACATAGCATTGTGCGGTCAAAGGCGGTATCCTTAAGGCTCCCGCAACCAAGCCGGCGATTACGCCAGGAATAGGTTTGACCGTTGCCCGGGTGAGGTCTTTTCCAATGTCTGATCAGGGACGCAGGTATGTGCGCTTTGGCGCTGTAATCGCGGTGATTTTGCTTTCGCTGGGCTATCTCGCCTACACCGGCGTGCAAGACAGCAAGAGTTACTACGTCACCATCAAGGAACTGAACGGCATGGGCAACGGCGCCTACAGCAAGCGGCTGCGCGTCGCCGGCAATGTCGCTCCCGGTTCTATTAAACGCCAGGGCACGCATCTGGAGTTCATGCTGGTTGAGCAGGACCGCACGCTGCCGGTGGTTTACAGTGGCACTGAAGCACCGCCGGATACCTTCAAGGACAACGCGCAGGCGCTGGCCGAAGGAAAGTTTGGGCGCGATGGCGTCTTTCATGCCACCAACATTCAAGCCAAGTGCGCTTCCAAGTACGCGCCTAAACAGCCTGGGCAACCAGGTGCGGCTCCGGCTGCCGATGGCAATGCGCAGAAGGCCGCGCTGACAGGAGCGCAACCTGGCACGCAGAGTCAGTAGTTTCACTGGCCAAGAGGGGGTTAGAATAGCCCTATGAGCAATGCCCAGTTCTTCACCGCCCTGTGCCTGCCGCTGGTTGTGATCCTGGTGGGATTTTACTTTCAGAACACAGGTATCCGCGATCTGCGCTCTGACATGAACTTGTGCTTCACCCGCTTCGATCAGAGGTTCGACGATCTGACCAGCAAGGTAGTGGACATCGACAACCGCCTGGTTCGCGTAGAAGAGCGGCTCAAGCTCTGACCAGTCTGCGCCTCCGCCCATTGGTCCATGAAGCGCATTGCTTTGCTGACGGCGCACATGTTAAGTTGCAAAACCGGTCTTGGATGACTATCACCGCAGAGTGCAACCCGGCAGGCGCTGAAGTACCTTCCTCCTCGCCTGCCATCGTCCTGGAAAACCTGGTGAAATTTTTTGGCCGGTTTGCGGCAATTCGCGGCATTTCAGCTACCTTCTCAGCCGGTCGGCTCTATGTCGTACTCGGCGACAATGGCGCAGGCAAGAGCACTCTACTGCGGATTGTCGCCGGTCTGATGGAACCCAGCCAGGGTAGTTTTTCCCTGCTTGGTGTTAGCAAGGTTCGCGAGGTCGCGCATCGCGTCGGCTACATGGGACACGCTCCCCTGCTCTACGATGAACTAGGCGGCATGGAGAACTTGCGGTATTTCTCAGGGCTGTACGGGCTGCACGACGACAACGTCTGCCAGAAAGCGATGCAGATGGTCGGACTCGATCCTGAACTGTCGCGCCGCGTGGGGCAATATTCGCAAGGCATGCGACAGCGTTTGTCATTGGCGCGCGCTGTTCTGCATGATCCGGAGTTGATCTTGCTGGATGAGCCGTTCTCCAACGTCGATCTCCGCTCGGCGCGCGAGATGGCGGCGGTGCTGGGACATGTGCGCGACCTGGGCAAAACCATTTTCGTGGTGACGCACCAGGCGCCGTTGATGGCAGGTATCGCTGACGAGTTTGTACACATGGCCGCGGGGCAGATCGTCGCTCGCGACCCTTCAGCACGCGAACTAGACCCGTCCGGTTCCAAGGTGGGGACAGCGCAATGACCACACTCGCCATGACGCGCGCGACGCTGCTGAAGGATCTACGCATGGAGTGGCGCTCGAAAGACGCCATCAATTCCATGCTGTTCTTTGCGCTGCTGGTGGTCGTGATCTTCAGCTTCGCGTTTAATCCCACTGCGGAAGAGTCGCGGCGCATTGCAGGTGGACTGGTCTGGGTGGCATTTTTGTTCGCCGCCGTAGTCGCGCTGAATCAGACTTGGGCACGCGAGTTGCGCAACCAAGTACTGGATGCGTATCGAGTATCGCCGGCGCCGCCCAATGCGCTGTTTCTCGCCAAAGCGATTGGAAATTTCCTTTTCGTTGTGGTGTTGGAAGCGCTGATGACGCCGCTGTTCGTTGTGTTCTATGACCTGCGCTCGATTGGCCCGGTGTGGCAACTGGTCGTAGTCGCGTTGCTCGGAACATGGGCGCTGGTTGTGAATGGCACCTTCTTCGCGGCACTCTCCATTCGCACCCGCAGCCGCGAGATTATGTTGCCGCTCATCCTCTTCCCTATTTCGATTCCAGCGCTGCTCGCCATGGTGGATGCGACGACGTCCATCCTGACCGGCGAAGCTTCGCCCGACTTCTGGATCAAGATGCTGGCGGTTTACGATGTGGTCTTCACGGCAGTCTGTCTGCTTCTCTTCGAAAGTGTGTTAAACGCGGAATGAAAAATATATTCATAGCTTTCGTCGTGCTTACCATCGCGCTGCTGGCGTACAGCACCTACCAGGGGTTGTTTGTTGCTCCAACCGAGCAGACCATGGGCGAAGTGCAACGCATCTTCTACTATCACGTCCCCTCGGCGTGGACCGCCGGCGTGTGCTTCTTTGTCAACTTTCTGGCGTCCTTGTTCTACCTGTGGAAACGCAATTTGGCGAGCGACGCTCTGGCCGCGGCTTCCGCCGAAGTCGGAGTGATGTTCTGCACCGTCGTCCTCATCACCGGGCCCATCTGGGCACGGCCGGTGTGGGGCATCTGGTGGACCTGGGACGCGCGCCTAACGACGACGCTGGTGTTGTGGCTCATCTACGTGAGCTATCTGGTCCTGCGGCGGTTTGCCGCCGGAGGACAGACACAGGTACTTGCGGCGGCGCTGGCCATCTTTGGGTTTGTGGACGTGCCCATCGTGTATATGTCCATCCGCTGGTTCCGCACCCAGCATCCTTCTCCGGTGCTGGGAGGCGGCGAGAACTCCGGTCTCGATCCCGCCATGCGGCACGCCTTCTTCTGGAACCTGTTGTCGTTCACCTGTGTGGGAATTGTGTTGATGGTGATTCGTTATCGCCTTCAGAAGGCCGAAGAACAAGTGGAATCCGCACATGCTGCTGTTGCTTTGCAAGGAGGTTCACGATGACTGGTCCAGTCGCATTGAAAGCTGCCTACATTGTCACCTGGGTGATTCTGTTAGGTTATCTCGGCTCTCTGCTGCGCCGCTTTCGGCACGTCCGTGAGGAGATGAAAGATCTCAAGCGGTCGTCATAAAAGTATGTCCAGCGGTGCGGTGAGCGACGAGAAACGCGGCGTCTGGCAACTCATCGGGTTCGCAAATCTCATTCTGTGCGTTCTGTTCGTCCTCTTCGGTGTCCCTTTTTTCTGGACGCAAGTCCGGGTTTTGCGGGACTGGCCGGTCGCTCAGGCCCAGGTGCTGCGCAGCGACGTTATCGTGCAGCCAGCCCCCGGCCACGAACAACTCTATGCCGCCAAATTGCAGTTGTTGTACACGGTTGATGGCAAACCCATCGTGGTTGAGCTCACGACCTTTGAAGGCAAGAACTATCAAGAGGCGGAAGCCAGGACTACTCAGTTCCCTGTCGGTAGCCGGCACGCCATTCGCTACGATCCGCACGATTCTACGCAAGCGCGAATCGGCGCTGGCTGGAATCGCCGGTTCTTTGCCGTGCCTTTAGTCTTATTGAGCATGGGCGGATTGTTCGGCGTGGTGGCGGCTTTCTGCCTGGTATGAACCAGTCGAACGTGAGCAGAATTGACCTCCGTATTCTTCATTCCCGGCGCTGCTTCGCTTGGCAGCGCCTTTTTCCTTCGGGCCGTGTTTGAATACTGAGGAACCCACCGGAAGGAATACCATAAGGAAGTCTAACTTTCCGGAACCTTCGATCTCTGCCGGGGGAAATACTGGTGGAAACCAGACCAGGTTCACTACTGAGGCGGCGTTGCTGACCGAGTTGACCGACGAACAGTTGCTTTCACAGGCGCTGGACGGAGATGAAGACGCATTTACTGTCCTGTATCGCAGGCGGCAGGGGCCAGTGTATCGGTTTGCCCTGCACATGAGCGGCTCTTCCCACGTGGCCGAAGAAGTGACGCAGGATGTCTTCGTTTTCCTGATACGACGGGGCCGTGATTTCGACTCCAACCGTGGCGCGCTGGGAGCATTTCTATTTGGCGTGGCCCGCAATTATGTGCGGCGCTCGCTGGAGCGGAATTACTCGGACGCCATGGTGAACAGCTCGGCCGATGACGAAGCCCATGCGTTGGTCATCGAGGACGACCCGGGCGATGGCATAGCACGGCGCCAAACTTCGACAGCGCTGTGGAAGGCTGTGCTCTCGCTGCCCGAGCATTATCGCGAGGTGGTGGTGCTCTGCGATTTACAGGAATTGACTTATGCGCAAGCTGCGGAAGCGTTGGGCTGTGCCATCGGCACGATTCGTTCGCGTCTGCATCGGGCGCACGACATGCTGGGTAAAAAGTTGCAACACTCGGCGGCGGTTGCGCCAGGGAGAGTTTCAAGAGTGACGGCGAGGTGTGCATCATGACGTGCCGTGAATTCAAACATAGTGCCGCGTCTCTGACGCTGTGGGAGCTGTCTCATCCTGGCGACGAGCAACTGATCCATGCCGAGGAATGCCCCAAGTGCGGCTCCTGGCTGGATAGACAGCAGATGCTGGCTGCAAGCATGCAGGCGCTGCAGGCGCGGACCGCCAGCCGACAGGCTGGCCCACAGGTGGAACGGGCGCTGCTCCGGATGTTTAGGCAGGACCCTTTCGAGGCTACGCAACCAGTTGCGGCGCACCGTTCCGCTCCAATCGCGTTCCGCCTGAGCCGCTTCTTTGAGGTGGGCGCGTACGTCGCCGTGGCCGCAGCTATCGTGGTTGGACTCTTTCTGGGGGTTCGGCTGCTCGAAGAGCGGTCCCTGAGAGCCCCGGTGCAGAGCCAGTCCAGCCCGGCGCCTGCACCGCAGGCTCCAGCCGTAGTAAACGTGGCGCCGAAGCTCGAACCGCCTGTGCTGTCGGCAAAGCGACGGGTTGCTTCGCGGTCTGCCGTGCAAAACCGCTTTGTGAAGGCCAGTGGGGCCACCGCTGGTATATCCGAGAGCGACGATCCGGAATATGTTGCCTTGATGTTCTGCGATCCGTTGAGCTGTTCGACGGACGCCCAGGTAGTCAGAATGGAAGTGCCGGCAACCGGGGCGACGGCTGACCACGATACGCAGACTCAGCTCGCCGACGTCGTCGTAGGCTATGACGGAGTGGTAAGGGCGATGCGTATCGTCAATCCGAACTTGAACTGAGGTATCGAAACCAGGGAAACTAAATCGAATTGAGGGGCAGGGTTATGATTTGGGGAAAATCAGTGAGTCTTCGTAGCGTTTTGACATCATCTTTTTGCGGACTGTTCTTAGTCGGCCTAAGTTCGCTCGCGGTGGCGCAAAGCGACGCGCCTCCACCACCGCCGCCTCCAGGCGCCATGATGATGCATGGTCCGGGCGGGCCGGGCGGCATGTTATTCCATGAGGAAATCGGTGAAGGTAAGGTGGTTACTGGTGTGCCCATGAGCGGCGACCTGGTAGTTACCCGCGACACCACGTTGGCCAACGGAACCCACATCCACAACCAAACTCAGACCAAGATCTATCGTGACGCTGACGGTCGCGTTCGCCGCGAGATTGAGTTCGAACTCATGACGCCGTCCACCGGAGCCGCCAAGCGGAGCATGATCATCATTACCGATCCGGTGGCTGGTAAGCGATACATGCTGAATCCGCAAACCAAGACCGCCCATGTGATGCCGCTCCACGGTCCCAAGCATGGTCAAGCTCCTCCGCCGGATGGACAGGCCGGTCCCGCATCTGACAACGCCAGCGTGAACCGCGAGCAGTTGGGCACAAAGACGGTCAACGGTCTGCAAGCCCAAGGCACGCGGGTTACCAAGACGATCGCGGCCGGCGCGATCGGCAACGACCAACCGATTCAGGTAGTCACCGAGCGCTGGATGTCCAGCGACCTGCAACTGCCGCTGACGACGACACACAATGACCCGATGATGGGCACGATGACCACGACCCTGACCAACATCAACCGCGCGGCGCCAGACCCGTCGCTGTTTCAGGTGCCGTCCGATTACAAAACCGAAACCGTCAAGTCCGGCGATACGATGTATATGCCCAAGCCTTAACGCAGCGCTCACGGCGGAGGCGCGGAATGAGCGCCTCCGTTTTACGCTCAACTGCTATCGATTTTTCCACCAGACGCCCCTCTCAAGCAGACTAGAGTTACTTCGATCCAGCCGTGACTTCCTTGTCTCTCATCACGCGCAACTGTGACCTATGCCCTTGCTGTCGCCGGCCAGGACACGTTATCACTAATGGTGAGGAGAGGGTATCGTGTCTCTCCTTCAGTCGCACCCAGTGTGCAGGCTTGAGAGCGCTCTTTGAAAAAGTGATGTGGGATGCGAGGAGTTGGGCTCCAGTTAATTGTCCAATGTTTACCTTTCGATATCTAACAGATTGGTGCGAGCAGACCAAGGGTTGTGTCACTAAGTCCTTGCGGTTCTATCAAGTCCATATAAACCCTTCAGATTCAGATGTTTATCGACGATTTAATACCTAAGTTATTGATTCTACATGTAGCAGGGAGAGGGGGTAAACTGGCTCGGCGTGGAATTCCCAGATCTAGTCGGCAATGTCAGAACGGCGTATGAGGTGTACCGAGCAGTAACTATCAACAGCTCGTTCTCGCGACTGTGCCAAGGGCAAATTGCTGGCGGCCGACTTCCACATAATGTCGGCCCCTATGGCAGCCTTGTACAATCCGGAACTGGGCAGGACGGCAACAAACTCCGCCGGGTTCGCAGCGCGTCAGATTCCGCCAGCATCCCGGATCGAATGTGGCCGAATCTAACCAATACTCAATTCCCTGTCAAGAGGAGAGCCGATATGGCAGACGACAAGAAGTGTGGATACTCGCAATGCCTTTGCACGGTGTCAGGAGACGAGCACTACTGCAGCGACTATTGCAAGGACGCGCAATCGGAAAAGGAGATAGAGATCCAGTGCGACTGCAAGCATGCGGCCTGTGAACTCTGAGCTAAAGCTCGATGGAAAGTTCCGGCTGCGTAGCTCGCAAGCGTAAGCCTCCCTCGGTTTAGCGCCTCTTGTTCAAACCCAATGGGATGAAGACGACCAATAGCACGATGTCGAAATTGTCTTTATTCCAAGGCATACGGCCGCTGAGTCGCAAGGGAGCCATTGGCGACGCTCTCGCCGGAGTGCAGCTTGCGGCGATGAACATCCCGCAGGCGCTGGGCTACACCAAGATCGCCGGCACGCCTGTGGTCACAGGGTTCTACACCCTGTTGCTGCCATTGGTGGCTTTCGCAGTGTTCGGCTCTTCGCGGTACCTCGTGGTGGCAGCCGACTCGGCAACGGCCGCCATTCTGGCCGGTGGACTTGGAGCGATGGCGCCGCTGGCCAGCGCGAGATACGTGGCTCTGGCCAGCATGGTTGCGTTGCTGACCGCCGGCTTCCTGCTGCTGGCGCGTGTCCTCAAGCTGGGCTTCCTCGCTGATTTCCTGTCGCAGACGGTGCTCGTAGGCTTTCTCACCGGAGTGGGATTTCAGGTGGGCATTGCGGTGCTGGGCGAAATGCTCGGCGTGGAGATTCACTCCCGCCACTCGGTCGAGCAACTGCTGGAGGTCTTCCGCGGCCTGCCGCTGATCCATCTGCCGACCGTGATGATCTCGGCAGCGGTGTTGGTGGTTGTCTTTGCCTTCAGCCGGTTTGCTCCAAAGGTGCCCGGCCCACTGATCGCGGTAGTTGGCGCAATCGTGGCGAGTGCAGCTTGGAATTTCGCGGCGCACGGCGTCACCGTTGTCGGACCTGTGGCTGGGGGCTTGCCGCATCTCCGCTTGCCCGATGTTCGCTGGAAGGATGTCGGCCCGCTGATTTCCATCTCTGGCTCATGCTTCGTGATGATCCTTGCGCAGAGCGCAGCAACCGCACGTTTCTACGCGGTACGTCATCGTCAGGAGGACTACGAGAACGCCGACCTCGTCGGACTCTCCGCGGCCAATGCTGCTGCAGCACTGAGCGGAACGTTTGTGGTGGACGGGAGCCCGACGCAAACCGCGATGGTGGAAAGCTCCGGCGGGCAGAGCCAGCTAGCCCAGTTGGCTACGGCGACGGTCGTCGCGCTGGTGCTGCTGTTTCTGACCAAGCCCTTGCAGTACCTGCCACGCTGTGTTCTGGGCGCCATCGTGTTTTTCATCGCGGTCCGGCTGGTGGATTTGCGCGGCTTGCGAGACATCCGCCGCGAGAGTCCCGGCGAATGGACCTTGGCTTCGTTTACCGCAGCGGTTGTGGTGCTGGTGGGTGTCGAACAGGGCATTGTGCTGGCCATGTTCCTGTCGCTGCTCCGGATCGTGAGACACAGCTATCGTCCTAATACGGGAGTGCTGATGGAAATCGACGGAAAGGCATGGCAGCTAGTTCCGGCGGTTGCAGGTGCAGAAACCGAACCAGGGTTGGTGATTTATCGTTTTGGGGCGGCGCTGTTTTACGCGAATGCGAGTTTGTTCGCGAAGGAGATTCTTGGCCTTGTTGGGCCAGATCCTTCGGCTGTGCGCTGGCTGATCGTGGATGCCGAAGCTATCACCAATGTGGACTACACGGCCGCTCGGGCGTTGCGACAACTTCATAAGGAACTGGTTAACCGAGGCGTGGCGATAGGATTAGCGCGGGTTGCGCCATCCATTCAGGCGGACTTGGATCGGCACCACCTGACCGAGGTAATCGGCAGAAGCATGATCTTTGCCCGCCTGCACGACGCCGTGGCTGCATTTGCAAGGCGCGCAGAAACAGTGCAGCAGCCGGCCGATTGTTAAATCTCGGTTACAAAACGCGAAGCCGGTTGATTCGTTGCGTGCTTTGGTCGAGTCTAAGAGGTGACAGAACCCGGCGACTCGCTTCTTCTTTCAACCGCATCAAAAAACAACTACAGGAGTGTCTTTATATGTCCACCCTTACCGCTGAGATGCCAACCTCCCAACTCGATTCCATCCGCGCATACGGAAAAGCCAGATCAACCATTGCTGGAGCGCCTTTGAGCCCTGAGGAACTCCGGAAAACGCACTCCTACTGGCAAGCCTGCAACTACCTGGCCTTGGGCATGATTTACCTTCAGGGCAATGCTCTGCTTAAAGAGCCCCTGCTGCCCGAACACATCAAGAACCGCCTGCTCGGGCACTGGGGATCGAGCCCCGGCCTGGCATTCACCTACGTTCATCTAAACCGTTTGATTAAGAAGTACGACCTCGACATGATCTTCATGGCGGGACCGGGACACGGAGCGCCGGGAGTTCTCGGCCCGGTGTATCTCGAAGGAGCCTATTCCGAGGTTTATCCCGAGAAGAGCGAGGATGCCGAGGGTCTGCACGAATTCTTTAAGCAGTTCTCATTCCCGGGCGGCATCGGAAGCCACTGCACGCCAGAGACACCCGGCTCAATCCATGAAGGTGGAGAACTGGGCTACGTTCTTTCTCACGCGTGCGGCGCGGCTTTCGACAATCCGGAGTTGATCGTTGCCGCCGTGGTCGGCGACGGAGAGTCGGAGACTGGGCCTTTAGCCACCTCGTGGCACATCAACAAGTTCCTCAATCCTGCTCGCGATGGCGCGGTCTTGCCGATCCTTCACCTGAATGGCTACAAGATCAACAACCCAACCTTATTGGCGCGAATTCCGCATCAGGAGTTGGAAAGCCTGTTCCGCGGTTACGGCTGGACGCCATACTTTGTGGAAGGCTCCGATCCCGACAGCATGCACCAGGCGATGGCGGCCACCACCGAACACTGCGTTCTGGAGATAAAGAAACATCGAGAAGCGGCCCGCAGCGGGGGTACCGTTAGCCGTCCGCACTGGCCCATGATCGTTCTGCGTACTCTTAAGGGCTGGACTGCGCCGGCAGAAGTCGGTGGCCACAAACTCGAGGGCTTCTGGCGCGCACACCAGGTGCCTATGCCGGACGTGAAGAAGAAGCCGGAGCAGCTCCGTCTTCTGGAAAACTGGATGCGCTCGCAGAAACCAGATAAAACGTTCGACGAAAATGGGAGGCTGATACCCGAACTCAAAGACCTTGCGCCGACTGGTTCCCACCGCATGGGTGCGAATCCTCATGCGAACGGCGGTCTTATTAGAAAGGCCCTTCGTTTGCCTGACTTCCGCGACTACGCCTTGAAATTCGACAAGCCTGGACAGACCGAGGCGGAAAATACACGCCCTTTAGGCACCTTTCTGCGGGACGTGATGAAGGCCAACATGCACAATTTCCGCGTCTTCGGCCCGGACGAGAACACATCAAACAAGCTGGACGCTATTTACGAAGTGAGCAAGAAGTTTTGGATCGAGGAATTTTTTCCCGAAGATATGGACGGCAGCGAGCTGTCCACCGACGGTCGGGTCATGGAGATGCTGAGCGAACATACCATGGAGGGAATGCTCGAAGGCTATTTGCTCACCGGACGGCACGGCTTCTTCTCCTCGTATGAAGCTTTCGTGCACGTGATTGACTCGATGTTCAACCAGCACGCCAAGTGGCTCTCGATTTGCAACAACCTTTCCTGGCGAGCCGGGATTTCCTCCCTCAATCTTCTTGTCACCTCGACCGTCTGGCGGCAAGACCACAACGGATTCACGCACCAGGATCCCGGTTTCCTCGACGTCGTTGTAAATAAGAGCGCCGAGGTCACCCGCATTTACCTTCCGCCCGATGTCAATTCTCTTCTCTCCGTGGCCGACCACTGTTTACGGAGCGAGAACTACGTAAACGTGATCGTCTCCGACAAGCAGTCGCACCTGCAGTACATGGACATGGCCGCAGCGATCACACATTGTACGAAAGGCATCGGAATCTGGGACTGGGCGAGCAACGATAACGGCGATGAGCCCGATGTTGTCATGGCCTCGGCAGGCGATATCCCGACGCAGGAGGCGCTGGCTGCAACTGTGCTGCTTCGCGAGGCCTTTCCCGACATAAAAATCCGTTACGTCAATGTAATCGACCTGTTCAAGTTGCAGCCGCAATCGGAACATCCTCATGGATTGTCAGACAGGGATTTCGATTCGTTGTTTACAGTGGACAAGCCGGTCATCTTCAATTTCCACGGATATCCCTGGTTGATTCATCGGCTGGCGTATCGTCGCACCAACCACTCCAACATTCACGTTCGTGGCTACAAGGAGAAGGGCAACATCAACACACCGATGGAGCTGGCGATTAACAACAATATCGACCGCTACAGCCTGGCTATGGACGTGATCGATCGTGTTCCAAAGCTGCAGAGAACCGGCGCGCACGCCAAAGAACGGTTCCGTAATCTGCAGATCGAGTGCCGCAACTATGCTCATGAGCACGGCATCGACAGCCCCGATGTTTCCGGCTGGAAATGGCCGTACTAGATGTCCGGTAAAGCAGGCCTTCAGACCTGCGTCTACCGGCGAAAGAAAAACTGCTTCTGCCGCCGTGGTCACAGACCGCAGCGGCAGAAGCGAAATCAAGGATCAAGAAGGGTGCGGCTCACCCAGAATGCAGCGGACCGTGTCGCGCGCGATAAGTAACTCCTCATCGGTCGGGATTGCATAGGCATGGAGCGTTGACTCCTCGGTGCTGATCCTTCCTTCCTTGCCGACCATTTCCTTATTCTTGGCGTCGTCCACCGAGAGTCCGGCCCACTGCAAGCTGTCGCAGATTCGAGTGCGAATTTCGGGTGAGTTTTCGCCAATGCCACCGGTGAAGACAATCGCGTCTGCTCCGCCCATACACGCAAGAAATGCTCCGATGTACTTGCGCGCACGATAGCAGAAGACTTCGATTGCGACCCGGACTCGTCGATCATCGTGCTCTTTCAACTCGGCCTGCAACACTCGCATGTCATTTGTCAGGCCCGAAATGCCGAGCAAACCCGATTGCGTATTGAGAAGCGATTCCACTTCCGGCGTAGAAAGTCCTTCTTTGGTGGCGACGAGGTTCACGATGGCGGGATCGATATCGCCGGAACGCGTTCCCATAACTAAACCTTCCAAGGGAGTCATACCCATCGATGTGTCCACCGACTGTCCCGCTCGAATCGCGGTAGCAGAGCATCCGTTCCCGAGGTGCAGAGTGATGATGTGAGTCTGTTCGCGACTAAGTCCCCGCAATGCGCGATAGCGGTAGGCGACATATCGGTGCGAAGTCCCGTGAAAGCCGTAACGACGGATGCGATGCCGACGATACAGGTGATACGGCAGCGCGTAAAGATATGCCTGTTCCAAAATCGAGTGATGAAAGGCCGTGTCAAACACCGCTACTTGCGGGACCGCCTTGCCGAGAAGCTCGCGCATAGCGAGGATTGCTTTCACGTTGTTGGGGTTGTGCAGCGGAGCCAGATCAATGCAGTCTTCAATCTCTTGCAGGACCTTGTCGTCAATGATCGCCGACTCAGTAAACAGCTCACCGCCATGTACAACGCGATGCCCAACTGCATTCACGTCAGTCAGGCTCTGTATTTCAGTGACCCCTGACCGGTCCGAAGCGATATAGCGAACCAGGTAATCCAGCGTGGCGGAGATATCGCGCAGGGGAGCGGTGAATTTCTGCCGTGGCTCGTCGCCTTTCTGAAACGTAACAATCGCTTCTCCACCGATCCGCTCCACTTCACCGCGGCAGATGCGCTGGTCTTTGTACTGCTTGATCCGGTCAAGATCGGTGGCAATGACCTGAAACTTCAGACTGGAACTTCCCGAGTTAAGTACGAGTACGTTCATGGTTCTCTGTTTAGCAGTACAGCACTAAGATAAACTTCGGCAGGTTGATTTTGCTGACAACTTCGCAGGATTGACGAATTAGTAACAATCGTGATGTTCCTGCTTAAGGTGTTGAGCAAGGTCCGAGTAGGTGGCCATACCCGAAGTCTCGCCCTTGATCCAGATCTGGTTGCGCCTGCGCTGAGGAACGTATTATAGCCGGCGCCGTATCTATTCCCACTCAATGGTCCCCGGCGGCTTGGAAGTGATGTCGTACACCACGCGGTTGATTCCCTTGACCTCGTTCACGATGCGGCTGGAGATGGTCTTCAGCACCTCATGTGGCAGCGGAACCCAGTCGGCGGTCATGCCGTCTTCGGAGTGTACGGCGCGAATGGCGCAGGTGTAGGCGTAAGTCCGCATGTCGCCCATCACGCCCACCGACATCACCGGCAGCAGTACGGCGAATGACTGCCACACCTTGTTGTACAGTCCAGCCCTCTTGATCTCGGTGACGACTATGTCGTCAGCCTCCTGCAGCAGCGCCACGCGCTCGGGCGTGACCTCGCCCAGGATGCGCACCGCCAGTCCCGGCCCGGGGAACGGCTGCCGCTGCAGGAGTTCTTCCGGCATGTGGAGGTCGCGGCCGATCTTGCGCACCTCGTCCTTGAACAGGTCCTTCAGCGGCTCGATGAGCTTGAGCTTCATGATTTCGGGCAGGCCGCCAACGTTGTGATGGCTCTTGATGGTCTGCGACGGCCCGCGCACCGAGCGCGACTCGATCACGTCGGGATAGAGCGTGCCCTGCACCAGCCATTCGACTTTGCCGTGCAACTGCTCGATGCGGTGCGCTTCTTCCTCGAAGACCGCGATGAATTCGTTGCCGATGATTTTGCGCTTCTGCTCCGGTTCGGTGACGCCGGCGAGTTTGCTCAGGAAACGCTGGCCAGCGTCCACAGCGTCGATGTTGAGGCCGAGCTTGTCGCGCAGGTTCTTTTGTACGCTGAGAAACTCGTTTTTGCGCAGCACGCCGTTGTTGACGAAGATGCAGGTCAGTTGATCGCCGATGGCGCGATGCACCAGCTCCGCGGCGACGGAAGAATCCACGCCGCCGGAGAGCCCGCAGATGACGCGGCCCTTGCCGACAGTCTGGCGAACGCTGGCGACGGTCTCCTCGATGAAGCTCCGCGGCGTCCAGTTTGGCTTCAGCCCGCAGATCTCGAAGACGAAGTTGCGCAGGATCTCGGTGCCTTGCGGCGTATGGTGTACCTCGGGGTGGAATTGCACGGCGTAATATTTCTGCGCAGGATTCTGGATGGCGGCGACCGCGTTCGAGGTCTCGCCGATCAGCTCGAAGCCAGGCGGGAGTTCCATTGCCTCGTCGCCGTGCGACATCCAGACGGCTAGCGGGCCTTGCAGTCCTTTGAACAGCGGAGAGCCGGCCTTCAAAAGTTCTACCTGCGCGTGGCCGTACTCGCGCTTATCGGCGGCGCGCACCTTGCCACCCAGCTTATACACCATGAACTGCAAGCCGTAGCAGATGCCGAGCACAGGCAACCCGAGATGCAGCACACACTCGTCGGCCGGCGGCGCGTCAGCGTCATACACGGACGACGGCCCGCCCGAGAGCACGATACCCGCGGGATGATAGCTTTTGATTTCGTCGAGCGAAGCGTTGCAAGGCAGCACTACGGAGAAGACGTACTGTTCACGGATGCGGCGCGCGATGAGTTGCGAATACTGCGCGCCGAAGTCGAGGACGACGATCGATTGCGTTTCCACCATTTACTGTGCCAGAGGACGGGAGCAGTGTAAAGGGGCGGGATGGCCGGCGGCTATCGCCTCAGCCGTCACTTCCCTACGCGCTCGGCAATCCAGGCCGCACACTGGCGCGTTCCCATGGAGCCGCCGACATCAAGGGTTGTCTTCCCGGCGCGGACGGCCTCGAGCACGGCGTCTTCGATCTTCTGTGCCTCCTCATTCAGGCCGAGATGTACCAGCATCATCGCACCGGTCAGAATCGAGCCCATCGGGTTGGCGATGTTCTTGCCCGCAATCGGCGGCGCCGAGCCGTGCACCGGCTCGAACATGGACGTGCGTCCGGGATGGATGTTCCCACTGGCCGCCATGCCGAGACCGCCTTGCAGAGCAGCGGCGAGGTCGGTGACGATGTCGCCAAACATGTTATTGGTGACGATGACGTCGAGCGAGCGCGGCTCGCGCACCATCTGCAGGCAGAGCGCGTCCACGTACATGTGCTGCGGATGCATCTCGGGATACTCCTTCGCAACCTCCTTAAAGACGCGCTGCCACAGGCCACCGGCGAAGGTCATCACGTTCGACTTGTCCGACATGAGAACCTTTTTGCGACCGTTGGTGCGAGCGTAGTTGAAAGCAAAGCGGATGACGCGCTCCACACCCTTGCGCGTGTTAATGTCCTCCTGCGTGGCAACTTCCTCGGGCGTGCCGAACTTGAAGTTGCCGCCCATGTCCATGTACACACCTTCCGTGTTCTCGCGGATGACAGTGAAGTTGATGTCGTCGGGCATGGCGTTCTTCAGCGGACAGAGCGAGGCGTCGAGCAGGCGAACCGGACGGACGTTGGCGTAGAGGTCCATCTTGAAGCGCATGCCCAGCAGGATTTCCTTGGCGTGGATGTTTGTGGGCACGCGCGGATCGCCCAGCGCGCCCACGAAGATGGCATCGAAGTCGCGCGCCAGCATCTGGAAGCCGTCCGGCGGAATGGTGGTGCCGTCGAGCAGGTAGCGTTCGGCACCCCAGTCGAAGGTGGTGAACTCGACGGCGGCGCCACTGGCGCGAATGACTTCAATGGCGTTGGGAATCACTTCCCTGCCGATACCATCCCCGGGAATGACGGCGATACGTTTGTTGGCCACGGGAAAAGAAGACATCACCGACTACCGGTGTCCGGCGAAGCCGGTAAGCTGCACCATGTGTCCGGCAGACCCGTCCCAATACTCGGCGCTCAGGACGACCACCTTCAGCAGAATAAGACTTGGATCATCAACTCCCTTGGGAAACCAGGCCTCATACAGCGGCTTCCACATCTCCCTGGCTCTGACGTGGTCGCGTACCGGCTCGGCCTCGCCGGTAATGGAAACATAACGCTGGCTGTTGAAGTCAGAATAGGCGAGGTTCACACGCCGGTCGGTTTTTATGGCTTCGACTTTCTCAGTATTATTGCCGCTAAAAAACCAGATTACTCCGTTGCTGTCAGCTTCCGCCGTTGCCATCGGGCAACTGCGCAATGCGCCGTCAGGCCGTACAGTAGTCAGCATCGCATACTCGATGCCTTTAATCAGTTCGTTAAGTTTTGCAGCTGGACTGCTGGTTTGTGCCATGTAAGCTCCTTGTCAATGGATCGTGGATCGTTGGAACGGCTAACTGCTCGCGAACTCGTCACCAAATTGAGTTCATTATTGCCGACGGAACCAAGACAGCTATGTTCCTGCGGCTGCGACAAAATCGGCAGCCACTTCTTCCGGTTTCCAGTCGTTTCCAGAGTATACCTTCGCCACTTTACCGTCCTTGCTGATCAGAACCGTCACCAGCCCATGCACAATCTGGCCATCTTTCTGGTTGTAAGCCAAGCCAAAGAAGTCCGCAGCCTCGCGCACCTCTTCGGGCGAGCCTGAGGCGAATTGCCAACGCGCGAAGTGGGGATCGACGCGGCCGACATAACGCTCGCCGTAGCTGCGCAGAGCCGCCGGCTTGTCGTGCTCTGGATCGATGCTGATGCTAAGTAGTTGCGCTTCGGCCAATGCCTTGGGTTCCTTTTGCAATTGCTGCATCACTTGAGAAAGGTTATTGCTCAGGCGTGGGCAGTACTCGGGAAATGGGCAGCGGGTATAAATGAATGTCACTAGCAGCGGTTTACCGCGAAACTGGTAAAAGTGGATGGTCATGCCACTCTGGTTGACCAGCGTGAAGTCGGGCACTTCGTCACCCGGTTGCGGAATACGCAGCGCCGAAGTTCCGTCGCCCGGCGTGTCGCTGCCTCGGGTGAAAGTGATGTCCTGCAACTCCGCATGATCGGTCAGGACCAGAGTAGCGTGGACCTGGTCGCCAAGGGCAATCGACTTGAAGACCCATGCGTCTCTGTCGCTCACCTGGAACGGCATCGTCATGCCTTCCATTAGCCCAGGAATGTCGCGATGTGCAATTGTTAGCTGGCGCGCAGAGGCATCCACGGCAACCACGCGGCCTTGCAGTTCATACCGCTGGCCCACCGGTTTGCGTGCGCAGGCCGTTAGCGATAGGACGAGCAGCAGGGTAACGATCAGTCTCGCCGGAAGAACCATATCCCTTCATTTTACGAAAGCCGGCGCTACTTCGGGCTGCTGATAAGGTAATGGTAGAAATCGTCCAGGCCGTTAAACATGATCTGTATGCCGATGCAGACCAGGATGAAGGCCGACAATCGTATGAGGATGCTGGTACCGGTCTGTCCAAGGAGCCGTTGCAGGCCTTCGGAGAACCAATAGCAAAAGAAGATAGTCAGCCCAATGAGCAGAATTCCAATCACCGCGGCCAGCGCACTGACAATCAATTGCAGATGGTTTTCCTCATGCAAGTTGCTGCCCAGGGTAAGCGCCACGGCAATAGATCCTGGTCCAACCGTCAGCGGCATGGTTAGGGGATAAAACGCCTGGGAGAGGATCTGAGCGGTGCTGAGCTGACTGTCGATTTGGCGTTCCTTCAAATCGCTCTTCTGATTCAGAATGCTCCAACCGGCAACCGTTACCACCAGGCCGCCGCCCATCTGCACCGCTGCCAGGCTTACCCCAAAAAACTGCAGGATGTAGGAGCCGATGAAGATGGAGGCCACCAGCAACACTACACCGTTGACCGCAACCCGCATCGCAACAGTGCGGCGAATCCGCTCAGAGTAGCCGAGCGTCATTTCCGCGAAGATTGGCGCCATGCCGAACGGGTTCACGATAGGTAGAAGCGCGGCGTATACCAGCAGGACATTGCGAACGATTGCATTCATGCGTTCATCAGCATAGACCAAAGTGCGCTGGTTGTCGCAGCAACAATTCACGCTCTCCCCTTAACACAGTTGACATGGCACGCGCTGACAGATTCCAATTGGCGTCGGTGCGCGAGAAGTATTTGCGCGTCCGGTTACCAACTATGGCAATTCCCCCCCGCACTTTCGGAGCACTGCAGGTGAGGAGGCGCGAGTCCCTGGTGACCCGTGCCGTGGTCATGCCGATCCAGCAATTCATCCACATCCAGGGACTAAGCAGCGTTGTCTTGCTGGCAGCCGCCATTGCCGCCCTGCTTTGGGCTAACTCGCCCTGGCATGACTCCTACCACCATGTCTGGGAGATGGAGCTGACGCTTTCGCAACTTCGCCTGCCGGTCCATGCCTGGATCAATGATGCTTTGATGGCAATCTTTTTCTTCCTCGTCGGCATGGAGATCAAACACGAAATCGTGCACGGCGAACTCAACGACATGCGGCGGGCTGCGTTGCCTATCTTTGCCGCTCTGGGAGGCATGGTCGTTCCTGCGCTGTCGTATGCGCTGCTGAACCACCGCACTGATGGCCACCACGGCTGGGGTATTCCGATGGCAACCGACATCGCGTTTTCCCTTGGTGTTTTGGGCATCATGAAAGGCGTACCGTCGGAACTAAAGATTTTCCTGCTGACCCTGGCCATCGCCGACGATATTGGCGCGATCGCGGTGATTGCCATTTTTTATAGCGGGTCACTGAACGTGGGCGCGCTAATCACGGGTGTGTTTTTGCTCGGCCTGATCTTCGTGATGCTGCGATTGGGGATCTCGCAGCCCATCCTATACTTCGTTCTCGCAGTCGGATTCTGGGTGGCGATTCTTCAATCGGGAATTCATGCCACCATCGCGGGCGTGATCTTGGGCTTCATGGTTCCGACAACGGCGCCCTTCTCACTGAAGGAATTCCAGGAGATCGGATCCGGCATGGTGGTGCGCTTTCGCAGGGCGCTTGCAGACGGCGACGAAAAGGCAGCCAAGAACCTGCTTGGTTCCTTCGAGGCGCTGGTGCAAAGCACAGAGTCGGCGTCGGAACGCTTGACCCGCCAATTGAACGACTGGGTCTCGTTTCTGGTTTTGCCACTATTCGCCCTGGCCAATGCGGGAGTGACTTTTTCCGGAGGAATCGCTCGTGAAGTTATAGCCAGCCGAGTAGCATGGGGTATCTTGATTGGACTGGTCGTTGGCAAGCCGTTCGGCATCCTCGGCTTTTCGTGGCTGGCAGTACGACTGCGCATTGCCCAGCTTCCGAATGCTGTGAACTGGCGGCAAATTGCCGCGGTTGGCATGCTGGCTGGCATCGGCTTCACGGTCTCGATCTTCATCAGCTCGTTGGCGTTCGATAGCGACCTGTATCTCGCAGAGGCGAAAACAGCTGTGCTCGTGGCCTCCCTCATCGCAGGGACGCTAGGCTACCTCGTATTACGGGAGAGGGAAGCTGTCCCGCGGGCGGGAGAATCGGCGGCTCCCGAGGAGGCGCTCTAAGGAAAGGCAAGGGAAAGCCAAAACACGTTACAATTTTGAGGTCTATTCGATTGCCCAACGGGCTATCTGTGGCGTGCTCGTCTTGTGTGAACTTACTGGCGTACCGATGATTCGGACCCGCAGATCAATCATGTTTGCAGAGGATGGCCGGATGCGACTAATCCGGCATCATAACGAAAAGGAAACTAAGGAATATGCATTCTCGACTCTCAGCCCTCATGCTGGTCGCCATCCTCGCTCTCAGTTTTGCGGCCTGCAGCAAGAAACAACAAAGCCAGAATCCCCCGGCTACGACCGATACCTCCAGCCAAGGGCAGATGAACCAGCCGGCTGCGACGAATCCACCGGCTGGCGGCCAGATGGCCTCTGGTCAACAGCAAATGGCGCCACCTCAACAGGCTGCATCCGGTCAGCAGATGGCTCCTGCACCCGAGCAGCAAGCAGCGGCAACGCCAGAGCCCCCTCCACCGCCACCACCGCTAGTGGTTCCGGCTGGCACAAGTATCGTGGTCCGCATGGGCAGCACAATTAACACCAAGTCGGCCAGTGCGGGCGATACCTTCACTGGTTCCCTGGCCCGTGCGGTTTCGGTGCACGGGGAAGTTGCAATACCATCCGGCGCCGGCGTGACCGGTACCGTGGTCCAGTCCAAGTCACCTGGGAAGTTCAAAGGGGAAGGCGTTCTGACAGTTTCCTTAATCGCGATTAATGTCGGTGGCGCGCCTCAGAACATCCAGACCTCGAGCTATACCGTGACCGTAAAAGGTAAGGGCAAGCGCACGGCTGTGGCCGTGGGCGGCGGCACCGGCGCTGGCGCATTGATCGGTGGCATCGCTGGAGGCGGCAAGGGCGCCCTGATCGGTGGTGTAGTTGGTGCGGGCGCTGGTACTGCCGGCGCGGCCTTTACCGGCAACAAGGACCTCGAGATTCCGGCGGAACACAGCATCACCTTCAAGCTGGCCTCGCCGATTACGGTCCCAGGACGCGCTGCGGCGGCCAGCCAACCCGCACAGTAGCCGGCAAACTTGTGTTCAAAGGAGACGGTTGGCCTCCCCTTTTTTGTTGTGCCTTGCGGGAAGCTGATGTCCGGAGAGGTCTTCTGGCTAACTGCCGGTCTTCTTAATCTTGGCCCTCCGCTCAGCCGCCCAGCCCTGCTTCGTGACCTGACGGCCACGTCCGATAGCCAATGCATCGTCGGGAACATCTTCGGTAATGCAAGAGGCTGCGCCAACGTAGGCGCCTCGTCCAATTCGCACTGGAGCAACAAGAGTCGCATCGCTGCCGATGAACGCACCGTCGTCGATCACCGTCTGGTGCTTGTTCACGCCGTCGTAGTTGCAGGTGATTGTGCCCGCCCCCACGTTGACGTTTTCGCCGACGTTGGAGTCACCGAGATAGGTGAGATGGTTGGCCTTCGAGCCTTTGCCCAGCCGTGCCTTCTTGGTCTCGACAAAGTTGCCGACGTGAGCCCCTTCGCCGATGTCGCTACCGGGACGAAGATGTGAATATGGTCCGAGCTGCGCGCCGTTGCGCACTACCGAATCTTCCAGAATGCAGCCCGGACGAACCAGCACGCCGTCGCCGATCTCGCAATTCGTAATCACCGAATACGACCGGATGCGGCAGTCAGCGCCGATCTTGGTTCGTCCAATGAGCTGCACAAAGGGCTCAATCACAGTGTCGGTGCCGATCTGAACATCGGCATCGATGTCACATGTCTCTGGCCGGAAAATAGTAACGCCGGCCTCCATTAACTCCCTCGCCTTTTTGTCCCGCAATCTGGCATCGAGTTGCGCCAGATCCAATCGTGTGTTCACGCCGAGCACTTCGTTGGAATCAGATGCACGCAAGGCCACCACTTTCTCGCCAGCCTTGCCTAACAGCGCCGCCATGTCTGTGAGGTAGTATTCACCGTGCGCGTTGTCGGTCGTTAGCCCTCCAATGTGCTTGTATAAAGGCTTGGTCGCGAAAGCATAGATCCCGGAGTTGACTTCGCGGCACTCGGCTTCCCTGCCCCGTAGCGCCTTCTGCTCGATGATGCGTTCGACTTCGTCCGTTTCTATTCCCTTCTTGAGCTTACGAAGCACGCGGCCATAGCCTGTCGGGTTCTCAGGCTCAGCCGTCAGAATGGTCATGGCAGCGGAGTGAGCAGCGTGGAAATCGCGGACCTGGACGATTGTCTCGGAGCGAATCAGGGGAACATCGCCCGACAGCACAAGAACGGTTTCGAAACCCTGTAAACTGTCGCGCGCCTCCATGATGGCGTGTCCGGTGCCGCGCTGCTCACGCTGGAGCACGAAATTGATGCCACTGGGCGTCAGCGCCTCGCGGACCCGCTCCGCCTCATACCCGATGATGGCGAAAATGCTCTGCGGGGGGACAACCTGGATTGCTGCCGCTACCACGTGCGCCAGCAGCGATTGGCCGGCAATTTCGTGCAGCACTTTGGGGCGACGCGACTTCAGGCGCGTGCCTTTGCCCGCAGCCAGAATGGCGATCGCGAACTGCTCTAGCTTGCCTTTTACAGCTTTAGCGGAGGTTGACTTTGGCTTCGGCATATCGATCCTGGATGTGCGGCCAGAAGTTACGAGTTCCGACCGAGGGCGATGACCGGCGACTCGCGCGATTCCATCATAAGCCGCAGCAGGTCATGCGCCACCTGATGGGTGTCGTGACGGGCAACCAGACCCTCCTTGTCGTTTACTGCCTCCAATAAGTATTTCCCGAGAACCGGCTTCACGCCCAACGTTTCGATCTGGTCCACGTCAGCCTCAATCTGTGACTGCCTTTTCTCGGCATATTTCAGCGCCAGCGCCGGAGACGCCGGAGTTCGGTTGACCAACGCATAGTCGAAGAACTGGTGACGCGCGTGTTTGTATAAAGCGCGGACGTGGTCGGAGGCAGTCAATCCCAAGCTCTCATTCGCCTGGGTCATCAGGTTGCAAACAAATACCTTCACAGCGCGTGAACTCGCAATCGCTCGGGACACATCGCGCACTAGCAGGTTGGGCACCAAGCTGGTAAACAGTGAACCGGGACCGACGGTTATGAGGTCGGCATTTTCTATGGCTTCCAGCGCCAACGGGAGCGCCTTGGCATTCGCCGGCGCCATGCGCAGCTCGACAATCCGGCGCTGGCTGGCCGTTATGTTTGTTTCGCCGCGCACTACCGAGCCGTTATCCATGATGGCGTAAAGCTGCGCGTTGCTGGTGGTAGCGGGATAAATGTGCCCACGGGTCGCCAGAATCGCCGAGGAGTGTTTCACGGCCTGGTTGAAGTCGCCGGTGATGGCAGTCATCGCGGAAAGAAATAGGTTTCCGAAGTTGTGTCCGCCCAGACCCTCGCCGGCAGGAAAGCGGTATTGAAAGAGCCGCGATAACAGCGCTTCATCTTCGGAGAGCGCAACAATGCAATTGCGGACGTCACCCGGCGCCGGGACGTTCAACTCCTTGCGCAGGCGCCCGCTAGAGCCTCCGTCATCGCTCACGGTGACAATAGAGGACAGGTCGGCAATGCCCGGCAGGCCGCCGTCCATAGGCCCTTCAGCACCCGAAACAACATACTGCTTTAGGCCGTGCAGCACTGTGGACAGACCGGTGCCTCCGCCCATGGCGACAACTCTCACGGGCCGCAAGTCGGCGGAGCTGGAATAGTCTTGCATCAGCCTGACTAAGCTTATCTAAAAATGCCACTTCCCCGGCAGAGCCGGAGATTCGGCGCTGGTATCAGGATAAAGTAGCTCGGTGAAGCGTGGATCGTCGGCCAGGCTCTTAAAGTCGGCGTCGTTTCGCGCATGAAAGCGATTGGCCGGATTCAGGCGAATAGCCTCGTTCAAACTGGTGAGGGCTTCGGGAAAATGGCCGGTCAGGCAATTTAACAGCGCTATGCCGTACCAGACGAAGTCGAGTTTGGGGGACTTCTTCAACAACAGGTCGAAGTTCTCGCGAGCGCCCATGTAATCGCCCATGTTCATAAGCGAGACGGCATAATCAAACTGCTCTTCCGGTGTTTTGAACGATGACGAGGAGGCCCGGCTTAGTTGCTGATTGCAACTGGCCAAATGAACGGAAGCGCGGTCCGCCAGTTCGGGGCTCGGCCCCGCAACGACTTTCTCAAGAAATGCCCTCGCCCGCTCATACTTGTGGGACTGCATGGCCTTTAAACCAGCCTCATAGTTCTGCACAGCCTGTGCAAAACGGGGATCGTCAGTTATCTTCATCGGTCTACTTCCCCGGGATCTTCTTTCGGAGTCAGTAGAGGGTGAGGATAAGCCGCTTTTTATCTTAGGCTTGGCAGCGATTCCCTTAAGCTTTCGTGCGGCTTTTTTCTTCATCCCACGGTTTCCTTTGGGCCATTCCGGATCCAGCACTGTCTAAGGCTGTGGAAAACCCAAAATTACTTGCAGATGTGTGTGCTGAGTTATACCCCCAAGTTGAGAGGACGTCAACCCACCCCAAACTGGCCCGATAGGGACCATATATTTCAGTTGTTCTTGGCAATCGTTTCTAAATCGATGGACTTCCATTCACCCTTGATAATTCCATCGCGAATTTGGGCGGTCGTCTTCTTAAGCTTGGTCTGCTCATAGGCGTAAACCACCTCTTTCATGCAGATTCCGCAGTGCGCTCCATGTGTGCTTTCGAAACAGGTATGCAGACTGGTATGCCCAATGCGCTCGCAATAGCAGTAGCAAGGCATCTGATACAAGACGGCAGGGATCCTCGCCGCTATCTCGTAAACCTGTACCTGATATGGGTACTTGAACGCCTCGCCCCGAAGCTGGTCTTTGGGAAGAATGGGAGAGGCCTCTCCGATCCTGAGCGGATGATCGTTGTATGCAGGCACATGATCTCCCTGTGCGAAGGAGACGATAGCGACAAGAGCAATCAACGCGACCTGGCCAAGCTTGTTCATCAGAGCGGTTCCGTGAAATTCCACTAACGTATTCTAGTGGACTTCTTCAATTAGCCCAAATTTCGGCATTTCCCTCGGCAGCGACCTGAAACTATACTGGAAGTTCACTCGTCTAACCACTGCAATGGATCTACCCCCGAACGACAGCTCGTCTGTTTTCCTGCCAAAGCCCCGCCGCGCAAACACGCTTCTTACGGGCTGGCTGCGCGATGTGATCATCTCGCTGGCTGTCTCGGCATTTTTCATCATCTTTCTGTACCAGCCGGTGAAGGTCGAAGGAACCAGCATGATGCCAACGCTCCAGGACCAGGAGCGCGTATTCATTAACAAGTTCGTTTACAAGCTGGAACCAATTGCGCGCGGCGATGTTATCGTTTTCCGCTATCCGCGCGATCCCGCCAAGAGCTACATCAAGCGCGTGGTAGCGATCGCCGGGGACCGGGTTAGCATTGAGGACGGCGTGGTCTTCGTCAACGGACAGCGGCTGAGCGAGCCCTACCTACCCGAGCAGTACGAAGATGTGCGGTCGTATCCTGAGTCCGTGGTGCCACCCCACTGCTACTTCGTGCTTGGCGACCATCGCAACCTGTCCAACGACAGTCGCGATTTCGGCCCGGTGGATGAAGATTTCATTTACGGCAAGGCTGTCTTCGGTTACTGGCCGGTAGCCCGCGTGGGCACGCTGCGCTAACCAGGGATCCTCAAACTTCTATTGTGCGCTGGCTCACAACCGCTCAGTGACCGGCGTCACCGCCTCAATGGTTGCCATCTTTGTACATTGGATTGGCGAGAGTTATCCGCCGCAACTGCCGGACGGTGAGGACGGCAGCCCAGAACTCAAAATCGGAGATCGTAATCATGGCATACGTAATAACTGATAGCTGCACGAAAGATGAACTTTGCGTCGAAGCTTGCCCAACCGATTGCATCCATCCCAAGAAGGATGAAGAGGGATTCGAAGCGGCAACCCAGCTGTGGGTGGACCCGGAAGGCTGCATCGATTGCGGCGCTTGCGTCCCGGTGTGCCCGACCAATTCGATTTTCATCGTGGATGAAGTCCCGGCTGACAAGCAGGAGTTCATCGAAAAGAACGCCGCCTATTACGCCAGGGCGTAAGCGATTCTACAGGGCTGAAGGGCTGAAGCGCGGGCCACGCGTCACTTCTGCGACAGCGGAACGAAGACGCTGCCAACAGTGCCATCCTGGTTCAGCGCAACGACCTTGACCAGAGCGGAGCCGACTGGAAGTACCAGCCGCTGATTGATGGTCAACCCATTCTTCTGCGCGCCCTCAATCTTGTCGGGCGACAGATTGATGTGCAGGCGAAGCGCGGCGTCGGAATATGCCGTTCCCGCTGCACTGACGGGCAGCATCCACAGATCAAATTCGATCTTGTCCTGATGCGCGAGATTCTTGACCGAGTCCGCCGGGATGGAGATGCGGAAGGCCAGCGAGGTCTTTGCGCTGATGCCCTTGCTTTTCTCATCGGCCGTAGTAATCAAGACCGATTCCGGCCGCACAGTCATGCCAAGGCCGCTGTATTGGATGGGAGCCGATAGGGCATTCCGCATCGCTACATCGTTTCTGCCAGGATCCGGTGCTGGCGGAAGGGCAAAAAAGTACTGCGATCGCGCCAGCAACTCCCCGTGTGGCTTATCCAGCTTAACGCCGAGCTTGTGCCAGCCTGGCTTGGTCCCTTCGTGCGGAACGTAAAACCCTAGAAGGTAATAGTCTCGCGAGTCGGCCGTCGCCTTGCCAATACAATCGGCTATGTTGGTGTCGTTCATGCAAGCCCGGCCGCCGGTGCCGCTGGCAAACAGGTGCAGCGTGTCTTCGCTTTGCTTTTCCCGGTCGGGCCGCGTCCCCAGCGATCCGTTCATGCCGCTTTGTACCACCGTGCGTCCGCGCGCCCGGCCGCCGTATGGATCAGTGCGGGGGTCATGACTGAGGGCCTCCAGGTTGACCGGGTAAACCGCAATCTCGGCTTTGTTGAGCGCCTGCCACGTATCTTCATAATCGCGCAGGAAGCCTGCCCCCATACTTCCGATGAAATGCGGATCGTCGATTATCAGCGGAAAACCGCTGCTCAGCCACACCAGTGACTTGCGGCCCGGCACACCGGCGAAGGCTTGCGCGATCTCGTGAAAACCGTTGAGCGTGTCCCGGATGGCGTTGGTCTGGCGAAAGGCGTTTTCGATCCGAAGCGACTTAACAGCGCCCGCCAAAGCATCGCCCGAGGAAAGGTCGACGACGAGATCATCCTCAGTCAGCTCCACATCCGTATGGCCGAGCTTGGCCTGTACGCTTTTCGCTGCTTCAATCAGAGCTTGCGTATCGTTGGTGAAGGCATGCACCTGGCGGATGCCATCGGCGGCGAGAACGAGCAACGCGGTAGGCTGCTGGGCATCGAGATGAGACGATAAATATTCGACGAGACCTTTTCCTGCACGCGCCTGCGAGGCCAAAGGCGAGTTGATGCCATCCATCAGAAGGATCAGCGGCTCTCGACTGCGCGCTGATCCGCTGTCCGGCGACGCAACCAGGTTCGAGTACGTCTGTTTGTCCTGCGACGGTAACGGCTGCGGCGCTTGATTTGCGTGCACTTCCTCGAAAACCGCGATCGTTGCCTGCTTGCCGTTGTCAGTGAGCTTGAAGTCGCTCTGCTGAAAACCGGCCAGTGGTTGCCCATAGTGGTCGCGCACACTCACCGGAACCAGCACCAATTCGGCATTACTCGAAAAGGTACTCGCGGGTGGAGTGCCCGGTTGCTGCGCTTGAGCGAATAACAACAGCAGAAAGAGCATGGCTCCGGCGATGGCAGACCACGCCAAGAGGCATCGCGCTGAACGTTTCATAGAACCGCCCACGCCATATTCTAACTAAGTGCCAACCGGCACTACTCGTAGATTGAGCATCCGCAGCCCGGCGAAGGCACGTGGACTTTTAGGAAGTCCGACACCTTCTGATACGCGTCAATCTGGTTTTCGACCCGCGCAAAGCCATGGCCTTCATTGTCGTAAATCTTCAACTGCACGGACCCGCCCCGCTTCTTAACGGCGTCGGCCACTTGCTGGGCCTCTTCCTTCGGACAACGGGGATCGTTGCCGCCCGCTTGCAGCAACAGCGGGGCCCTAATCTTGTCCACGAAATTGATGGGCGAGCGGTCTTCGTACATCGCCTTGTTCTTCACCGGATCGCCCCACCACGCGTGATCGAACTGCTGCAGCAGCGGGTCCTCGTTGGCAATCTCGGTGAACCAGTTCACGAAGGGCACGATCGCCACTCCGGCAGCCCACAACTCTGGGGCCTTGGTCACGGCCATCATGGTCATATATCCGCCGTAGCTGCCGCCCATCACGATCAGCTTCTTAGGATCGACAAATCCGCTTTTCTTGATCCATTCCGCCGCAGCGACATTGTCCTGCAAATCGCCGCCGCCCGGGTCGCCGCGATTGCTCTCGTAAAAACTCTTGCCGTAGCCAGTAGAGCCGCGATAGTTGGGCGCAATCACTATATAGCCCTGGTTCACCATGTACTGAACGAAACGGTTGAACGAGTTCACGGATTGCGACGCCGGGCCGCCGTGGATGTACACGATCGCGGGAAACTTGCCATTACGTTGGATATTGTTTGGTACATAGGCCAGTGCTGAGATGGTCCACTTACCGTCGCCGCTGGGATAGTGGACCAGGTACGGCTCGACCATATCGGCGCCGCGCAGACCTGCAACCAACGAGTGCGTCACCTGCTGCGATTGCCGCGACGCGACGTCGTATACCCAGGCGTCATTCGGGGCATCCGCGCCGTTGTGGTAGTACAACAGCCGGAAACCATCGCGTGAATAGGGCAGCGGATTGCCGCCGAGGGTGTTCACTCCCGGCTTCAGCGGCAGTGTTTCGGCTTGCCTGCTCGCGACGTCATACAGATAGATATCAGTATTGCCGTCAACGTTCGCGGTCCACAGCAGCGACTTGCCATCCGGCGAGAAAGTGCCTGCGGCAATCTCCCACTTATCATTGGTCAGCCAGTCGATCTTCCTGGCGGCGACATCCAGCAGTCCCACATTGTAGTAACCGTTCCCTGCGTCGGAAGTAATCAGGAGTGTCTTGCCGTCGGGCGAGATGTCATCCGCCTCGTAGTTGTGCTCGCCCTCATGCGGGGTAAGGTTGGTGCTCTGCCCGCTGCCTAGGTCCAGCAGAAATATGTTGGAATCGTTGCCAGTGGCATGCGACTGGGTATAGACGAGGTGTTTGCCGTCGCGCGAAAAAATGGGACGGCTGTTGCTCAACTCCTTAGGCGTGTTGGGCGTCAGGTGGCGCACATGCCTCGTGACCACGTCCATCAGTTCAATATCAAAGCTGGAGCCCGTCTTCGGCTTGGTGATGTATGCCAGTTGCCGCCCGTCGGGCGACCATGTCGGCTCCTCGTCTCCGCTCTCCGGCGAAACCGTCAGGTTCACCACCTCGCCGGTCTTCGGCGAGACCAGGAACACGTCCCACTGCTCGTCGCCATCGTGGTCTGAAACATAGGCGATCCAGGCGCCGTCAGGCGACCACGCCGGCTGCGACTGTCGCTGGTCGCTGATGGTCAACTGCGTCGGCCATCCGCCGGTCGCGGGCACTAGCCACAGGTTGTTGCGCCCACTGATATTCGAGATGAAGGCAATCTGCTTGCCGTCGGGCGACCACGTCGTGCCACCGACCAGGCGCGTCATGTAGAGCTTCTCGATGGAAAAGCTCTGCATGTCGGAGACAGTCTTGCTTTGCAGCTTGGTGGGATCGGTAATCGCGAGAGGCGGCGTAAGGGTCAACTGGGCAACAGCTTGCAGACTCATAATCATGACGATAGCAAACAAAAAGACGCGGGGCATCAGGTCATAAACTCCCGAGATTGCAGTTGATTTTAGGATAGCAGGTAGGGTTAGGCCCCCGACCGTTCCTGCACGCTATTGTCCGCTCGCCGCCGCTCTCGCTTTTGCAAACTCGTCGCCCGGCTTCCAGCCGATCAGCGCGGGTTGGTCTGCCGCGAGCCATCCTAGAGCAATCCCAAAGCGCGCCATCACCGCATTGCCCCGAAAGTCCATCTCGGGGTGGTACTCGTCGCTGGGCTGGTGATAGTGCTTAGCAACGAATTCCTTGGCCTGCTGCTGGCCCCACTCGCGATCGTGGCCCTGATACTTGAGACCCTCATCGACCGAAAACGCCGGCACTCCCGCGCGCGCGAAGCTGAAATGGTCGGAGCGGTAATAATGTCCCGCACCGGGCTGCGAGTCAGCTACGATCGTCAGCCCGAAGTCCTTGGCGGTGCGCTCTACCGTGGGATAGAAGGTGGTGCGCTCCGCGCCGGCTACGGTAACTTCTTGCGGCACACCCAGTGGTGGCACGTCATCGTAATTCAGGTCTAGGGTGATTTCCTTCGCGGGAACGGGCGGATGCTTGCCGAGGAATTCAGAGCCGCGCAGTCCCTGCTCCTCGGCAGTAACCGAGGCGAAATAGATCGACCTCCCGGGCTGCTGTCGTGCCGCCGCGAAGACACGAGCGATCTCCAGCAGGATGCCGCAACCTGTGGCATTGTCCTGGGCGCCGTTGTAGATATTGTCGCCGGGCATTCCGGCCACGATCCCGAGATGATCGTAGTGTGCGCTATAGAACACGGCTTCCCGCTTTAGTTTGGGATCGGAGCCAGGCAGCTCAGCAATGACGTTGTTCACATCGAACCGGCGAACCTTGCTTACCAGGTGCGCCTTCAGCTTCGCCGGGAGCTCCACAGGCTTGAAGCCTCGCGTCTGAGCAGCGGCCATCATCTGGTCAAGATTCATACCGCAAGCCTGTGCGAGTTTTCGCGCCGCGTCGAGTTGAATCCACGACGCCACCTTCAGCTTGGGCGCCGGATCGTTGCGCAGATAGGCGCGCTCACCCGACCACGAGTTGCGCACTACGTCCCATCCGTAGCTGGCCATGTCGGTCTTGTGGATAAGGATGACGCCAACCGCTCCCTTGCGAGCGGCCTGCTCGTACTTGTACGTCCAGCGTCCGTAATAGGTCAGCGACTTGCCGTTGAAGAACTTAGCATCGTCCGACGGCGGCTGGTTCACCATCATGAGCAAAACTTTGCCCTTCACGTCAATGTCTTTGTAGTCATCCCAGTTGTATTCCGGAGCATCAATGCCGTAACCAATCCAGATGATCGGAGCGTCAATTTCGTCCTGAGCGCTGGTGGTTTCGTCCATAGCGACGAAATCCGCGCGATTGCGCAGATTCGTCGGCGCACCCTGGTCCGGAACAAACGATAACGTAGTGTCATCCTGGGTGGCGATGCCAACCATCGGCACCTTCTGCATGTAGGTACCGTTGTCGCCCGCTGGCTTCAGACCGTAAAGCGCGAATTGCGTGGCAATATATTCGGCGGCTATGTCGCCTCCGCGAGAGCCCGTGCCGCGGCCCTCCAGCAGGTCGCTAGCCAGGAATTTGACATGTGCGCGGATCTTCTCGGGATCGACCGCAGTCATCGCCTGCTCCGCAGCCGCGGGCAGCCCAGCGACGCGCGGCGCTGTGCTCAGGGGCTTTGTCGGATACGATTCAGTTTCAGTGTTCGCAGCCCAGCCGCCAACTACCAGGATGATCGACAGTGTAATGAGAGCAATCTTATGCATGAATGGAGGCTATTGATGCTCATCAAACTCTCCATTCTACGCGAACAAAACGCTGGGCCGGAGTTGGCTCCGGCCCAGTCGAGCTGCCAATCGTGATTCACATTACCTCGCCTGAGCGATGACCACCACCGACTGGCTTTTCTGGTTCTGCCCCGTCATCGTACCCTGCGGCGCGATTAAGTTGAAGCTCACGCCCATGTCGGCACCCTGCAACTCATGCAATGCGTACACGTTGTCTCCAACCAACTTGAAGGTCAGCACGGTACGGTCATCCCGTGAGTTCTCATCCGGCGCACCCATGAGGAAGCATGTCTTTCCGCTCGCTCTCTCTTGGATGATCGCGACGCGGTCGTTCAGGTTTGCCGAAATTGTGTATTCTCCAGCGTGCAGCAATCTGCCGCCCGCGTAAAAGTCGAAGGGAATGCTAGCGCGGCCCAATGGAACATCGTTTTGCGCCAAAGCCACACCAGTCAGCGCCGCCGCGAAGAGCGCCAGCGCCACGAGTTTTGAAAAGTGGGTTTTCATGTCACGCTCCTGTTGCCACCATTGGCCTCGACTTCAGGGACTGGTTCGCGGCGTTTTACAACGATGGACAACGGTTATACGAAGGAGCTCACGATAGGTAATCGCTGCTACAGGACAAGAGTGACGAGTGCTGTTGGATTAGGTGCGAAAACGAGCAGAACTTCGATGAAAGATTGGGAAGCAAAAAACCTGCGACCGGTATCCGTCAGGATTACTGTGATCAGGATTGCAGTAATGTGGACTCTCTTTAAAGCAAGACGCCCCGTCCAAAGACGGGGCGCTACTCCTCAACATTGGCGTGAAACTAGCCGACCTTGGCAAAGATGATCACCAGGGTAAACAGGACCAAAGACTCAATGAAAGCCAGGCCCAAAATCAAAGCCACCTGGATGGCAGGACGGGCAGCAGGATTGCGTGCCATGGCTTCGCATGCCGCGGCGCCCACCCGGCCCTGTCCAAGACCGGCCAAACCGGCTGCTATGGCGATGCCAAAGCCAGCCGCAATCGGCACTAGGTTGACTGGTGCAGGAGCAGTTCCGCCCTGCGCGTACGCCGGCATGGTCATCATCATGATGGCCAGCAGCGCAAAGATTACGATCGTTAGTTTCCGCATTTTCTTTCTCCTTATGAATCGCTGCCAGTGGGTGGTTGACGTTCACCGTGCTGACGCCCTCACGCTGACAGCAGCATTTGGTACTTGGTACTTGGTACTTGGCATTTGGCAATCAGCCTTCTTTGGCATTAGCCAAGTGCTAATTGCCAACTACCAATTACTGAAGTTAGTGCTCATGCGCCACCGCTTCTGCAATGTACACCGTTGCCAGCAGCACGAAGATGTATGTCTGAATAAACGAGACGCCGATATGCAACAGCAGAAAGACCACCGGAATCGCGATGGGAAACAGTGAGAGAAACACCAAAGTCACCATATCGCCGGCAAACATATTGGCAAACAAACGGATGGTAAGCGACAAAACCCGTGCCAGGTGGCTGAATATCTCAATCGGAAACAAGAGTGGGGCCACAAACGGTTCCGGGCCCAGAAAGTTCTTTATGTATCCGAAACCGTTCCGGCGAATTCCCTGTAAATGGTAATAGAACCAGGTGACCAGGGCGCAGCCGAGCGGCACTGATGGAACCGCGGTCGGCGATTCAAATCCGGGAATCACACCAATGAGACAGCACACCAGAATATAGACTCCCAAAATGGTCAGGTATCCGGTGTACGGCTCGTATCCGTGACCAATCACTTCGTGACTTTGTGTGTTCACGAAGGAATCGATGGACTCCATTACGTGTTGCAGCACGCCAGGATCATCCACGGAGAGACGCGCTCGAACCACTACGAAAAACAACAGCAGCAGTACGAAGACCAGAATCTGCATCGCCACGTAGTCGGCTATAGGCGCCTGCGGATCGTGGGCGCGCAGATGAAAGATACCCAGTAGCGCATTCGCCACACCAGCGAAATACTTATTTAGAAGGGCCGTTATCCAGAGTTGCTCATGCATGAAAATACGACTCGTAAGATGAAATGATGTTTCGACCGCACACTCTTGGTATTAACCGAACGGGCGCTAAAAAGAGATGAAGGCTTAGAATCCACGCCGCAGCACAGCAAACAATTCTACTGCGACTTCGCAGGCCACCGCCGCAATCGGAAGGCAAACACCTCCCAGGAAGCCGTAAAGGCCTGCTTGAGAAACTCTAAATATAACATAGGCGCCCACCGCAACGAAGACGTAGCGCAGCACCGAGCGCAGAACGATTCCGCCTCCGCGTTCGCGGCTTTGACCTGTGGTAATGCGCTCGCCCACTGCTTCAACCGCCCGCTGGAGCCAGCGATGATTGACGTACGAGACAACCGCTCCAAGCGCGAATCCCACAGCGACCGGCCAGCGGAAGAAGGCCAGGCAAACCAGTAGCCCCACGCCCGCGAGGGCGAGCATAAATCTGCGGATGCGCTCCAGTGCCCGGTCGAAGAACTGACCGGCTTGCGATGAGGTTGGGTCGGGCGTCGGCATTGGCACAGAACACTGTACCGCAGCCCGCAAAATACTCTGAATCACCACAGAGAATCGAAGTCAAGCTGCGGGTTCCTGATGAAGAGAGCAGATCACGACCTGACAACGGCCGCTCACGAATTGCTTTTTCCTTTTCTGTGCCTCTGTGCCTCTGTGTCTCTGTGGTGAAACCGTTATTTGCTGTTTAGGTCTTTGTCGCGCAATACTGTCCGAATCAAGTCCACGAAGCCTGCGACCGCCCCGAGAATGACTCCTACTAGAAATAGCCAACGGGTGTGAAACCAGTAGTCGAACAGCTTGCCGACCAGCAGGCCGACCACCACCGCCGCCGGGATGATGAAGGCAAGCTGCGAGTAGCGCGCCCAGAGTACTACGCCACTCTGCGATTTGTCGTCCCGCTGTTCATCGGGCATCAAGAAGAGGCTAACACTCCGCGCAATCAACCGTGTATTTTTTGCACCACTACAACGAGGCTCAAGATGCAAGGAGATGTCCAACGCAAACGCGGCTGTCAACTTCTCGCGATCGTCTTGCGATCGGCTTCACGCTCGTTTGACCGGATGTTCATCAACCGTTATCATCAACATGCGGGGTGGAGCAGTCTGGTAGCTCGTTGGGCTCATAACCCAAAGGTCGGTGGTTCAAATCCACCCCCCGCAACCAAGCTCCCATTATCGATCTCCCCTATACCCAGCCTCAGAAGATCCGGCCAATCTGGAAGAAGAACTTGGCATGGCTATAATTGCCGACCGCGCCTCCTATTTCCACTGGACCGAAGATCGTGTTCACGATGAACGCCCCAACCACATCTCCGGGGAGGTAGGGCGGCTTGGGAGGATGTGGGACATTAACAAGGGGGGGAAGTTGATAGGTTTTGCCGACCTCGAAAAGACCCAGGAAATCAATGGTGCTGCCCAGGAAGGGAGGCAGGGTCTTCAATGTCCTGATATATCCAAGCTGGCCGAGAAAGTACTGGTCGGTCAGCAGTTCGTTGTCGCCGTAGGCGACAAAGCGCGTCACCCCGCCAAGTCCGAAGGCCGGGATACCCGTCTTGAAGCCATAGCTGCTTCCCCCGTAGGCGTTCAGGAAAACCGAAGATTGCTCGTTTATGCGGAAGAAGTTCTGGATCTCCAACTCCGACAATGGAAAGCCGTGCGGCGCGTTCAGGTTTTCATTGTAGTATTTAGTGTAAAACTGGATGAATTCGCCCTTGCGTGGAACGACTGGCTTATCCAGGGTATTGAGTGTGTACTGTAGCCTGACGTCGCCCGTCACTCCGGAAATGGTTGGCAACTCTGTCCCACCAAATGCGGCCCCGATTTCCGCGGAGAGGTGCCGATAACCGCCTTCGTACCCGAGGCGCAGCTCGCCGGTGCGTCCGAACTCATAACCCAAGTCCAGGCCACCTAGCACTTGCCGGTTTCTGTACAGGGCCGCCAGAGTGTTGCCGTTATAGAGCGGGAACTGAGCACTGTTAAACCCGGCCCGCGGCGCCACGAACCAGTCGCTGGTGGGAGTGAATGGCCGGTAATATTCGCTGGCGACTCCGTATTGCGAACCGAAGATAACGTCGTTGCGCAGCTCGCGGCGGTATCCTCCGAAGTTCAGGAACGTGATGCGCGCGCCGATGCTGAACAAAACATTGTTGTAGTCGGACCCGTCGATGAGAATCAGGGGACGCACAATCGGTGGTGAGTAAGGTTTGGGTTGGGCTTCGAGATTCAGGCCTTGCTTGCCGTTTTTCTCCACCATGGAATAGTTGAAGCTGGAGTAGGGCCCCGTCCCGTCCAGCTCCAGAATGTCATCGTCCAGCATGGCGTAATCAACCGGCTTTCCAGCATACCCGGACATCTCTTCGGCTAAGGGGTGGGCGATGTCCGGCGGGACGCCGGTTACTTCTAGGAAGAGCGGCGTAGCCGCTTTCCTGCGGCGGGCTTCACGCTCGGCGAGGTACTGCTTCCAGGTGGCTTCGTCCACCGACAGAGCTGCCAACTTATCCGCATTTGCTGCGGCTGCGTTATACCCCGCCTTGATGAGGTCGGTGTCCTTGTTGTAGTCCATCGCGTTGTACTTCTGCAGCGGCACGATCACCAAGAGATCGGCCAGTGGCTTCGACGCGTCTTCATTGGCGGCGATCATCGTCGAGATCGCTTCACCCAGGACAGCGAAGCTGGAGAGTTCGGCATTTGGTTTGAGCCGCTCCGTCTCCAGGTGGATGGCTAGAATGAAGTCAGCTCCCATCTCTTTGGCAACGTCGATGGGTATGTTGTCCAGCAAACCGCCGTCAACGTAGATATGGTCGCCGGAGCGGACCGGGGTGAAAAATCCCGGCAGCGACATGGTGGACCGGAGGGCCAGGTCCAGGGGTCCGTTGCGAAAGACGTGCTTCTCGCGCGCCACCAGGTCGGTGGCTACACAAGCAAACGGAATCGGCAGGTCGTTGAAGCTCTTGATCTGGGAATACGGGAGCGCGATTTTGTCCAGAACCAGTTGCACTTGCTGGCCGTTGTTGAAGCCGGCGGGAAATTGCACTCCCTTGTGCAGGCCGAATTCTATAGTGGCGGGATAATCGTGGGCGTCCTGCTTGCGCCGGTACGAAAGATCGTCGAAAGGAATCTGTCCGCCAATCACCTCGTCCCAGTTGATGCTCTTCACCACGTCGCGGACCTCGGCAGCATTCCTGCCGGTGGCGTAGGTGCCGCCCACCAGACCGCCCATGCTGGTGCCGGCGATATAGCTCACCGGGATGCGGTGCTCCTCCAGATACTGGATGACCCCAATGTGCGCCAAGCCAAGCGCACCACCGCCCTCCAGCACCAGACCGATCGTCGGGCGATTCCCCGCCCTGGGGGGCGGAAGTTCCTGCGCCAGACAAAACACTGAAGTGATACAGAGTAAGAAGAGGGCAAAATACTTCCGCAGCGGACAGGTCATGACTCCAGCCTTTCAGGAAAAAAGGTAAGGTGAACGAACCCTGGACGCAGGGTCCGCACTGTTGGCAATTTAGTGTTTCGATTGATTTTACACGCGGGCCTGACTCAGCCGCGTGATGAGACTTGAGACACGCCTACGACTTAGGTGGATAGTCCTTGAACATCTTCGCAACCGCTTTATTGACCTGGTCCAACAGTTTGCTCTTGTTATTGGCGGCAAGATTGTCTTGCGCCATGCCGCGCCACACCAG
>Ga0074046_10000338_pt1 | contig 41867 bp, 44 predicted proteins | sample BogForMeECP23OM3_FD_94441 | JGI IMG/M metagenome (GOLD analysis project Ga0074046, IMG submission 94441) | Bog forest soil microbial communities from Calvert Island, British Columbia, Canada - Bog Forest MetaG ECP23OM3 | ecosystem: Environmental > Terrestrial > Soil > Wetlands ... | reverse complement strand
GGCCGGTCAGGTGCCCGACGACCGCGGCGTCGTCGAACGGGATGAAGGCCTGGTTCGGGCACTCGCCGCACTTCACCTTCGGGAGCTCGCAGACGCCCCTCACGAACTTGTTCCGGCACGCAGGCGCGTGGCCGGGCTTCCCGGTCTTCTTGCTCATGAACCGCGTCGGGAAGACTTCCTCGCGTCCGCGGAAGAGCGAGCGGAAGAGCTTCACCTTCTCGGCGGACGTCCTTGGCGCCTCGACCCCAAGGGGCTGCGCCAAACGAGTCTCTGGCTCGGCTCCGAGCGAAATCAGCTCGGCCTGAAGCGCCGCCAGCCGACTCCTCGTGTTGGCTTGTTCAGCCTCAAGCCGTCCGAGACGAGCTTCCTCCCGCTGGATGGCCTCGAGCAAGTCCTTGCGCTGCGACGGGCAGGCCGACTGCAGCTTCGTCTCCGCAGGTGCAATGCCGTCCTTGCTCATCACCTTCACCGCTTCGCGCTCAAGGTGGGTACGCGTAGGGATCCCTCTCCGTCCGGTCGAGAAGCAGTACAGCCGTCTCGTTTGTAGCGGCCCCCGCCCCCTTGATCCAGCTGCAGAAGAGACGGTTGAGCTCCGGGGCTAGCACTCGAATCGTCCTCGGCCTTCTCGTAGCAGCCGGCCCCTCCGTGAATTGTCCGGACACCGTCCGGACGTTGCGGCCGGGCCGATTCTCCAGCTTACACGGCGACGCCGCGTAAGCTGGGGCACCAAAGCTTGCAGAGATGTACAATTGTACATACGATCGACGGGTGGTCCAGTGGGATTCAGAGAAGGCCGCCATCAACGTGCGCAAGCACGGGGTGGATTTCGCCGATGCAGCAACGGTGCTCACGGATGATCTGGCGCTGACGCTGCAGGACAACGATCCCGATGAAGACCGGTTCGTAACTATCGGGATGGATGCCATCGGGCGCCTTCTCGTGGTGGTTTACACCTGGAGCAGTAACGACGTGCGCCTGATTTCGGCGCGAAAGGCCACCGCCTCTGAGCGGCGGCAATACGAGAAGAAGCGATGAGGAAAAACTACGACTTCAGCAAGGCGAAACGGGGGCCCGTGCTTCGGATCCCGCCCGGCAAGACCCGCATCACGATCCGACTCGACGATGACGTTTTGGAATGGTTCCGGAAGGAGGTCCATGCGGCGGGGGGCGGGAACTACCAAACCATGATCAACAAGGCACTCCGGGATTGCATGGAACGCCACGAAGAACCGCTTGAGGCGACCTTGCGGCGCGTGCTCTTGGAGGTGCTCCCGGAGTCGGACCGAGGCCGGAAGCTGCCTTCGGCTGGCTCGCGGAAGACGACAAAGCGCGCCGCGCGGTAGGCCAGCACGGGTGATGTCGTGAGGTTAGTCCCCGTGAACGGTGCAGTATGCGCTCGGTAGTCCGTCCTCGGGAACCGGACCTAAAGCCGTCGCAATCGACCGGTAGAAAGGGATCTGCGGCCGCATGATCTTCCCGATGGGATCGGACCGAAGTAATCGCGAGATTGGGCCAGTTTGCCAGTCCACGTGAGGTGGCGCCTGGGTGGCGTGGTGACGTTGCTGGTGACACCCTGTAGCAGCCTATGCGGCCCATGAAACGCGTTCTCGTGTAAGCTCGCGTCATTCTTGGGGATCTTTGTCCTCTTCAGGATGCCTTCTAAGCGACGGGTCGCAGGTTCGAATCCTGCCCGGGGCGCCACGCAATCCAGCGTCGGTGCAGCAGTTCTAGGCCGCCGCGAATTCTCGCCGAGAGCGAAAGTGCGGCGAGGGGCCGTCTGGGGGCCGTGGTCAGCGAGTCCGCGAACCCGTGCTGCTCGCTCGGGAGGAAGTGTCCGTACCAGTCGAGGAGCAGCTTCGCGCTTGCCCAACCGCCTTCTGCCTGGATCCACTTGATGGGTGTCCCGCTCGAGAGATTCAGGGTCGCGAAGGTGTGCCGCAGTCCATGCGGCGTGAACCGTCTGTGAGCCCCAAGGACGCGGCGAACCAGGGGTCCAAAGACACGAGCTCCGAAGTTGTGAGGGTCGAGCTCCCCTCGCTCGTCGCGAAGACGAGGGTCTCGTCTCCGAAGACCTCGGGCCGGCGCGCCGCGAGCTCGGCGCGCCTCGAGAGCTCCACGACTCTCTCGCGTCCGCTCTTGGTCTCCGCGAGGTATTTCCCGTTCGAGAAACTCCGCCGGATGCCCCGTGCCTCGGTCGAGGTCTATGTCTATCCAGCCCCTCCTCTCCGCGAAGCACCGGAGTGTCCCACGACGGCCGCCAGCGCGACAACCACCAAGCGGGGTGGGCCGACCGACGCACCCGAAGCTGCGGGCTGTCAGGCTCAGCCTCTGGTCAGGGGGCCAGGCGACGTGGAACCCAAGCGCCGGGGTGGGCTCGCAGGAGCTCCCGAAGCTGATCGGGCGAAGGCCAGGTGAGGAACTGAGGAAGGCCGTCGGCGAGGACGAGCCAGGGAACCTTGGACTCGGTGTTGACGTGGGCCCAAGGGGTCGGTTGGGCGTCGTCGAGGCTCTGCGTGACGACGGCGACGAGTTCGAGCGCTTCGGAGACATTAAAGATCGGCGTGGCACAGCGCCCGCAGAAATGACGCACGGCGCCCAAGGGCGTGCGGTACCGGGAGACGGCCTCGAGAGGGCTGAGCCAAGCGACGCTCTCCGGAGCAACGAACGTGACTGTGGTGAAGGCGGCGCCGTGAACCCGGCGACAAAACACACAGTGGCAGTTGGCGACCGGGCCAAACGGCCCCGTCACTCTGTACCGCAACTTCCCGCAGCGACACCCGCCAGTGGATTCCAATCTTCGCTCCCGCCGCCGAACGGATTGGCGACGTCGCTGTTCGGTACGTTCTCGCCATTATCCTTCCGTCGGGCGGAGGCGGTCAATCTCCAAGATCTCTGCCAGGCCCTGTAGCCGCGACGCGCCCCGACTTCAGTCGGAGGATTGTCGCATTTGGACTGCCGCACGTTGGGCTTGGCCATTAGACGCCGCCGTGCGCGAGGCGCCTCGTTCGGGGAGCGCGCCTCGCCGTAGCGCCCCGAACCCAACCGCCACGCGCGCGTTTGGCGACGCTTAGTGAGAGGGTTTGCGGAGCGGGCCAAGCAGCTCGCACCTCTCGCTTGAGCCCATGGCTGGGCGGGCCGATAAGCTCGCCATGCAACGAGCGTTTGCATTGTGCCTCACGTCGCCTCTCGTTTCCGGAGAGGAGCACCGCCCGGTGGCCGCGACCCCAGTAATGCGCCGTCCCGCAGGCCTCCATCATCACCGTGGCAGGAGCTTGCTCGGCGAGGAGACCCGGCCTCCTCTTCGCTCTCATGTTCTACGCGCTGTCTTCTGTCTCTTCGTGGGGATTGTGCGGGTGCGGATGGCGCGCCCCCTCGATACCACCGACGCGCGTGACCCGATATTGGCGGCCAGGACAGAGCGCCTCTTCCTAGAAATCGCAGGTCGGGCAGCTCGTCGCCTACGGTGACACGCAATGCCCAGGCGCGGCGTTCAAGGTGTGCGGGCCGGCCCACGGCACTCCAGCGGGCGCGTCCTCGCTGCGCGGCGAGAGCCACGGTTCGAGCCGGATAGAGCCGGGAGCCGTCACCGTTGCAGCCCTGTGCCGCTCCTCGCATACCCTCGCAACGCAGCAGACGCAACCTCGCGTCATTTCTTGGGGCGGTTTCGTATTGCGGAGCTGAAGGTCGCAAGTTCGAGTCTTGCTGGGCGCGTCGCGTTTATGCACCACTTTCAGCGGTGGCCTCTTTTGTGATCTCGTCGGGAGCATACGAGAGGAGATTGCACGGTGGTCCGTTCGGGGACCCGAGATTCAGGTGGCGCCAAAGGATCATCGGCGCGGAGTCGTCGTCGCTTCAGCCGCAGCTAGTGGGTGCGACGGCCGGTGACGGCCGCCGCACCCCAGGCGGTCATCGCTTCGGCGGATTCGATGGCTGGCCGGGAGAGCCCGGCTTCGGGCTCGGCGACCACGGGCGGTCCTTCGGCGGCGCTCCTTGGCCGGGCGGCTTCGCGGGCTGTCCGGGCTTGGGACTCCCCTGCTTGGGGTCTGACATGCACACCTCCGTGGGATCGCCGGAGAGCACGATCCCGGTGCGGCTGGGAACGAAAGCCAGGATCTGTTCCATGGCGCCCGTTCCCGGCGTTCCGATCGGCGCACCCAAAAGCATCGGCGAGCTGAGCTTCCCCTTGAGCTAACCGAGATGCGCCGCGGCACACTCTGAGGGGGGTGTCCAGCGGGCAGGTCAGTGGTGGATCGCCCATCCCGGAGTCCGGAACAAGGCTGCTCGTGATAGGTGTTGTAAGTCTTGCGCGCTGCCGCAGGCGCTAGGTGGGCGTGCACCGGGCAGGACCTCTGCTCCGGCGCACCCCTCCAAGGCCGGAACTCACATGCGGCAAAGGAATCGTCGGGGCGTCGCTGTCGCTGCGTGACGCCGGTCACCACAGACTCTTCGATGCTCAGCAGTCTGATGGCCAGAGACAAGTAAGGATCTTCAAGGTTCGAGACACTCGCTGATCCGCGTGCTCCGAAGTGCAAACTCCCTTGGTTGGCTCTCCGGTCTCCCGGCAGTACGATTGGCCGCAAATGCTCCAGACCCTGACCTGGCGATCTGCGTTCCTCATCGCCCTTTTTTCAATCACTTGCCTCGCATTCGGGCCATGCGGAAGAGTCCCTGGAACGCGACTTTCCGGTGAGGAGATTACGCAACCGGTGACCGACTGGGCCTTCGCCGACCAGCTTCCTGGGTGTCAGATTGAAGTTCGGCCCTCGGAACCCTACTCGATCAATGCGGCTTGTTTTACCTACGCTGGCAGGCTCTTCGTAGGTTGCATGCGCTGTTCCGGGAAGCGATGGCCCACCTACGTCGCCGCAGACCCAAACGTTCGGGTGAAGCTCGGCGATCGTCTCTATCCCCTTCGGGCAAACCGCGTCACCGACACGACAACGCTCCAAGCCGCGTGGGACGAGAGGTCCCGAAAGCACACGACCGGAGCAGCCGCAGCTGTCCCCGCGGACTACTGGCTCTTTGCTCTCGACCCGCGATGAACATCGCGCCTACGTTGGCTGCGGCGCTCCGGGCATTTCGTGGCAGCCGCTCGTTGTACCCTGCGTGACCACCTTCGCCGACGATCGTGCTCTTGGGCACCCCGTATTTCTTGCTGTGTTGCAATGGGCGATCGTCACCGCCGCCTTCGGGCTTCTCTGCGGTCGTCTGCGGGCTTGGCAGCAGCTGCTCGCCGCCATCGCCACGATGGCTCTCGTTGGCGTGCTTTCTCACGTCGCCATCTGTCTCCTCGGGTTCCACTTTTTCTTCGACGCTCCCTAACGGCATCGGCAGGAGCCACCTCGACGAGCATGCGCTCGCGTCTGCTGGGAATGTCAGGGTCGAGTGCGGCAGTCGCAATTCACCCACGGCTAGTACGTGCCTCGGCGTGGTAGGATTTGCGGTGATGAAGCCCCGCCCTTTGACGAGGGAACCTGCATGAACACCCAGCGAGACGTAACCGGGCGATGCGCATCCAACTCTTGAGGATTTCATATGCGATCTGACATTGTTCCCGGGGCGATCTTTCCCGACTATGAGCTTTCCGACCACACCGCGAAACGCCGGAAGCTCTCCGAACTGCAAGGACAACATCCAATGGTTCTCGTGCTCAGCCGCGGAGGTTTCTGCCCCAAGGACCGCCGGCAGGCTGAAGGCCTTGCTCAACTCCATCGTGAGCTTGAGGTTGCCTATTGCCGGCTTGTCACGATTAGCACCGACAATATCACTCAGACGAATGAATATCGCAGCGGAGTCGGTGCCCACTGGCTGTTCCTTTCTGACGCGGGGCGTAGGGTCCAAAAGGATCTCGATATCGCCGAATACACTGATCCTGTCAACAATCCCATGATCCCCCACGTGATTGTCCTCGAGCCCGGTCTTGTCATCTATAAGATCTACAACGGCTACTGGTTCTTCGGTCGGCCCACTCTGGAAGATCTCCGCCAGGACCTCCGTGCCGTTACCAAGAAATGCCGGCCGGACTGGGACATCACAACGCCCGAACTCAAGGCGGCGTGGCAGCAGGGCCGCAAGCAACTCTTCTATCCGTACGGCAAAACGTACGTCCAAACTCTCGGTGAACAGGATTAGGAGCCTCGAGGTGGAAGTCTCGGACTCACCACAGATATAAACAATTTCGACAAAGTGACCGACCGCAGTCGGGTAAGAGAAAGAGAGCCTTTTGAGGAATGGGTTTACTTTCTAATAAGTTTCCTGAGATTGTCGCCGGAAACCAGAAGATAGCCAGGCTCTAGCGGAAAGTCGCCGCTAGGCCCCGCGATATAAAGTCGCACGGCCGCGGCGTTTCCGACACGATCTTTAACTAACTTAAATTTGTGTGGATAGGCGCCTCCATTGCAGTAGTCGTCGTATAGTTGGATATAAATGACCTCGCCTTTGGCAGTGCAAATGGCCAATTCGGAAAAGTTTTGCTCGCAGTAACTTCGATCAACAGGCTCAGAGGGCTTGGAGGGATCTTGAGAAATTGCGATCTGGTAGTTTTCGTCGTTAACTTTGGTGACTCCGAGACTGTTGAGCATCCATCCCAGGACGTCCCCTTTTACTTTGTAAACCTTAGCTGAAGCATCCCAGGATATTGATTCGACGGGCGAGTCGGGCGCACATTTCTCTCCCAGCTTGGTCGAACAGGCCGTGACGCTCAAATCTGGGCAAAAGTCGGTTACAAAAGGCGTCTCTCCCGAAGCCGCGTTCGGGAAGGAAAACAGGAAGATAAAAGCGGTCAACAAAATCCATTGATCCACATTGAAAGCCTATGCAATTTCCCTGACACATGCGCGGACACGCGTTCCTGCCAGGCGCGCTACTAGCAACTGCATCGGTCAATTCCCGATCTCCTTCGCGATCGCTGTGGGGTTCCAAGACGAGGGCACACTTGACCGGTTCCAGCGCTGGATATCCTCGAAGGCTGGCGAGAGGCGAGCGAAATCGATAGTCAAAGGCTTCAGCGCGGCTCGCGCTGAGTTTCCCCACGCACCTGAGTCGGCCGTCCTAATCCAAACCATATCAGGACAACGCTCATGGTCCGTCGAAGTGGGGGGAGCCTTAGTCTACAAGAACCAGCAAACGGCCATGTAGTGGCCGAGAAAATGACTCAACCGCGCGGGCACTACGTCATGACGGAGACTACGTCCTGACCACTTAGCTGTGGACCGCCTGCTCCATCGCAGCTATGCCGCGCTGTTACGCGCCGCATACCGGCTTCTGCCTCGAGCGCACTGCGACACGCGGACGCGGAGCGAACGGATTGGGACCATTCGGCCCCATTGAGGACCTCGGGGTTGACCGCAGGAGAACTCATTAACGACGAGGGGAACGCGAAAGCATCGACGCAAAACGCATTGGACTGCAAAGGTTGCCGGCTTCACAATACGGCGGGTCCGGCCACGGAGGTTCACATGAACGCAGCTGGTGCAGCCGCGTTTTTCGCTCTCCTGCTTCTCCCGCTATCCGTTCGAGCGGGGTCTCCTACCGACATAACCGCATGCGATTCGCTCGGATGTATCTCGGAAGCTAAGTTTTCTGCCAACATTTCGCACACGTTAGGAAGCAATGTTGTCGGCTACGCTTCCATCGTCGGAGGGTTGCCTCCAGTCTTTGGCGGGCAGGCGCGCACGGCCTCTGACCCACCCAGCGCGGCGATGTCGCCTGATCTCCTGACGAATATCGCGAGCGTTAGCAAGGTGCTGACTACGATCGGCATCTTTCAGTCCCTAAGAAAGAAGAACCTAACGATCGATGCGCCGATCTACACCTACATTTATTCTGACTGGGTCCAAGGGCCGAACATCAACACGATCACCTTCAGAGACCTTCTTACCCACAGGGCAGGTATCCGGACCAACTGCAACGGTAGCAATACCACCTATGCCGTGTTGAAAGCATTGATCGAGCAAGGGGTGAACCTGGCAGACAAATCGGTTGCCACCTATAACAATTGTAACTTTGCGATATTCCGCGAGCTGCTGCCGGTTATGGAGGGGCACACACTTACGAACTTGACCGACATCCCGCGGGCTAGCAAAAGTGCGAGCCTATACATCAGCTATATGAACGAGAACGTCTTCCGACCGCTCGGTATCCGGAACGCTCAGTGCATGCCTCCAGCCTCGGGAACAGTTGATATTCTTTCGTATCCGATTCCAGCTGGAGTGGCTCACGGTACCGACTGGGGCGATTGGACGCTCGCCTGCGGCGGTGGTGGTTGGGTATTGAGTGCAGACGAAATCTTCAAGGTGATCGACGACCTTGCCAATGGCAACGTGCTCCTCACGAGTGTCGAGAAGACAGCGATGTTCACCAACTGCCTCGGTTGGGACTGCTCAGTAAGGGCGGACTGCCCGAACCCTTATGTCTGCAAGAATGGAGCCCTCAATAACGGCAATCTCAACTCGATAAGTGTTTGGACATACACTGGGATCTTTAAGTGTAGCGTACCGGTAGTCGTGCTCGTGAACTCGCTCCTACCGGCGCCCTACCGGAGCGCCGGCGACATAATTGGCTTGGTCGAACATGCGTACAAAGAGGCCGCAGTTGTAGGAACACCGAAACCGTGCCGCCAATAATCCGGTCCGTTGCCCGCCTTCTATCGCAATCGGAGACTTGCCATTGCTAGCTAGCTATGGGAGCTATCGGGGCTAACACCGTGAAGCGTCCCGCGCGGGCTACGTGGCGCAGTGAAGATCACCAATCAGGCACGACGATGCCCCACAGGCCGATAGCCCGGCTTCCTTTCGTTCTTAACGAGGCGCCCAGGCAGGCCGCTTGCTTACTCCACGCTTACATGGAGGCCGTGCCTGTGGGAGAAGCTCGGGACGGTACCTTGGCCCTCGCTCTGCGTGCTGTCACCGATTTTCCGTGTCCCGCAAACCGAGTTCGCGAAGCACCTTGAACAGATACACGCGCATCTGACGAGCACTGGGCTCACCCGGGCGAATCAACAAATTGTACATAGTCGCCCCGCCGATCAGGTCGAGGAGAATCTCTGGGTCGGAATCTTCGCGGAGCAAGCCCTGGGCACGCGCTTTCTCTAGGAACCCGCGCACCATTCTACGGCGCGGGACTAGGTAGTTTTCCCAATAGGCCGACATCAGGTCTGGACAGCTTGGGACGGAACCAGCCAATCTAGCAATCAGCTTGCGGTAGTCGGGGGCGGTCAGAGTCGCTGCGAGTGCGTCCACCAGCCGCCGAGCCAGGCTGCCCAACGCACCCCGGTTCGCTGTCACCTTCTGTTCAGGAGTGCCCCTTGCGCCTGCGATTGCCTGCGCGAGAAGCGCCTCCTTCGAGGGCCAACGCCGATATACCGTGGTCCTCGCGACTCCAGCACTCTCGGCGATCTGCTCGATACTCGCGCCATCGATGCCGTGCTCGATGAATAGCTTCAATGCAGCGTGCAAAATGGCCTGATCTGCGGCCGGACTCCTCGGTCGGCCTGCACCGCTCGCTCTCGGACCAGGCAAATGTTTAGCGCCGCGCACTCTTTGCACCAGATTACGATCGTTCGGTGAGGCACTTCCCGTGCGCGCCTACCAGATAAATGGCATTAAACGGTATCGCACTCTTTCCGAGTATGCGTCGTATCCCTGTAGCTCGTGACGGAGAAACTGTTCTTCAAAGAGGATTCGCAAAGCGATCGTTCCGATCGGAACGATGGTCAGCAGGGCCGCCGCGTACGATCCCAGCCATAGCGACACGCCGATCCAGCCAAGTGAACCGCCCGCATACATCGGATGTCGGACGAGACCGTAGACTCCGCTCGCGACCACCTCCTGCTGTCGTTCTTTCTGATGCCTCACCACCGGGGCGGCGAAAGCATTCTCCTTATAGGAGAGATAGATGATCCCCCAACCCACAACGACCAGCATCAATCCCAGGAACGAGGCCAGGAATCCGGGAGTGCGGAGCAGATGGAACCGGAATACGTCGAGTGGAATGAAGCAAATCAAGCCGCCCCAGGTGACCAGACATAGGAGCACGATGATTTTGTCCACCAGAGGCTGTCCCTTCTGGAGAGGAGACCTGAGGCGCTCGTTGAGCAGTCCCTCGCTCTGAGCTAGGACGTCAACGGCGATGGCAAATACGGCGAAGAAAACCACGCCTATAAACACCCACGCGCGCCACCACCCTATAGTGCCCGCCGGCACGAATAGCATCATCCCGAAGATGCCCACGTTGAGTAGGATCCAGGCGAGAAGCTTGAGGAGGCGCACATAAATACGATACAGTACTGTATCGATATAGCAATAGCTGGCATGTACCAGGATTGGTCGGGTGTTGGGCGGAGTCGTCGAGGGCAGCGATTTGTCCGCCCATGTTGCGGCGGGAGCCGGTATGCGGCTCGACCCGTTTTGGCCGAGAGCGGCTGACAGCACGACGGGTTCGCTGGACGCGTGATCGTGGCGCGGCGAGCAGGGCTCTAACGCCTAGGGTCGAGGGAAGCTGGCGCAGAATCCGAACGACAAGCACGCCGCCCGCTCGGCCGCGCCTTCGAGTCCAGCCCAGAATCGTTCAGTCATCTTCTCTCGCAGTGACCCTGGCCCGGCGTTCCGCCTCCTTACGGCTGGTGGCCGGGCACGCAGACCATGTGAACGAAGCTGTCACAACGCCTCCGTGCGCGCAGCCGGGCCTGGGAAGAGAGGTTGAGGCTGAGTCGGGACGGAGCCACCCTGGGGTTGTGGGTAGCTTGCTCGGCGGGGGGGCCGTGTCTGAACCAGCCTCGCCCTCCTCCCAGTACGCGCCACCCTACGCCCGCGCCCAACGGCTGTCGGTCCAATATTGAACAGTTCTGAAATAAGGATCTGCGGTGGGCCGAGGACCAGGGTATGCGATGAGCCAAGCGGATTCGACAACCGATCACTATTCAGTTGAGGAGTCATTCCTATGAAAGCATCCGCCGCGGCGTGGCTCACCCTTTCCCTGGGATGTCTTGGAAATAGGCCACGGCCTAGATCGAGCTCTACCGGCCGCACCGAAACCATCGTTTCCTACAAATGCGACGATATTTTAGAAAATGCCCTCGGGCTCACAGGGTCCTCGTTTCTCGACAGCGACTCGGCGCATCCGATACGACACTCGTGTGGGTCCTTCGTGTGATCCGCCCATCCGACGCCACAGCGGTCGCAACGCAGGCCGGGTCCGAAGCGATGGCCCCAGGCAGCGGGCCGCTTGGATCCGGAAACTCGGGGAATCCAACGTTCGGGTGTCCGGGGAGTGGTCATTCTGTCACTACTCGGAATTCGCTTCGAAAACTCATCCTGTGGAAAGGCTCTCGCCCGGCCGGCGTCGAGTCGCGATATCAATCTGAGATTTTACGATTTCCCAGATCCATGCGTAGAAACTGTCGGCGTGCTTCGCCGTCGTGGGCTTCGTGCACTCTGCGCCACGGCGTCCCCAGAGGAGAAAGTAGGGCTTGACCAGTTCCTGGACGATTCGAAGCTCAGCACTCATCTCATCCGCTGTGTCGGTGTGCTCGCCGCACAGCACAACCACTTCGTCCACATTGGCGAGCGTGGTGCGAAGGCCAGTCTCCCAGTCCGCGCTCTCGGCGTGGTGAGCAGACCAGGCGGTGACTTCGAAAGGTGAGTCCGAGTTCTGGGATTCTCGCGCGAGACGAGCCAGCAGATCGCCGTCGTGACGGACGTCGAAGCAGCCGTAGACACGAACGCCCGTCAATTCCCACCTCACCTATGGGGCCGGGGCCTGGGCCCCGGCCTCATTCAGTTCCTGCGGGATCTAGCGTCTGGCTCCACCGAAGGTGCCACGGCCCCCCGGGCGGTCGTTGGCTTCGTTTACGCGCAGCGCGCGTCCGCCGAGCTCGCGCCCATCCAGGGTCTGGATGGCCGCGCTAGCGCCGCTGTCGTCGTTCATTTCAACGAAAGCGAAACCCCGAGGGCGACCAGTCTCGCGGTCCATCACCACGCTCACAGAGGCGACACCACCGTGCGGCTCAAAAAGTCGACGCAGGTCGGCTTCCGTGGCGGTGAAGGGGAGGTTTCCGACATAAAGCTTCTTAGGCAATTGCATTTCCTCGTCGTGTTCCGCGCTTTCTTGTGATAGGCGCCGGCAACACACTTGCGCTCACACCTCCACCGGAATCTCCAGTGGCACGGTACCGAGCACACAAAGTCGCTTTGAACTGGAGCGCCCATGTGACGAACCGGTTCGAGCGGCACCGGCAGACTCGATTGGAATCACGAACAGGCGCGGATGGATCCGTGAGCTGCGCGTCGTCCAGAGGAGCGAGCGGTTCCGAATGGTTAGCGCAGTTCCCTGATTGCGCAAGCGGTGGCAGGCGCTCAGGTCTCTGAGCGCAATTCTGGGAAACGCAGTCAGGTGTGTAGCGCACGAGAGAAGCTTCGGAGCCCAAGAGGAGAGTCCGTGCGCGAGAGGGAGGAGAGAATAGACCATCGGATTTTGCGCGAAGCGCACATGCATCATGGATCCGAGTGAATCGCTCGGTACGCAAGGGCCACCGCCGACTTTAGATCGGAGAGCGCTATGCTCGGCGGGTGAAACTTGGAGCTATTCTTATTCGAGGAGCACCACTGTGATCGGATACACCACACTCGGAACGGACGATCTTCTCCGCGCCGCGCGCTTCTATGACTCTCTGCTCGCCGAGCTCGGTGCCAAGCGCGCCATGGAAATGGAGCACTTTATCGCCTGGGCCGCTGCGCCCGGGGGTCCGATGGTCGCGGTGATTCGACCCTTCGACGGCAAACCCGCCACGGTTGGCAACGGCGTAATGATCGCACTCGCGGCCAGCAGCAAGGCACAAGTGGACGCCATCCATCGCAAGGCGCTGCAGCTTGGTGCCAAGGACGAGGGGGCGCCTGGCCCGAGAGGAGACGGCTTCTATGCGGCGTATTTCCGAGATCTCGACGGCAACAAGCTGAACGCATTCTTCGTGGGCTAGCGCGAGGGACCCGGGACGACGCCAACGCGGGGGTCCGGCTGCCTGGGCAAGGGCGCGAGGCTGGTCGCCACTCCAGGATCTCTGCGACGATTGTGTCGAGTGCGATCACGACGCCCTCCTGTATGATGAGCTCCGGCCCTTCGAGAGGGGCCGCGGGCCAAGTCGCGCGCAATCGCGTTGGCAGGATCTCCGCTGCTTCGCGTTGGTGAGCCTTTCGGTCCGAACACGCAGGTTTCGACAGGGTGCGATGCTGGATGCACTTGAATACAAGATCAGCTGCATAAACTGCGGCCATGTGAGTGGCATGCGAGTCGGGTGGCTGCTTGAGCATCCCGAGTTCCCGTGTCCTCAAGGCTGTGGAGCCACCCTCGCAAGCCCGCTTGCCGAGCTGTCGGAGTTGGTTCCGATCCCCCTGCACTCGGCTGATACGATCGACCTCAGCGCATGGTCGCCGAAGAGCGCGCAAAGGCCTGCCAAAGACGCCTCTCGTCGCAAGTCAAAGGCGCGCCGCCGAAGGAGTAGCCGCGCCTAGCCAAGCGTTTTCCACGACGTGCGGGCCAGGCCGCGTGTTCGAGAGCAGCAAGAGCGTCGGCGGCGCGTTTTCGCGCCCCCCGCTCACCGGATCGAGGAACCCCTAGAGGCCCGGCGGACTCTGCGCAACCACTCCTCCCGGTCCCGCCCGAGCCCACCTCGAGCACAAGATTGCGACACTCTGTTGACAATTCGCTGCATCACCCGCATGTCACGATCATCCGAGGCCGGATCGTCCAGACTCTTCCGCGTTCTGCGCGCTGGGCTATCGCGCGGAACGGCCGGCGCCGTCGAGTCCGCGGAGCGACCCGTTCCCATGGGGGGCACAAGAGCGTTCTGAGGTCTCCGGCGCCGGCCCCCTCCACTCCTCCGAACTTGCCGTGACAGACCTCACAGATCCGACCCCCGCAAGCCACCGCTCTCGCAGCGGAGGTGCGCAAACCTCCAGCGACACTTGTCGCGCGGGCCGCGGCAAGCAGGCTTCTCTCGGGTTGTTTTCTGCCGTGACCGTAGTCACAGCCGGTTCCGCGGTTGCGAGAAAGACTCTCTTCGGCCTTGCGATCAGGGGGCATTTTCGCAGGGCCGCCGGCGCCGCAGTCCGGTCACGCGTTGCCTCCCGAAGGGAAGACGCTGGTTGTTGGGCTACGGCGCCGGCTCTTTCGCAGCCCGCGAAACCTCCGTGAAACTTCGCTCCTGCCACCTTCGGCACGCGGAAAGAGCGCTTCTTGGCTCGAGGCAGACCCACCGACTCCCGGTCCTGCGCATCTCCACGTGTTGCTCTTCTGAATAGATCACTACCCATCGGTGCGCGATCGACCCTTCTTAGTTTCGACTCATGGAGCCTCTCGATCCTGTCCTCGCGCGGGGACGAGCGGCTGCGAAGGGAGCTTGCCGCAAGCGCCCTTTGGTCTGGGGGGAGGCGGAAAGCCCGGCCGTCCGGAAAGGCCCGTCAAGACGCGGCGGCGTTCAGGCGACGGGGTCGAGACCGGACTGCGGGAACGAGGCTCCCGCGGAGATGCCAACGCACAGTCCTCCTCGGCCCTCTGGGCTCCTAGCACTCTCCCGCCCCCTTGCGGCGTCAGCCCCCCCTTTCCTTTCACGATCCTTCGCAGCATCTTGCTCCCGAGCCTGGGGGCCACACAGGCCTCTGTTCTTGCTGGAGGCTTCATGCGACTTCTGGCCGTCCATCCGAGCTCGCTCATGTACTCGAAGGTCTTCTTGCGGCTCGAGCCGCTCGGGCTCGAGCTTGTCGCGCAGGCGGCGCGCCGGGCCGGACACGACGTTCGGCTTCTCGATCTCCAGGCGGCGTCGCAAGCCGACTACTTCCGCATGCTTCACGACTTCGCACCAGAGGTGGTCGCCGTCTCGGTCAACTATCTCGCAAATATTCCCGAGATCATCGATCTCGCAAAGGCGACGAAGGCGACCCTTCCGCGAACCACGTTTGTTGTGGGAGGACACAGCGCGTCGTTCACTGCGGCCGAGATTCTCGAGCACGCTGAAGGCGCGGTCGACGTGGTGTTGCGGGGGGAGGGCGAGGCAAGTCTACCCCTGCTGCTCTCAATCCTTGAAGAGGACCGGAGCGCTATCGGCTCGGTGCCCGGTGCGTTCGCGCTGGCCGGTGAGGGACCACCGCCTGTCTTCGTGAAGAGCCTCGACGAGCTCTCTCCGGCACGCGACCTGCTTGCGAATCGCCGGAAGTATTTCCTCGGCGTTCTCGACCCTTGCGCCTCGATCGAGTTCACCCGCGGCTGCCCATGGGACTGCGCCTTCTGCAGCGCGTGGACTTTCTATGGCCGCAGCTATCGCACCGTGAGCCCGGAAAAGGCGGGCGAGGAGCTCGCGAGCATCCGGGAGCCGGGCGTCTTCATCGTGGACGACGTGGCCTTCATCCAATCCAAGCACGGTTTTGCGATCGGGCAGGAGATCGAGCGCCGCAACCTGAAGAAGGAGTTCTACCTCGAGACGCGAGGAGACGTCCTGCTTCGGAACAAGGACGTCTTCCGCTACTGGAAGACTCTCGGTCTCTCCTACATGTTCCTTGGACTCGAGGCGATCGATGCGGCGGGTCTCGAGAAGTACCGTAAGCGCGTCTCTCTCGACCAGAACCTCGAAGCCCTCGAGTTTGCGCGCTCGCTCGGCATCATCGTGGCGGTGAACATCATCGCCGACCCTGACTGGGATGAGGCGCGTTTCGCCGTGATCCGGGAGTGGGCACTTGGGATTCCCGAGATCGTGAACGTGAGCGTGAACACGCCCTATCCCGGCACCGAAACCTGGGTGACCGAAGCCCGCAAGCTGACGTCACTCGACTACCGGCTGTTCGATATTCAGCACGCGGTGCTACCGACCCGACTGCCGCTCCCACAGTTCTACGCGGAGCTCGTGCGTACACAGCAGGTGCTGAACCGCAAGCACATGGGGTTCGGTGCCCTGAAGGACACCGCGCAAATCGCCGTGAAACGGCTCCTCGAAGGTCAAACGAACTTCGTGAAAATGCTCTGGAAGTTCAACAGCGTGTACAACCCGAAGCTCCAGCTCGCCGATCATGCGCAGCCTGTGCGCTACCAGATGCGCCCGCCAGCCGCCGAACGCCCGGCGAAGCTCGACCCGCGCACGCTCTACGTCCATCGCCTCGGCGCGAGAGTGCGGGAGGTGGACGCACCGACCGAGGCATTCGTCCGTGAGACCGGAGGGCGCGGTGAAGAGCCGACGCCGGTCTCGCAGACCTCGTAACCGCATCGGCGGAGCGAGGGTTAGGCGGTGAGGTTCGCGGCCAGCTTCCGCCCATAGAAGAAGCCGGCACCCCCCGCCACGGTGCTGAGAAGGTGTTGGGTGATCGGGCTAAGGTCTGCGCCGAGCCACCACACAAGGGCTGCGCCCAAGCTTGCGCCAAGCAGACCGAAGAGCTTCGACATTCGCCTCGCCGCCTACCCCAAGGTTCTTCCTCTCCCTTCGGACCTTGGAGCCCCGGACTCGAGCGAATCCCATCCCTTTCTAGGCCTACAGACGTCACACGACAGGTCAGGACCCCCAGGGGGGGCAATTCTTTTACCCAACGGTAGAAGCGTTCCTCCGGCGCGGGTTATGATGCGCGCGCCCCGGCCTAGGGTGTGGCTCCCGGACCCCCTCCTGGGCTCTCTACGACCCTACGCGAACCGAGGAGTTTGGCCTCGTCGCGACGAGCGCACGATTGGAGCTGCGCACCGGAGGACGCATGCTGAATCAACCCCCGGGGCGCTCGCACGCCGGAACTCGGGGCTTTGTGCTCGCGCTGTTCGCTGCGGGTGGGGCCATGCTGGGCGTTGGCCCGTGTAGTCGGACGCCGTCGGCGCCCTTCCAAACCGGCCACCCGCTCTTTACGAGTCCTCAGTTCAATCCCGTCGCCGTGTCCCAGGACGGTGATCTCGTCTATGTCGCCAATACCACCTCAGGCACGGTGTCAGTAATCGATACCGAGCGCGCCTCGCATCCCGTGCAGATCGCGCAGATCCCTGTCGGCATCGATCCCACCGGTCTTGCCGTTCGTCCAAAGCTCGACCGGGACTCGTGGAGCGAAGATGAGTTCCTCTTCGTTGCGAATCACATCTCAGACTCCGTGAGCGTGATTAGCCGCCGAAAGCTGGCGGTGGTGCAGACGCTTCAGGGCCTCGCACACGCTGACGGAGGCACGACTCCCGACGACCTCGTCACCACGACCGACGAACCGGTGGGCATCGCATTTCAAGATCCCTGCCGAGCCTTTGTTACGCTCGGTCAGCCGAATCAGGTGATCGTCCTCGAGATGGCGGACCCGAAGCAGACCGGCATCTGCGACGAGAATCGAGGGGACTGGTTGATCTCGTCCACACGGCTCGCGATCACGGCCCAGGCGCCCCGTGCGCTCGCGGTAGCCGGAAACAAGCTCTACGTCGCGTCGTTCGAGTCGGGGAACCAGACGCAGTTCCCAAGCTGCGCACCGGGCGACCCCCGAGGCTTTACGCCGGGGGATCCCTTCGACGAGGGCTGCCTGTTCCAGATGCGGGTCATCGACGGCTTCACCCTGAGCCCCCTCAGCATCAACTTCGGCACGATCTTTAAGTTTGCAGCGCGCGACCCGAACATTGGTGGCCAAGTCATCTTGAATCGGAACATCCCGGACCGCGACCTCTTCGTGTACGACCTCACCGCACCGGGCTTCGACTCGGATCCGAACACACCGGGCATCCAGCCCGCCCAGGTCGTAACCGGCGTAGGAACTCTGCTCTACGGAGTTGCGGTAGGTGCAAACTCGCGTGTCTATGTCACCAATACCGACGCGCGAAACCATCTCAATGGCTTGCGATTGCTTGGAAATCGCATGTTCGAGAACCGGATTTCCTATCTCGACTGTGCGGGTGGTTGCGGCGCGCCCGTCTTCGTCGACCTCGATGCGAGTGCGACCGCCAACCTCGGCACGACTGCGCCCACACCCTACGGGCTCGCCGTAAGCAAAGATGGTGCAACCCTCGTCGTCACCGCTGCAGGCTCCGATGGGACGGCGGGCTTCCCCGGTCTTTACACGCTCGACGCGTCGGGCAATGTCCTGGGAGGCGTGCGTACGGGAGCAATTCCCCAGGGTGTCGCTCTCCGCTCGAACCAGCAGACCGGCGCTGCCGAGCGCGCGTTCGTGCTGAATACGGTCGACAGCACGCTCTCCGTCGTGGACGTCGAAAACCCGAGGGAGCCGTCGGTGGTGGCTACGATCGAGGTCGGAAGCGATCCGACGCCACCCGTGGTCAAAACCGGCCGCATCGCCTTCAGCTCCGCCCGTGGCTCGACAAGCGGCACCTTCTCCTGCGAGTCATGCCACCCCAACGCCAACATCGATCAGCTCCTTTGGACGATCAATGCCTTCGAGAGCCCCACCGATCCACCCGGCATCCAGCCGCCCGAACCTCGAACGACGATGCCGATCCGCGGCCTGCGCGACACGCTGCCTCTGCACTGGGAAGGCCGACTGGCCGACTACTATCCGACCCCGCCGCCCGACCCCTCGCGGCCGAACCTTACGCCCGGTAAGACCCAAGACTGCAACCTTGAGACGGATGGCGAGATCGGCTGCATCCGGACTCTTGTGGATGCGAGCCTAAGCGGCGTCATGTGCGCTCAGCCGACCTGTCCCGCCGGGCCGTCGAGCCTGCCGGGCGCGTTCAGTGACGAGGAGCGCACCGCGATGGCGAACTTCCTTCAGGCCGTGAGTTTCCCGCCCGCTCCCGAGCGGCGGCCGTCGGACAAGCTGAGCCCCACGGCCAACCTCGGCGTACAGGACTTCTTCACCGATGTAGACGGTCTCGGTATCGGCCACGGGTTGGGGGGGTCCCTCGGGTTTGGCGTGATTACCTGCGCGGACAACGCGATCGGCTGCCACTCCTTGCCTCTCACCGTCGGAACCAATTCCTCAATTGTCGGTCGGTTTGACGCTCCCTCTGCGCGTGGACTGTGGGATCGCCATATTCTCTTCTCAGATGGCCTCATGAGCTCTTACGAGTTCCTACAGCTGGCGCAGGACTGCGCCGACGGCATCGAGCCTGTCCAGAACCCGGCGACCGTCGGCCTCCTGACCGGGGACCCTTGTAACTTGCAATCACCGCTCGGGCTCACGCTCGCGCAGCTGCCATTTCCCAGTCACGCCCACATCTACGACCCGGCCGAGGGCATCACCGAGCGCGGAGCATTCCTCGCGACCTTCGAGGGCGTGTTCTCCCTCGCCTACGGTGTCCGTGGCGATCGCATCTGGCAGTTCCAGGTGGAGATGGGCACGGGGCTTCCGGGGCTCACGGGCCGACAGGTATCGGTCACGGCCTCCACCGCGAGCGACCCGGACACGATCGCGCAGATCCAGCAGCTCGAGCAGGCCGCCAGCGACGGCAAGATCGTCGCGATCGCGCGCGCCCCTGAGCTCGAGGAGCTGAAGTTTGATCCCTCGGGTCAAAGCTGGAGGAACCGCACCGGACGAATCGGCATGACCAGCGCCCAGATCCTCGCCGACGCGCTCGGGAGCGAAAGAACCTACACCCTCACTGCCGAGCTTCCCAGCGGGATTACGGGCGGCGGCGCGGATCGCCAGCCGCTCCTGGATATCGATCCTGATGTGAAGGCTGCCGAGATCGCCCTCGGTGTCGGGCAAGCTCCTCACATCCCGACACCAACCCCGGGCGTCGCCGCCACCTTCCGTGTGGGCGTGAAGTACGTCGCACCTGGAGCGCAGGTCTTGGTCGACGGGGCGGTGTGTACGGCGTGCGGCTTGCAGCTCACGACCGCACAGAATGGCGATCCTGCCGCCGACCTATCCCTGGCAGAAGGGCTCACGGCGGGAATGCACGTGATCCAGGTCCACAACCCCGACGGCTGGGTGAGCAACGAACTGCCGGTACTCGCCAAGTAAATTGAAGAGGTGCCCGCGAGCTCGGTCACCACGTGAAGACCGCTCCATCGCCCGGAAGCGTGCGCTCCCTGTCCCTCACGAAGGGGCCATCACCCTTGTACCGGCCCCCCCGCCGGGATCCGCGCGATCCAGGTGCTCAATCCGAGCGGGATGGCGAGCAAAGAGATCCCAATCGTCACCCAGTGAGAAGTTGAAACCCGCCTGGCCCCTCCGGCGTCGTATGATAGGGGGACCGGGGGGCCGGGGGCGTTCTGCGCCAGTCGCGTCGTTCGAGATACGCGGATAGCTCAAATGCGATTTCCTCCGTCGACGTTGCCACGTCGAGGGAAGGAGCGATGTCGACACTGGCGGACGCGGAGGTCGATCGGCTTTGGCTCGGTGGCGATCCCGCCGCCCTGGGGGAGCTGCATCGGCGCTACCACAGGCGCCTCGAAGGCGTGGCCTATCGCGTGCTGGGCGACGCGTCCGACGCAGAGGACGTTGTCCAGCGCATCTTTCTCGCACTTCCCAACGCCGCTTACCGTGGCACCGCGACGCTCTGGACCTACCTCTACCGCGCCGCCCTAAACGGTGCCGTGAACGTGCTGCGCGCGCGCCGTCGCCGTGAAGCGCTGCAGGAGCGCGAGCTTCGGCGTGCGCTCGCTGCGGCGGCGACCGAGGGAACAGGCGACCCCGAGGCACGAGTCCTCGAGGGCGAAATTCTGGGCGCGGTCGCCAAGGCGCTCCTCCAGGTGAAGCCACAGCATCGGCGTGCCTTGGTGCTACGGATCGTGTGGGACCTATCCAACACGCAGATTGCCGAGCGGGAGGGTGTGCCCCTCGCGACCGTGGGAACCTGGCTCCGCCGCGGCCGAGAGGAGCTGCGTGCTGCCCTTGGTCCCGTCCTCGGCGATTTCAGCGGGGAGACACGATGAAGCACTGGCGAGCGCGGCGCCTTCTCTCGTCGCTTCCCGACGGGCTCCTGCCCGAGCAGCAGGAGCTCGAGGTGAGGGCTCACCTCGGGTCCTGCGCCCGCTGCCGCTCCGAGCTTCGGGCCCTCGAGGCGAGCGAAGCTCTGCTACGCAGGGTTCCGGCCACGCTCCTGCCCCTCGCCCCGACCCGCGAAGCCAGCGGACGGCTTGCGCTCCTCGCACGCTGGGCGGGGAGTGGGGCGAAGCCATCGCGGGAAAACTGGATTGAAGCGTGGGGGATTCCGACCGTCGGTGCTTTTGTCGGCGTTGCGGCCTTGGCGCTCGCGCTCTTCGCAGCCACTACGCCCTCGGAAGCCCCCGAAACCAGCGAGGCGTTCAACTACGTCCTTGCGGGTGAGCTCTCGTCGAGACCTCCGGTCCAGCGGTTCTCCCCCAGCCGTCCCCCCTCGTTTCAGGTCGTCTCGACGACCCTGCCCGAGCTCGCCTTCCTGCCGCCGGGAGTCCGCTAGCCGACCCGGGTGGGGTTTCCCCCTATCGCCCTACGGGCAGAAGGTCCTGGCACGCCGCCACTGTGCAGCGTTACCATGACCGGGTCGCGAGCGTCGAGGTCTTCCCATCATGAACCGCATCCGCGCCGCCCGCCAGGCTCTCGGCTGGACGCAGAACGAGTTGGCTGCGAGGGCCGATGTCTCCCCGCGCACCATCCACGCGGTCGAGAAGAATCGCATCTGTCGGCAGGCTACGAAGCGGCGGATCCTGACCGCCCTGGGAGTGCCTTGGGAGCTTCGAGACGACTATTTCCCGCCGGCGCGCGCGGTACGCCGCGTCACGAGCGCCGTTGCGGCGAAGACTGCGTAACCCAACGACCCGCTTTCGCGGCGCACACTCCCCTAAGCGCCTGATTCGATCCGTTGCCGCAAGAGCTCCGCTTGCTTCAACACCTGCTCCGCGGTGCGCGCCATGAACTCGCTCAGCACCTGCGCAGCGGCATCGCTGCTCTGCGAGAGGCGGGCGTGCCGTTCGACTTCGCGCCTTTCCCCCTCGATTTGCGACTCAAGAGGTGCCCACGCGTCCCGAAGCCACGGCGTCCAGCGAGGGAAGTCGGTGGAGGCGACGTCTTGGAGCTGCTTGAACGTCCACCAGGCCGAGTCCGCCGTCGCGGCCTCAGCGCCGCGCGCAAAGGCGGGGGGCAGAAGGCCGTCGAGATAGACGGGCACGAAGATCCCTGTGCAGGGTGTCGCGAACGAGATCCAGACCGGCCACGGTGCTTCGCGATTTCCCGGCAGTGGTGCGATCAGGCTCGCCGTGGTCGTACCGACCGGCTCGCTGTGCATACAGAGTGTGAAGTAGCGTTCCTCCTCGGGAGTCGATCCCGGGAGACGCAAGGGACCACCCTCGAGGTGATCGCGCAGAATGCGCTCAAGGCTTGAACGGTCGATTCGCCCTCGGGCTCGCGTGAGGAGCTCGCAGGCGCGGCGAAGGCGGCCTTCAGAGATCCTGCCGGGTACCCCGGGGTTGCGGTACGCCGCGGCGACGTCGAGACGCCCCCCACTTGTCCACCAACCTGCCGCGCGCGCGAAACTGTCGAGGTCGCGTGAGCCAATCTCCCAGTCCGATTTCAGCGAGATGTGGTTGGAGATGGCGTCGAGGCGGGCGCGACGAGCGGCCCAGCGCCGGCCCGAGGTCTGAAGAATCCACGCCTCGTCCGGATCCGCCAGGAGAAAGCCGTTGTGATAGCCGGCGGCGCTAGGCGCAAACGCCGGGCCGCCTTGCCCATAGGTCTCCACCAAGGTCGCGATAACTTCGAGCGCCTCGCGGGCGCTGCGGCCACGTTCGAGTCCGAGCCGCACAAGATCCATGCCGATCAGACCCAGTTGCTCCTCGACGGGCTCCCGGGAGAAGACGGTCTCGTTTCCAATCGCGACAGCATGCTCGTTCACGCCCTGCTCGAATCCGAAAATCCACCACGGTGAGTGGCCCATCACCCGGTAGGTTTCCGCAACCTGCGGGATCTCGATGTGCGTGCAGCGAACGGTAGAGCCAGGCGGATGAGTCGCGGCAGGGAACTGGACGAAGGGCTGGCACTCCTCCGCCTTCCGATCGCTGTTCTTCGCGAAAAGGGTCGCACCGACAGCCGTCTCGGGGGCGACGGCCACCAGGGAATCGCACATAAGGGAAGAGTACCAAACCGAGCACCAGGCCGAAGGGGCTTTCCCACACCGCAGCAGGCGGTAGCGTTCTGGATAGGGAGGGGAATAGAAGAGATAGGCAGGGAGGGCAGCATGGCGCGACAGCCGGGGACTGGCTTCGACAGGCGGGAGTTTCTGAAGGTGACCGCGACGACTTGTTTGGGCATCGGCCTCGGAGCCCGGGGTGCCCTTGCGGCCTCCGATCCGCCGTCCCCTGGCCCGCCGCGCAGCCGCGCGACCCGCACGCTTGGCCGCACCGGCCTGCGCATCTCCGACATCGGCTTCGGTTCGAGCAGCCTCTCCGACAATGAACACCTCGTGCGCCACGCCCTCGACCGGGGCGTGAGCTACTTCGACACGGCTGAGAGCTACCAAAGTGGTAGGGCCGAGCAAGTCTTGGGCCGAGCTCTCCACGGAGAGCGGGACCGCGTCACGCTCGCATCCAAGGTGCAAGCCGGACCACGGGACAGCCGCGACGACATCATGCGAGCGCTCGACGGAAGCCTGAGCCGCTTGCAGACCGATCACATCGACCTCTACTTCAACCATGCCGTAAATGACGTCGCGCGTCTCAAAAATGACGAGTGGTTTGAGTTCACCGCACGTGCCAAGCAGCAGGGCAAGATCCGCTTCACTGGAATGTCGGGCCACGGTGGCCGCCTCATTGAATGCTTGGACTACGCCCTCGACCACGATCTCGTCGACGCGATCTTGGTGGGTTACAACTTTGGTCAAGACCCGGGCTTCGTGGCGCAGTTCACCAAGGACTTTGATTTTGTTGCAGTGAATAATGACCTTCCGCGCGTACTTTCGAAAGCAAAACAGAAGAGTGTTGGCGTGATCGCCATGAAGACGCTGCGCGGCGCGCGCTTGAATGATATGCGGCCTTACGAAGTGGGCGGAGCAACCTTCGCTCAGGCTGCACTTCGCTGGGTGCTCGCAAACCGAAGTGTCGATGCCCTCATTGTCACCATGAAGAGTCCGGAGCAAATCGACGAATATCTCGGCGCTTCGGGCTCGAACACGGCCACGGCGGCGGACTTTAGAATCCTTCGGCGCTATGAGGCGATGAATGGAGGAATGGAGTGCCGGTACGGATGCAACGATTGCGTCGATGCCTGCCCGCTCGAGGTCCCCATCGCGGACGTGATGCGCGTCCGAATGTATGCCGAGGACTATGACGATCTCGAACTTGCACGGAGCACGTATCGCACGTTGCGCCGTACAAGTGTTCTGGTGGCAGGTTCCGCCACGGGTCTCTCGGGAACGGGGAGTGCGAGAGATGACATAGAGGGCGTCGCTGCAGCGTGTCTTCATTGCGCACACAAGGCCTGTCGATCTTCTTGTGGATACGGCCTCGACATAGCGACCTTGGCTGTTCGGGCGCATCTTGCCGTCGAAGGATGAGGGGGGCTGGCCGCCTCCAACCGCCAGAACCATTCGAGGTAGTCTTCCCCAAGAGTCGCTCGGTGGCGGAGTCCGCTGCCGTCCCGGTAACCTCCCTGTACCTTTGGGATCTACAGGCGCCGGTAGCTCAGCTGGATAGAGCATCAGGCTTCGAACCAAGACCTGAGATTGCGTAGCCGGCACCCAACCATCGCCATCTTCCTCGCATTTCAGTCCCTTCCCTGTCCCGCCGATTCTTTTCTCCCGGGGAAACGGAGAGGGGCGTTCCGATGGCAAGCATTTTCGAGCGTAACGGCAAGTTCTATGGGTCGTTTCAGGAGGGCGGAAAGTGGGTCAAGCGGCTCCTGGGAGAAACGCGGGAGGTCGCTGAGCGTCGGCTGGACGAAATCGTCAACGGGGAGCGTAGACCTACCACACCTACCCCGTTCCATCCCCCTCGCGGTGAATTCCTACCTCAAGAAGATCCGCGTGTACGCGAAACCCCGAAGCGTAGAGGTCGCTCTCGTCTCCTGTCGGCTTTGGCTCGACCATTTTTCCGAGCATCCCTTTAGCCGCCGCGAGGTAGAGAAGTTTATCGAGCACCGGCGCAAGAAGGCATCGACGAAGACTGTGAACAACGACCTCATCATCCTGCGAGCAATCCTCAATCATGCTGTTGAAGTCGGGATGCTGACCGCTCTTCCCTTCAAGGTGCGCCTGCTCAAGGCTTCCAGGAGGCGAGTGCTCCGCATCCTTAGCCCGGAGGACATTCGGGGGCTCCTGAAGCAGGCGAAGCATCCGCACCGCGGCATCCTCCTGGTCGCCGCAAATACCGGCTTCCGCCTAGATGAGATCCTGCACCTAACTTGGAGGGACGTATTCTGGGAGGAGAATCGCCTAGCGGTCACGGCGAAGGAGGGGTGGACAACGAAAAGCTACCAGGAGCGCTCCTGCTACGTCTCGCCGGAGGTCATGGACTACCTCCGCGAGCACCGGAATTCCCACCGCTGGCTCTTCGGGACTCGGCAAGGCAAGGTTCGGACGTTACCCGCCACCACACGGGTCATCCGCGGGATCTTCCAACGAGCGGGGCTCTACCAGAAAGGCGTCCCCCTCACGCACCTTATCCGCCACTCGGTCTGCTCCCATCTCCTCGGGAACGGCGTGGACATCGAAACCGTCCGCGTGGTGATGGGGCACGCCTCGATTCAAACCACCCAGGGCTACGCACACGCGACGGAAGACCGGATGCGGAGGGTAGCTCAGTCTCTGCCGTGGTAGTCCCTCAAATGCGTCGGCGGGTCGGCCAGCAGTTGTTCTGGTGTCGGCTATTGCGACAGTTACGGGGGTTCAAAATCGGGGGGCAAGGCTGCCAGCTTGGCGAGATGACCAGGAAGAGGAAGCACGAAGCGGAGTGGCAAGGGGTTGCTAGCACTCATTTGAACAGCTCTACAGTTGCGAAAGGCTCAGCTGACCACGGCCGGAAGCGATTGAGCGTGAACTTCGTTGCCTGTCCCGGCTTCACGTCCACATGCAGGTAGTTGTAATCTTCCTTGGGAGCCTCGCCCTTCCAATACTGATCAAGCGGGTAGCCCTCGGGGACCTTGATGTGTGTCCGACCCGGAAGGATCGGATCCTGTTCCGCGCCTCCGCCGCCGAGTACCAAGTACTTCACGCCTTCCACCTCGTACACTTCGGTCGTATGCACGTGGCCGTTGAAGACCACGATGTCCAGGTCCTTCGCGTACGCTGCAATCGTCTTATGTGGATTCTGAGCTTCAGGGATGGCGCCCATGCCGGAGCGGCAGAAGGTCGGGGCATGAAAGGAGATGAAAACCTTCTTGGTCCCGTTAGCCTTGGCCTCATCCAGCCAGAGTCTTAGCTGATTCATCTGCTCTTCGTAAGCCGGCCGAGTCGCACTCCAACCCGTGGGGTCACGATAATCGTATTTGCCGGTCCACAGAAAAATGAAACGAACATCGTTGTAATCAAACTTGTAGATCAGTTGTTTGTCGGAAACCCCGAACTTCTTGAGATACGGGAACGAGGCCAAGAGGCCTTCGACGTCGGAGTCTCCCCACACTTCGTGATTGCCCACGGCAGGGAAGACGCGCCCATCCAGACCAGCGGCCCGCATCTGCTGGTCCGGGTCTGGCAACTGCTTCAATACATCCTCGTTCACGAGCTTCCAGTACGGGTTGTCGGAGGGTTTGCCGCCCTGCTTTCCCCACCAAACCAGGTCCCCGGTACTGACAAGAAACTTTGCCTGTCCGCCCTTGACCTCTCTCACCATTTCGCGGGCAACCCAGTCACCGCCTTCCAGCCGGAACATCGTCTGGCTCACCCCTGGAAGTAGTTTTATGTCCTCGACCGAGGCCTCCGTGACCCAGCCTTTGTCCAGCTTTAGCGTGGTCACTTCGCTGGCCGTCATGAACGGCATGACCATCTGCACCAGCTCCTTGCTGGACGGGTCATAGGTCAGCTTGACATTCTTGTTGACGACCTCGGCCGCGACTTTCTCAGGAAGCACCAGTGAAAACAAATCCACCATGAGCTGGCGAGCCTCTGCTTCCTGGTCCGCTTTGTACGGGAGGTACATCATTGATCGCGAGTCACCGTACACGTCAAACGAGAAGCCGAGCCCGGCCGCGGCCGCTGCCTTGACCTTCTGGTCCGCCGCGGGGTTTTTCGCGCATCCAGCCAACCCAAGTGCGGCGATAGTTCCGATGAGCGCGACGCAGGACGACATCCGTTTCTTTGCTCTCGGCCAAGCCCCAAGAGTCATTTTTGCCTCCCTCCTTCGGCAATCCTCGCTTAGCGTCGACCCTGGTGCCCGGGGGCCTCGACGCTTGCGTATCAACTCCTCGCCCCTGCCCTCCGCCGACAGCTGAGGCGCGAGGTGGACGTTGAGTGAACTGCAATCGATCGCGGGTGCTCGCTGCCGCTGCAGAAACGGCGGCGGCGAACCGAGACACGGGGGGATACCCTAAATCTGACCGCCCACTAGGCCCGCGTCCGTCCGGCTCTCTGTATGCGAGTGCAGATATATACTATTTGGAGTATAGGATTGTTTGATGAACGCGATACGTCTCCACGCTCGTGGGGGTCCCGAGGCGTTCGTATACGAGCAGGCACCGACGCCGCGGCCAGGTGCGGACGAAGTGCTGGTTCGCGTCCATGCCGCGGCGGTCACGCCGACTGAGCTGGGGTGGCTGCCGACCTGGACGACACGAACGGGAGAGCCGCGGCCGTTCCCGATCATTCCCGGGCACGAGTTCTCCGGCGAGGTGCGCGCTCTGGGGCCAGGCGTAGTCGGCCTCGCAGTAGGCGACGCCGTCTTCGGCATGAACGACTGGTTCGGGGATGGAGCCCAGGCCGAATTCTGCGTTGCGCGCGCTGCGGAGGTCGCCATCAAGCCGCTAGGAGTCGATCACGTGCCCGCCGGGATGACGCCGATCTCCGCGCTGGCGGCGTGGCAGGGCCTGATCGAGCGGGCCCGGCTGGCGCCCGGCGAGCGCGTGCTAATCCACGGGGCAGCGGGCGGCGTCGGCCTCTTCGCGGTTCAGCTTGCGCACGGGCGCGGAGCGCGGGTCATCGCGACCGCGTCGACGCGCAACCTGGATTTCGTCAGCGGCCTAGGTGCTGATGAGGTGATCGACTACCGGGCGCAGCGGTTCGAAAATCTGATCCGAGACGTCGACGTCATCTTCGACACGGTAGGCGGCGACACACTCGCTCGATCGTGGGGCCTCCTTCGGCCCAACGGCAGACTGATCACCATCGCTGCGTCCGCGGAACAGACCCGCGAGCAGCGCGTGAAAGACGCCTTCTTCATCGTTGTACCCAACCGCACCCAACTTGCCCAGATAGCGACCATGATTGATGCTGGTGAGTTGCGACCAATCGTAGGTGCGGTATTCCCGCTCACCGCCGCGAGACAAGCGTATGTTCACAAGCCGGTGCGCGGCAAGGTCGTTCTCACCGTTGACGGAGCCGAGGGTTCCGAGCTAGGCGCGGGCCGGAGCGGTCGAGCTGAGGGCTTACAGAAGTCCGGATAGATCGCTCGCCCGCGAAAGTGCTCGAACTGCACCCTTGCCACCGCCAAGTGCCGGTCATCCCGAAGGGCGACCCAACCCTCAAGCGCCTGGCGGCCGCTCGACAACTTCCACCCTCAACGCTTGCGTATCAACTCTTCGCCCCTGCCCTGCGTCGATGGCGGGCGCGGATCCGCGGTGGACGTTGAGTGAACTGTGGTTGATCGGAGCGGGTGCTCCCTGCCGCCGCAGAACGCGAAGTCGAACGGAGACACGGGGGAATACCCTAAATCTGACCGCCCACTGGGGCCCGCGTCCGTCCGGCTCCCTGTGTGCGAGTGCGTATATACTCTTTAAAGAGTATGACGCAACGCGACACTGGTCTTGCCGTTGGCTTCTATCGGCCGGAGCGGCAAGTCCCTATCCAGCTTCTTAGTGGATTTGCACACAGAAGGGCGCGCGATTCTCTCTACACACGGCTCTTTGGGCCGGGAAGCTCGTCGTAGTTAAGTCCGAGGTTTGGACCATGGAAAGCGCCACTCTCCGCAAATGGTTGGCCGATCGCGGTTGCACTTTCGAGCGCCATGAGTGCGGGAAGGGGGGCCTTGGCCATGCCACCGTGACGGTACGTCCTAGGAACGGCCGCGCAGAACTACCGGACATAGGCACATAGAAGCACCTGCACGACGACGTCGTACGAAAGCTCAGTCGCGGCCGGCGGGAGACGGAGGCTGGCGCCCGTCCTTCTGCGGAAGTGGAATCTCGGGGAGCGCCTCTCGCGCGCAGGTCCTGCATACGGCGGTGTCGGGGGCGAGACGGAGCCGCTCCACCTCGATCGGACGTCCGCAGCATGCGCAGTTCCCGAATGCGCCGCGCGCTATCGCGTCGAGTGCGCGCTCTATCGCATCGAGCCGGGCGGCACACAGTGCGCGCATGTCTTCGTCCAGGAAGATCGAGATTCCGGCGCCCGCTAGCGCGTGCTCCTCGGCCAGCCCGATCGGCCGCGGATTGCGCTGAACGGCCGCCGCAGCCTCGCCACGCTGGCGGCGGTTCTCCTCGACGATCTCCCGGTGCTCTTCGGCGAGCTCCCCGCGAAGCTCCTCCAGCTCGGCCGCGCGGGGATTAGGCGCGTCCGCGACCGCTGAGGACCCGCCTTCCTCTTCGCGCAGACGCGTGGCGCGGGTCACCAGGAGATCCCGCTTCTGTGCGGGCGAGAGCACGTCGCACTCCACGAGCCCCACGCAGGGCGCGAGCCGCCGGGCCTCGCACAGCTCCTCGAGGATCTGCGCTCCGCCGCGTCGCGCGTGGCTCAGGTCGCCCGCCTCGAGGGTCAGGACGCGGAGATTCGCGCAGCGGTGGAAGTGGTGTCGCATGATGCGCCTCCCGACGTGGCTCGTCCTGTGACTCCTGCAGGAGGCGCGCCAACCGGGGACGCCTCGGGGCGCAACCGCACGCAGGCCCGAGCGACAAACAAACACCGCGCCCTGCCCATTCCGACCGGCGCGCAGCGTCTTCAGTGGAGGACTCCTTGGGGAGTCTCCACCGGGTGGGACCGGGGGACGGCTCACTGCAGCGTCCGCTTCACGCGTTCGCGCAGCTCTTCGAACTCGCGGCCGAGCTTCTCAGTCGCGCGGCTCCCCACCTGCTTCAGTCGGTCGCCGAGCTCCGACAGCCGAGTCTCGATCTCTTCTCGCAGACGGGGCAGGCTCGTTGCGAGACGCGCCTCGAACATCTGCCGGCGGGTGGCGCCGCCGAGGTCGTCGAGCTCGCACCGGAGCTCGGCGAGGACGTCGTCGAGCGCGACGATCCCCGTGACCCGACCATCGCGCAGGATCGGGACCCGGCGGATCCCGTGCCGACACATCACCTCGATGACGCGCGCAAGGGGATCCGAGGCCTCGGCGGTGAGGAGGGGTGCGCTCATCACCGCGGAGGCGGTGAGGCTTGCCGCGTCCTGATCGCGAGCGATCACCCGCACCGCGAGGTCGCGGTCCGTCACGATGCCGCGCGGGTGCCCCTCCGCGTCGACGATCACCACGCACCCGACCGCGCGTTCCTTCATCGTCGCCGCTACATCGTAGGCGGAGACGGTCTCGGGCAGCATCGTGACGTCTTTCTCGTAGGTGGCGGTAGCATTCATGATACGGCTCCTTTTCCGACGGGAGAGATCACGTTCTGGGCGGCGCTGTCTCGGCGCCGCTCTCACCCGAGAGCTGGCGGCGCAGAGCCTCGGCGAGATCGCCGGTCTCGGTCGCGACGCGCCGCAAGAGGTCGTCGAGCGCCACGAGTCCGACGAGCTCGCCCTGCTCGTCCACAACCGGCACGCGCCGCACGCCATGCGTGCGCATTGCACGCGTCACTTCCGCGACGGGCGCCGTGACGGGCACCGTGACCGGCGACCGCTTCGCGATCTCGCCGACCTGCACGACCCTCGCGTCACGCTTTCCAACAAGGATGTCAAGCACGAGATCGCGGTCCGTGACCATGCCCACCGGCCTCTTGCCGTCGACGACGACGAGGCAGCCGATTCCGTCCTTCTCCATGCGATGCGCCGCTGCGCGCGCGCTCGCGGAACACTCGATTGTCTGCGCTATGCGCAGGTCGAGATCCAAAATCGCCATTTCCGCCCTCCTCGTTGCAAACGAAGCTTCACTCCTGATGAAAGCACGAGACGTGCCGACTTCCTGTGCGGCCACCGATCGACCCGCGGAGCACCCCGCGGCACCGCGCCTCAGCCCACTGGGGCACGGAGTCGCTACGACTGCGCGCCTCGGTTCAGACGTCGAGGGTGACGCGTGCCTCGAAGCCCTCGGGTCGCCCTTCGATGCGAAGGGCATGCGCCGTCGCGGCCTTCACGTCGGCGGCGAGGACGTGTCGCGTGCGCGAGAGCGGCTCGCCGACGAGAGTGGCCTCGAGCTGCGCGTCTCCCTGCCTTGTGACGTGGACGGACTCCGCCCGAAGCAGGAGGCCCTTCGCATCACGCAGCCAGACCAGTTCGTTCAGGAACCGCAGTAGCAGGAGCTCGAGGTCGGGCTCTGTGAGGGAGACGGTCCGGCGCTCGGAGGGCGCAACGCCGGAGGGATCCTCTACGGTCGCGGCAAGCAGCGCCTCGCTCGCCATCGCGAAGAGCGCGTCGAGGGTGGCGGCCTGCGCCACGAAGGCGAGGTCGCTCGTCGCTCCTTCGACAAACTCGTAGCCGGCCTTCATCCCTTCACGTTCCCGATGGGAACGAGGTGGGCCACGCGCCGCGAGAGGCCGGCCTCCTCGGTCGCTTCGGCCACCTCGTCGACGTTCTTGTAGGCGAAACCTGCTTCCTCAGCGAGGCCCCGGAGGGACGCGGCGTGCACCAGGATGCCCCGCGCCGCGAGCTGATCCTGCAGGGCGCGACCGCGCACCAGTTTGCGCGCGCGCGTGCGGCTCATCGTGCGCCCGCTTCCGTGCGCAGTGCTGTAGAAGCTCGCCGCGCCGCTGGCCACGCCGGCGAGAAGCCACGAGCCGGTCTCCATGCTTCCGCCGACGATCACGGGCTGGCCCGTAGCGCGGTACGCGGGAGGCAGCTCGGGATGGCCGGGCGGGAAAGCGCGCGTCGCCCCCTTGCGATGGACGAGCAGCCGCCGCGGCTCCCCGCCCACGAGGTGGGTCTCGCGCTTCGCCGTGTTGTGCGCGACGTCGTAGATGCAGCGAATCCCGAGCGCCTCGGGCGACCGCTGGAAGACCTGGGCGAAGACTTCGCGGATGCGATGCAGGATCACCTGGCGGTTGGCGAACGACATGTTCGCCGCACAACACATCGCGGCGTAGTAGCTTCGCCCTTCCGGGGACGCGAACGGCGCGGACGCGAGCTCACGGTCGATCAGGGGTAGGCCAAACCTCGTCGGCATGAGGCGCAGGAAGAGGTGCAGGTAGTCGCTCGCGACCTGGTGGCCGAAGCCGCGGCTCCCGCAGTGGAACATGACCATCACCTGCTCGGGGCGATCAATCCCGAATGCGCGCGCGAGATCGGGATCGGCGATGCCCTCCGCGTGGGCGACCTGGATCTCGAGGTAGTGGTTGCCGGAGCCGAGGGTGCCGACCTGCGCGAGGCCACGCTCGATCGCATGCGCGCTCACCGCGGCGGGATCCGCGTCCGGGAAACACCCGGTGGCCTCCGTGTGCACGAGGTCGTCCGGGACGCCGTATCCCTGCTTCACGGCCCAGTGGGCGCCGTCCCGCAGCACCTCCTCGAACTCGCTCTCGGCGAGCCCCAGGAAGCCGCGGGCGCCGACTCCAGCCGGAACCCGATCTGCGAGCGCGTCCACTAACTCCGCTAGCCGCGGCGCAACCTCGGCGAATGTGAGGTCGGTGCGGACAAGACGCATCCCGCAGTTGATGTCGAAGCCGATGCCGCCAGGCGAGATGACGCCGGTCTCCTCGTCTATGGCCGCGACGCCACCGATCGGGAAGCCGTAGCCCCAGTGCGCATCGGGCATGGCGAAGCTCGCTTCGACGATCCCCGGCAGCGTCGCGACGTTCGCAGACTGGACGAACACCTGGTCGTCCATCTCCATCACGAGCTTTTCGCTGCCGAAGACCCGCACGGGAACCCGCATCCCCTCCCGGAAGGCGGTCCCGAGCTCGAAGCACGCAGGGCCGATCCGTCGCAGTGTGGGAGGCGCGGCCATGGTCGTCCTCAGCCCAAAAAGGAGCTACGGCTGAGCGGCTACGTGACGCTCCAACGGCACGTCGAGGGCGACCTCACGCAGGCGATCCAGGCTGTGGGCCAGCTCGTTGGGGCGCCCCTCGCGGTCGTCGAGGGCAAGCTCGATGAGCACGCGGTCGGTGTGCTTGCGCGCCTCTTCGTGACAGCGACGGACCATCTGCAGGATGACCCCGAGGTCTCCCTCGACGACAGTGCCCATCGCATTAACGCTGTATGGCAGGGCGCTGTCGTGAACGACACGCAGGACGCTGGCGAGCAGAGCCGCGAAGTCGGTCCGAACGTCGACGGGTGTGATGCGAAGCTCAGCTAGCATGGTCTACCTCCTTCGTTAAATGTTCCTACGAGGCAACGCGCCCGCGGCGGGAAGCACTCGTCGATCCGAGGAGACAGGAGCCGCAAGGGCCTGCCCCATCGATCGTTCTGATCCGCGTGCCTCCTTCGGCCTGCGTCCCTCGTCTGCTCCGTGGTGAAAGCAGGAGTCGCGCCAACGCTGCGAGCGTGCTTCGAGGCGTGGGAATGTTCGGCGAGGGTGCCGGCCCGGCCCTGAGGCCCGACGACTCCTGGGACCCGCCGCGACACCCCGGGCGTCAAAGCGCGTAACCGGGCACATCAGTGTGACTCTCCCCGGGTCGAACACGCCCCGTCTCTGCTGGCTCCAGCTTGGTTCCAGCCGGGAAGAAAAAGGAACAACCGACTCAGCACGGTGCCCTTGACGAAGGCTGCTCCATATCAGCCAACGGTGTAGTCGCCCTGGCGGAGGCGAGTGCTCAAGCCTAACCGGCTAGCGACTGACGATTGGGTGACAGGACTCCATCGTCAGACAAATGGTCAGGCGAATGCGCGTCTCTATTCGTCACGCGGAGCACGTACCCGATGGGACTGGCGACGTCGATCCAAACGCGCTGTCCCTCGGGAGCGCGCATCAGCGCGGCAGCGAGATCGAGATCCTCCGCTACATCGGAGAGCTGTTCTCCCTCCGTCCGGGTCATGGCGGGACCCGACACGCCTACGAAGAGCCATCCCCCGTCACTTCGCTTGATTCCGATGAAGACGGCACCGGTATCCATGGATTCAAGGGTCTCGTCCAACTTGGACTCCGGAAAAGACGAGGTGAGGTAGGCGCAAAGACTTTGAACGCGCTCGCGCGTGATCGGGCTGAAAGACTTGATCGTCACTGTGAACCCCGCTGGACTGTGGCTCAAAAGCCGGGGCGAGTCCGACGCAAAACATCGGAGTCACCTTTTGACAGCCCGGAATAGCTATGATTTTTGAGGCGGCCGGAATCGACTCAACGGCTACTTGGATTGGATGCTAGCGTTCTCGGTTCCGAATTCAAGTGAGACTCGAATGGCCACGCGCGCAGTGTGTAAGAGAGACCTTGGCTGTAGGCTCCAACCCACATTCTTGTCTTGATAAAATTGTCGCATGCGCCCTATTGTCTACTCTCGGTGACGCTGTTCCGGCGCAGTCGGGTCCGTAGCGGCTTCTGTGATCGGAGTTCTGCAGCGGGCGTCCGCGCAAATCTTCTGTCGGGCACCACGCTAAGCTGGGATCACCGCCCGGTTCCGGGAGTTCTCTTGTCGCCGTATTTCCACGCCATCGCCGTCGACTTTGACGGTACGCTCACCGCTCACGCAGGCCCGACGCCGGACGTACTCGCTGCCGTCGCTGAGGTGCGCAGGCGCGGCACGAAAGTAGTCCTCGTGACAGGCCGCATCCTCGCGGAGCTGCGCGAGGTCTTTCCTGCCGCCGACGATCACTTCGATTGCATTGTCGCGGAAAACGGGACAGTGCTCTGTGTGGCACACGTGGCCCGGCTCCTCGCACCGCCCGTCCGCTTCGAGCTCGACGAGGCGCTGCTGAGGCGAGGTATCCCATTTCGTCGCGGCCAAGTCATGCTGGCCTCCCATGGGGCGTGGGACGTCGCCGTCACCGAGGAGATCCGCCGGCTCGGCTTAGAGTGCCAGATCGTGCGCAACCGCGGGGAAATGATGATCTTGCCACCGGGCGTCTCGAAAGGGTTTGGTGTGTTCCAGGCCCTCGGTGACCTCGGCGTTTCCCACCACAGTGCGATCGCGATCGGCGACGCAGAGAACGACCACTCGCTCCTCGAGACGTGCGAGCTCGGAGTGGCCGTCGGCAACGCGGTGGATGCGTTGAAGAGGCACGCCGATTTGGTGTTGGAGGAGCCCGAAGGTGCCGGCGTGGCTGCGTTCTTGCGTGGTCCGGTGCTGCGCGGCGAGGTGCGGATCGAACCGAAGCGCTGGCAGTTGGAGCTCGGCCGCTACGACGACGGCTCGCGCGTGCGCCTGCCGGCCTCGCAGATCAACATGCTCATCACCGGCCGCAGTAAGAGTGGGAAGTCGCACCTCGCGGGCTCGATCGCGGAACAGCTGATCGGCCTTGGCTACTCCGTATGCGTGATTGACCCGGAAGGTGATTATGAGCCGATCGGGCACCTCCGCGGCGTGCTCTGGCTCAATGGGCGCGGAGGGCCCCTGCGCGTGGGTGAAATCGGGCGCCTTATTGAGCATCGCTTCGGCAGCGTCGTTGTAGACATGTCGGGCCTTGATGGCCCAGCTCGTCGTGCGTACAAAGCCTCTGTTCTGGCGCAGCTCGAGCAGGAACGAGAAGCTACGGGCCTTCCGCACTGGATCATCATCGACGAAGCCCACGTTCCGTTCGGACGGGAGGCGGACACGTCGGAGTACTTCGATCCCTCGCAGAAGGGCTACTGCTTTGTCACCTATCAGCCGGGCGAACTGAGAGCCGAAGTGTGGAAGGAGCTCGATGTTGTCTTGGCGTTGCCAGCGGGGCGCCTTCCCGTTCCCGCCGGCTCTCCCGACCCGATCAGCGTGATTGAGGAGATGTGGCAGAAGCCCTTCGTGCGCGTGGTTGATGCCGCGCCCTTTGGCCAAGCGGTGCTGGCCCGGCGTGACGAAGTGCAGCCTCGTGCATTCACCCGCGCACCCCGCACCAGCTCCCATGTTCGCCATTGGCATAAGTACGCGCGAGCACAGCTCCCCGCGGACCAGCGCTTCCATTTCCATGGAGACGCCCCAGATCCTGCGTACGATGCGGGCAACCTCGAGGATTTTCACCGGGCGTTAATCGCCTGCGCACCTGCGTCGATCCGCTTCCACGCATCGCGGGCGGATTTCTCGCGCTGGATCCACCAGGTGATCCATGACGACGAGCTGAGCGCTGCGGTGCGGGACCTCGAATCCAAGGTTTCGGACAAGACGGCAGACGTGGATGTGGATGTTGTACGCGCGGGCCTGCTCTCCGCGATCGAGGACCGCTACCTCGAATGACGGAGCCTGGCGAGGACAAGCGCGGTAACCGCCGCACACAAAGACTGGTGGCTGCACTGCGCGGGGTCGCGGATCGCCGGCGTGGGGAACGGCGTTCGCTGAGCTGACGCGCCTGATGCGCGTCGCCTCACGTTGAGTCCAGCTCCTGCGTCAATGCGCCACGAAGATCCCGCGCAGCCTCGCCTGGATAGGGCCGCATCGCGGCACGGCTGATGCACGGATTGTCATCGCCCGCCGCCAGCATCGGAGGGGCTTCAATCTCAATCCAAAGGAGGGAGCACCATGGCAGAGAAGCACGAGCAGGAGACGAAGGGGCTTGCCCGCTGGGATCCGTTCGGCGAGCTCGAGGCGTTCACCCGCTGGGATCCCTTCCGCGCGCTCATGGGCCGGGGACGGCTGAGCCGGCTGATGGAGGAGATGTTTGGAGAGCGGCAGTTCGCCCGCGGGGAGCTCGCACCAGCCCTGGACCTCCATGAGACCGATAGCGAGTACGTGGTCACGGTCGAGCTCCCCGGCGTGCGCAAGGAAGATGTCTCCGTCGAGATGACGGAAGGCGTGCTCACCATGCGCGGGGAGAAGAAATCGGAGCGCGAGGAGAAGAAGGAGCGCAGCCGCTGGGTTGAGCGTTCGTATGGCTCGTTCAGTCGCTCGTTCACGCTGCCTGCGAACGCGACCCCCGACCGCATCGATGCGTCCTACAAGGACGGCATACTCACGCTACGGATCGGGAAGCGGGAGGAGACCAAGCCCAAGACGATCGCGATTAAGTGAGCTCCCAAAAGGGCGAAGGAGGAATCGGTGAAGGTCGAACAGCTTATGACAAAAGATGTCCGGGCGTGCAGGCCGTCCCATCCCCTGAACTGCGCCGCGCAGATCCTTTGGGAATATGACTGCGGCATCGTGCCGATCGTGGACGAGGAGGGCTTGGACAAAGTCGTTGGGACGTTGACCGACCGCGACATCTGCATGGCCGCGTACACCAGGGGGCACGCCCTGTCCGAGATCCAGGTCGATTCAGCAATGGCGCACAAGATCTACTCATGCACGCCAGCGGCGACGCTGGAAGACGCGATGCAGAAGATGCAGGAAGCTCAGGTGAGGAGACTCCCCATCGTTGATGAGGCGGGGCACCTTCTCGGGATGATCTCGCTTGCTGACATCGCTCGCGAGGCGAAGGCGCACGCTGGCACCCCGGCGCTTGCGCGCGTCGGCGAGACATTCGCGGCCATCACCGGGCCGCGGGCTGCTCCGGTCTCTGCACCCCCCAAGTAGCAGTCGGAGTCGGGGTACGGGCGCTCGGGGCTTGGGGACCTCGGGCGCCTCTCACGCCTCCGACAGCTAGAGTCGAGGGTTCTGCGGCAGCGCTTCGGACCGAACAACAAGGACGCCCGGTGGATGCAGATCGAGACCGGCAGGGGTGAGCACGGGTGGATTGACGCCATGAGCCTAGACGCATGCTTCCTCCTTATCCAGAGATGGACCCGAAACGACTCGCTGGATGCCTCGCGTCCTGACCCAGCATTCCCGCAATCAAGGCTGAAGTCAGCACCGCCAAGGGTCTTCCGTCACGGGGGATATCATGAGAGTCGACAGCACCGAATTCGGCAGCATCACGATCGACGGTGAGACATATCATCACGACGTTCTCATCCGATTGTCCGGAAAGATCGAGAAGCGCAAGAAGAAGCTGTCCAAAAAACTCTTCGGCACCTCACACATCATGTCCCGAGAAGAGGCCAAATTCGTGTACGAGAAGGGCAGCGAACTGCTCGTTCTCGGAACTGGCCAGAACGATAACGTGCGCCTTTCGCCCGAAGCAGGAACATTCTTCGCGCGCAAGGGCTGTGAGGTTCTTGCAGAGGCGACACCACAGGCTGCCGCCACGTTCAACCGGGCAAAAGGGCGGAGGATTGGTCTTTTTCACGTCACATGCTGAAGCACGTGTCAGCGACAACACGGCTGTCAATACGGGCGAGAGACCGGTGCGCGCGACGGTCATGACGTAGGCGACGAATGAAAGAGAGTGCATCTACTAAACGGTTGGACAATGGCTGGCATGGTGACACGAAGAGAAACTGGCGCCGGGGATCGCCAGAGCATTCCAGAGCTCCTCAATAGAAAGGTCTGTCCCGCTCGGTCGCGCCGGTCCGGTGGCACCGAACGCCTACCGGGCCGTCGACATCCCCTTCTTGGCCGTGTTCTCCGCCGGCGCCAGGCCCTCAACGCTTTCATTCTTTTGCCGAAGCTGGGCAAGCAGCTGCTCCGGGCCGCCCTGTCCGAGAACCTCCTGGAACTGGGTGCGGTAGCTCGAGACAATGCTCACACCCTCGACTATGACGTCGATCATGTACCAGGTGCCACCCTTCTGGCGGAGCCGGTAGTCCACCTTCATGTCCCCCGCCTTGCCGCCGACGATGTGCGACTGGACCGTGGCGTCGCCCAGCGGCTCCTGGCGTTCTCCGTGGATGATCACCTTCTCCTGGCCAAACTGCCCGATGCGTCGGCCATAGCTCACAGTGAACGCGCGCTTGAACTCACCCTGGAACTGCTGGCGCTGCTCCGGAGTGAACTTCTTCCAGTTTTTCGCCAGCACGAGGCGGCAGACCGTGTCGAAGTCGATGGTCGCGTAGGCGACCTCTTCGAGGCGCCTAATCTTCTCGTCGTCGCTTGCCCCGGAGTTCAGGATCTCGACCACTTTCTGGGCCTTCACTTGCACCACGGTCCGCGGCGTCTCTGCCGCGCGGGTCGCCCTGGGCGCGAGAGCGATTGCGATGGTGAGCGCCAGGGCGGTGCCGAGAGCCGCGGTGGGTGTCCACTTACTTCGTGTCCTCGGCTGCATCACGGAGGTAGAGCTCCTCTTGGTCTTGGGGTTGCGTGTGACTCGCGGCGTCTGTGGGTCAGGTACGCGTCACATCATCGGCGATCCCGATTTCCGCTTGAGCCCCTTGGTGCGCCAAGCGCCAAGCGTGTTCTGCAGCCGGCGGGACCGATGAAGCTAAGGGCCGCAGCGCCTCCGCCTTCTGTCTTGCATGGTTGCCTCACTGGGGTGCCTGCTCTCGGCGCAGAAAGTCGGCGCGAGGAGGGCGAGCAGGGTTCTGGCTGGAGCAACTCATCTCGAAGGAATCGCGGGCAGCTGTGATCTTCATCACGGGCTGGAGAGGTCGCCGTGAGAAGACCGGCGCCGGAGCCCGACGAGAGCGCTTTTGCCTGACGGGGGTACGCTCGCGAGCTCAACGGCACCGGGGCTCCGCGAAAGGGAACCGCGAAGCTTTCAAAAACATACACCGCACGGCAGCCTGAGCGTGTCGCACGCACGACAAGAGGTAGCGTCCCTAACCGGTCACCGGACCTAGGCGACGAATGAAATAGAATTCATCTACCGCACGGTTGGACAATGGCTCGCAGGGTGGCACGAAGAGAAACCGCGCTGGGGATCGCCAGAGCATTCCGGGGTTCCCTTGATAGCAAGGTCTGCCTCGTTCGGTCACCGCCGCCGGCGGCTCCACGGACCCTGTGGGAGACCGGGAACCGCACAACGACTCAGCGCTAAGCGCTTGGCCGCGGAGGCCGCCGGCAGGCGGAGCTCTGAGAGGACTTCTCTGCCCATGGGTGGCCCGCACGCCAATGGCTCAAGCTACGCCGAGGCGCGCTCTCCGAGTGAACACCTCGCGCACCGACGCATATCGGCGCGCTTCGCCACAGGATACGGCGCGGCGGTTTGCCCCATGTTGAGCCAGCGGACTGTGTGTCAATGCGCCACGAAAAGCCCCGCAACCCGTGCGCACGGAGACCACATGGAGGGAACGGTTGATGCACTGAATCCGCGTGTTCGCTCGCTGACATCGCTCGGGACATGAGAAGGCGGCCGTGGGAGAGCACATCTTGGCGAACGCAGAGAAGGCGTGGTCGAGCGACGCGGAGCTCGTGACCGAGATTCTGGCCGGGAGTCGTGAGCACTTCGATCTCCTCTACGAGACGTACTTCCCGCGCGTCTTTTGTTTTGCGGTGAAGCGCCTCGGGGACCCCGGAGAGGCCGAAGACGTCACCCAAGAGGTTTTCGTCACGGTCTTCCGCTGCCTTGCCTCGTACGCCGGAAAGTCGTCCCTCCTGGCGTGGATCTTCGGGATCACCCGAAACAAGGTGAACCGCCGCTTCCGAGGCCCTCGGCCGCGGCTTGAGTCCCTCGACGACCTCGGCACGACCGAGCTTGCCGGGGAGGAAGTGCCTGCCGATCGCTGTGTGGACGCCCGCAGATTGCTGGCCCAGTGCGAGACGCTCATCGAGCTGCATTTGACCCCCCTTCAGCGGCGCATCTTCCACCTAAAGCACCTGCGCCGGCAGCCGATTCGGGCCATCGCCCGGGCCCTGGGCAAGTCCGAAGACGCCGTGAAGGCGAACCTATACCGGATGCGGCGAGCCCTTGAGCAGGGCGTGCCCGGTCTTGACGGCGTGATTTTGAGCTAGGGGGAAGCCCGGAGCGAATGAACAGGCACTGCAGGACGAAGTCGCGGATGCCCTGCGGGTAGCGCACAAAGCGGATGAATCGCGTGTAGCTGCCATGTTTCTCGGTGAACAGCCGACTCGGGTCGGACATCCACGTCACCGTCCTCTCCATTCTGTCCTGGGCCGGGACGTTCTTGCTCCCCACCGTGCGCCCGCATGCGCAAGCGGTCAAGCAGGTTACGGGACGTGAACCAGCTCGCCAAAGCTGGTCGTCGATGCGCGACAGGTCTGTGTATCTGATTCGCTCCGGCTGGTGGTAGCGGAAATGCGCCGAACCGCGCGACATCACGAGCGACGCCAGGTCGAGTGCCGAGACGCAGCGTGGCGTCGCAGGCGGTAGAGCGTCGAGGCGATCCCCATGCGAAGATACGCAACCCGGGAGGAGAGCGATGGTGCGCGGGAGCTGCCTCTGCGGCGATCTGGCCTGGGGCGCTGACGGCCCGTTCGAGATGATGTCCCACTGCCACTGCTCGCGCTGCCGCAAGGCCGTGAGCGGCGCCTATGCGACAGACTTCGCCACGCCCGAGCAGGGCTTCCGCTGGCTGCGCGGCGACGAGCGCGTGCGCGATTTCTCGCTGCGCGGCGCGAAGTGGTTCGCGACGAGCTTCTGCGACACGTGCGGCTCCGTGATGCCCCACGCGCTGCGCAGCAACCGGTCGAAGGTACTGATCCAGGCCGGCGCGCTCGACGGCGACCCGGAGATCCGCGTCACACAACACATCTTCGTGGCCTCGAAAGCGCCCTGGGTCGAGATCACCGACGCGCTGCCGCGGTTTGCGGAGTACGCGCCGAAGACCGGCTAAGCGCTAAGCGCTTGGCTGCTCGTCGGCCCGTGCTCCGCGCACCGGGAATGGGCGAGGGTTGTGGCTAGCCGGGGGGCTTTCGGGGGGACGGAGGTGGGTTGTGGGACGGGGGGTGGCG